>Ga0302252_1001688_pt1 | contig 12167 bp, 16 predicted proteins | sample AAG_RA_Leu_MG_FD_193511 | JGI IMG/M metagenome (GOLD analysis project Ga0302252, IMG submission 193511) | Enriched activated sludge microbial communities from anaerobic digester in WTTP, New Holstein, Wisconsin, United States - AAG_RA_Leu | ecosystem: Engineered > Bioreactor > Anaerobic >...
GGTATTATCTACCGGTATTGTAATAGATTGAGTCAGATTATCATTATACCAGAATGCTGCTGCATTAAACATGTCGCTTCCTGAAGGAGAACCTTCAACAGAGAAATATACCTCCTCCGGAGTTCTCCCCTCATCCAATTCCCTGCGATTCTCTATCAAATTGCCCCATTTGTCCAGCATTTTTACTGATATCGTGGTATTGGTCCCCAGTTCAACCTCAGATTTGTAATTTGGATACGTGGGGGAGTCATAATTGTAGGGGAAATCGTGATCGATAAGAAGGACTGTAGAATTTGTGATATAGGAACTTGTCGTGTAGTAGACTTTTGCAGTTAAATCGACAGAACCGCTTTTTGTTTTCGTTGTGAAAATGGTATTCGCCCTTCCATTACTGTCAGTAACTGCCAATGCTGAGGAGAGGGTGCCCATTTCAGTATTATTTGATGAAAATATCACGTTCAGATTGGGTATATAATAGTATCCACCGCTTGTATTAATCGCCCAGACGGATACTTTTGCCTGGTCATTCCCATTTGCAATCGCCCATCTCTTATTGGCATCTGAAACTGGATCCCTTGTATCTATTAAAATCAAATCAGGATATGGAATAACCTGTAATTGAACCGTCTCTGTTTTTGTTGCCGGGGTAATATCATCGAAATAATGAACCACAAGGGTGAGATTTCCAATACCCCCTTTCGAAGTTGCTTGAAATGTTGTGGATGCTTCACCATTTAGGTTAGTAGTATTAACTTTTGGGCTCACATCACCGATTAGGGTTTTATCGAATGCAAAATCTATTTGGTTACCAACCAATTTGCCACTTTCATTTGAAACAACGACCCTGATGTTGATATTTTCATTGGCATCAACATATTTGCTGGGATAATAGGTGATAGCAAGCGTGATATCGTCCCCCGCCGCTATATTGACCCCTAATCCGAGCAATAACATCACAATAAGTAGTGTAATGCCCCCCTTTCTCATCGCTACGCACCTTCGGCAATGGAGAACTGTTACAAGTGTCTGATGATATAAATTTGCGTATAGTGATAAAAATACACAAAAACAATGATGTGAATCAATAGTAAACAGAATTCTTAGAAATTACCTGCTCTCTCTTAGATGCGTGAAATAAAACCAAAAATAGCGTTGAATTACGATCTTAGTGCTTCGCGTTGAGGTTCTTCCTCTCAATAAAAATCCTCAAACACCTTCACACCACATACTCAAATCCTTAAAACACCCATCCCCCCAATCGTCTGATTGTATGTAACCGGTCACAAATCCCTTCCCTCTTTCTGGCAGGTTACATCGGAGAGAAACGTATGAAGTATCAGAAATTGCGTACCAGACGCGAACCTGTTGATGCCCGCGGGCATCGGACCGGCGTTGCCGGCATTGGCCAGTATTGTACAGAACAGGACTTGATCACCAACACCTGCGAGGAAACGATATGTGCAGAATAGCGGGCTCCCCCCAGAATGACAATGCCTCCTACAGCCATGACATCAGGAGAGAGCTTAGTCTATGCTTCCCGCCAGCGGCAAAAAAGGTTGCGACCCTGATGGCGGGGTGAGCACCAATGGACGTCTCACATTCGATGTTCCACGCTCAACCCGAGGACTATCCCCACAACCGCGGCAGTCCGGAGGGGCAGTGATGGCGAAAAAGAAGACGTGCCCGCACTTCTCGCGCCGGAAGGTGGGGAAGTGGACCCGGATGGTCTGCACCCTCCCTGCCGGACAGCCGTGCAGCAACGTGCATTGCCAGGCACACCCCGACTACCAGGAGCCGGATCCGGATGAGAACGAATAGGCGGGTAGTCTCCCACAGGAGGACCGGCCTTCCCCGGGCCAGGACCAGGGAGTACCTGGCCCGCGACCTCCTGCGGTCCCTGGGATACTCGGTGCTGCGATCATGCGATCGCGATTCCCCCGTGAACCTGGTGGCATGGACCCCGGCCAGGGGTTCCCTCCTCATCCGGGTGACCACGACCCGGCGGACGATCACCGGGGCTGCCGGGGTCGCGGCGGCCTGGCGGGAGGAGATCGAGAATCTCCGCTCGCTCCCGGTCCCTCCCGGCGGGTCAGTGCACCTCTGGATCTCTACCGACCGGAAGGCCTGGCACCGGTACCAGGTCCTCCCGGGCGGCCTCGTGGAGACGGACCTATGACCTCCCCTGGTGATGCCTCATGGCCGCTGCGGAGATAGAAAAGACCCTCTCCCTCCTCTTTGAACCCGGACAGGTTGTCGAGGTCCGTGCGATGAGCGAGGAGGGGACGGCATCCGGGTACTTCGACGACCACGATGCCCTGGCTGCCGCAGTTGACCCGCTGGACGCGAGCGGGACTGCGGGGATCTATGTCACCCTGAACGAGGTGAACCCGGCACTCCTCTCGCGGAGGGCGAACCGGATCAAGATGCGGCTCTCGAAGAAGGACGCGACGACCGCGGATTCTGACATCACCAGGAGACGGTGGTTCCCGGTCGACATCGACCCGGTCCGGCCTTCCGGGGTGTCCTCGACGGACGAGGAGCACCAGGCAGCACTCGTCCGGGCAGCAGAGATTGCGGCGTATCTCGGGACGGAGCGGGGGTGGCCGGCCCCGGTCATGGCCGACTCCGGGAACGGGGCCCACCTGCTCTACCGGATCGACCTCCCCAACGACGAGGAGAGCCGGGACCTGGTGAAGCGGTGCCTGGAGGTGCTTGACACCATGTGTTCCCACAGCGCGGCTTCTGTGGATACCGCGAACTACAACGCAGCCCGTATCTGGAAGATCTACGGCACGACCTCACGAAAGGGAGACCATACTCCGGACCGCCCGCACAGAAAATCGCAGGTCCTATCAGGTGCTGACCAGGTGGAAGTCGTTGATAAAGAGGCATTATGCCAATTGGCCGAAGCATTGCCGTGCGCTCCACTGGAAACAAAGGGGTATAAAAAATCAATCGATCTGCGTGGATGGCTCACCCGCCATGGCCTCGGGATCGCGAAGGAGAAACCCTGCCAGGGCGGGACGCTCTTTGTCCTTGACGGGTGCCCATTCTCGGGTGCCCACCGGGACGGGGCATTTGCGATCCAGTTCCCGGGAGGCGCCATCCACGCCGGGTGCCATCACGCCTCGTGCGGGGGCGGATCGCAGCGGTGGCAGGAACTCAGGGAGCGGTACGAACCCCGCCACGCGAAGGCCAGGCGAACGTCGGCAACCCCGTCTTCCAGGTCCCGGAGCAGGACCTCTTCTCCGGTCCCTCCCGGCGAGCTCCCGGGCCTCGATGAGGCACTCGCGATTCTGCAGCATGGTGATCCAAAACAAGCCATGCTCAGGACCTTTGCGCTCGACCACGAGGGCGACCAGGTAGTGGCCGAGTGCCTGATCCTGTCGCTCGCTTCCCGGTCGGTCAGCAACACGAACGGCCTCCACGTCTCCGTGACCGGCGAGAGCGGGAAAGGCAAGAGCCATGCCTTTGCGACCATGCTCAGGCAGGTCCCGGCCCGGTTCCGCCTTGAGGGGGCGATGAGCAACAAGGCGCTCTTCTACGTCGACGACCTCCAGCCGGGCTCGGTGATCGTGCTTGATGACCGGGCACTCTCGGAGGATATGGCCGGGATCCTGAAAGGGGTCACCACCTCCTTCCGGACACCGTTCCTGTACCGGACGGTGAGCAGGGACCGGCGTGCCCAGGTCTGCACCATCCCGGAGCGGTGCATCTGGTGGGTGGCGAAGGTGGAGGGGGCCGGCGACGACCAGGTCTTCAACCGGATGCTCACCTGCTGGATCGACGACACCGAGGAGCAGGACCAGCGGGTGCTGGCCCGCGTTCTCGCAAGGGACGTGGCGGTCCCCGACTCGGCCGGTGAGGACCGGCCCGGGGTCCTGGCCTGCCAGGCGATGTGGGAGATGATCGGGAAGCAGACGTTCCGTGTCGTGATCCCGTATGCCACCCGGATACGGTTCCAGGCGGCCGCGAACCGGCGGAATCCCGAGATGCTGCTCGACCTGATCAAGGCGAATACTGTGCTCCGGTTCATGCAGCGGGAGCAGGTCCGGGCCGGCGGTGTGATCTCACTCACTGCAACTATGGAGGACTTCAGGGACGCGACCGGGCTGTATGGCCTGCTGAACGGGACCGCCGGAGGTCAGCAGACGAAACTCACCAAGCGCGAATCGGATATTCTCACCATCATCCAGCGATCCCAGTGGCCCGAGTTCACCATCCCGATGCTCCAGAAGGAGACGGGGCTCGCGAATGCCTCGCTCCATAAGATCATCCACGGGTATGCGAGCAGGGGATCGACCTATTCCGGCCTCCTGGAGAAGTGCCCGGCGATCGCCTACTGTGACCGCACGGTGGTGACCGATGAAGAGGCGGGCAGGATCTCGATGAGGAGGAGGACGAATGCCTATACCTTCGACCGGGACATGTACCGGTCCTGGTGTGCGGGTGGCGAGGTCTGGCTGGATGATGATGACCCGGATGACCCTTCCGCACCTTCCGCAGATTCGAGCAATATTCGCGATGTTTCAATGGATGCAGCAGGATTCGAAAACGATGCAGGAGGCTCCGATTCTCCTTTTACTAATAATAATAAAAATAAATTAGTATGTACTAAGGTATCCTTCTGCAAATCTGAAATTACACAGCAACCCGGTTGTGATGCTTTTCATGTATCTGCCTGTGTGTGTGATTCTGAAATTGCGGCAGGACAAAACTTAATTCCTTCACATTCGGCCCCGATTGATGAATCTGCCACAGAATATTCCCCATTCTCCTTTCCGCAACCCTTTCCGCAGGGGCAAAAAGCCGGAAATATGCAGCAGTCTGCAGAAGGACCCGGAACATCCGTTTCACGGATCAAAGCCGTGGACTACAAGCCCCTCGATATCCCGGAGAAGACCCCGTGTTTCCTCTGCGGGAGAGCGTGGTCGCACTACGTTGAGAAGCTGACGACGGAGCGGAGGCTGCGGGAGGACAAGACCGCGAGGAGGATCTGTAAACCGTGCTACCAGGACGCAAAGAGACAGGCCCAGCAGGAAGCGGTCATCCTCCCCGGGATTATTGACGTCGCCCGGCTGGAACCGCTGAAGACCAGCGTGGGAAGGTGCTCGATCTGCGACCTGGACAGGGCTGCGTATATCGACCGGAGCACCGGCACTTCGCTCTGCGAGTCATGCTACCGGCGGGTGGCAGGGGACCAGGGGTGCGGGGAGGTGATCGGGTGATGCTCGTCTGCGACATGCGGACCATGCAGGCACTCTTCTATCCACTGGAAGATGGAGCATTCCGCGAGGTACGGGTGATCTCCATGGCCGAAACTCACGCGACAATCGGGGGAGACCCACGGAAGCTCAGTTCGACGTGGAAGCGATACTCCTCCCGGCACCGGGAGGAGCACCTGGCACGCCAGAAACACTCCAGGGCGACACACCGGGACCAGGTGCGGACGTATACTCACCAATATGAGCAGTCCAGGAAGATGCAGAAGGGTGCATCTCCGGGAGTGGCCGGGACATTCCGGGAGGTGGCCTTATGCTCGCCCTGATCCGGAAGGGCTGGCGGAAGGTAGTCCGGTTCTTCTTTGGCGAAACGCTATCACTGGACAATGACGTTGCCGACAGCACCGGGACAGCAAACCCAGTCGATACCCTTGCTCCCTCTTCGGTTCTGACCGTCGATGACTCTGCACCGGACCTGGATCTCATGGAGTGTACGGGGACCGAAATATCCGCTGACGATCCCTCCACTACCCCTGTCCCAACCGCCAAAACTGCATCACCGGACCAGGACGTTGCGGAAATCACAAGGACCGTCCCTCCTGTCGATACCCTTGCTCCCTCTTTAGTCCTGACCGGCGATGACTCTGCACCGGGCCTGGATCTCATGGAGTGCATGGGGACCGGAATTTCGGCTGCCGCTCCCTCCACGGTACCAGTCACAACCGCCAGAACTGCATCACCGGACAATGACATTGCCGACAGCACCGGGACAGCAAACCCAGTCGATGCCCCTGCTCCCTCATCGGCCTCGGCCGACCGGATTACGCCCTCGTATGATTTCAGCAGGTGGACCATCACCGATGTCCGGGAATCCCCCTTCGAGAAGGTGGGCCGACTCTATATCGAGGGCGACGACCTGGTGATCCGGACTGACCTCGACACCCGGGGATTCCGGATCCCGCTCACGGATATCGTTGCCGTGCTTGACGGGGAACCGCAGCCGATCCGGGTGCTCATGAAGGGGAACAAGGTGGGAGTTGCAAAGCGGTCGGCTTCGGGGAAGGCGATCAACTTCCTGATAGAACCAATCCTGTATACCGCCCCGATGAGCAGGGTGATGGATGTCATCGAAGGGAGGGCAAGGAAGGCGGCGGTGTTTGTGGGGAAATGACAACCCCGAATTCTCTATCGGGATACCCGAACAAGGAAATGAAGGTCTTCCACCCGCTGGAAGCCCGGCCCGCGAACCCGGTATACAGGAACATATACCAGCAATGTCTATGGACGGCTGTTGTTGCCAACGTGGATGGGAACCTGACCATGACCCTGGGCAACACACCGGAAACCCAGGTGGTATTCACTCTCTTGCCCTGGGACAACCACACCTTCAGCTCAACCTGCCCGGCATGGAAATGGGGACCGGTGTACGATGGGAGGGTCACGTTTAGCACTGCTCCCCATGGCACCGTACGGCAGCTGACAACTACACTCCTCCTCCAGAAGATGTGGCACCAAGGACGCAACATTTGTACGGACAGGCGCTGCATCACCGTAAAAACCATTTTTCATCCCCATATGTCCAAATGATGAGGTATACCTGCGATTGTTCTGCGGATCCCATCCTATCACTCCCGCCGGGCTATTGACTCCGGCCCGGGCCGCATCGCAGCCATCCGTGGCAGTTCGGGCAGGAGCCGGGGCGATCTCGTGTGTACCAGCGGAATTTCATGAAGAGCGGTGGCGATGGGGGAGTGTCAGGATCAGGAAGACGGCGGGTGAACGTGAGTGGCGGTGGGCATTCGTGGGTTCGGACAGGGGCTGACAGGGAGGACGCAGGGCACGCGAACAACGGTCAGTGATCACAACGGGGGGGAGAAGTGCAACGGTGATTCGGAAACCTCCGGGGAAACCAGGGACATGAAAACGGTGCTCCCGAAAGCAAAAAAGAATTAATGCATGAATACATGATGATGATCATATGAAAACGATCCATGTTCCCATCATTATCGAAACAGATGAGGACGGGGTCTTCATTGTATCCTGCCCGCAGTTCAAAGGCTGCCATACATTCGGCAAGACGATTGACGAGGCACTTGCCCGGATCAAGGAAGCCATTGAGCTCTGCATGGAAGATTCACACCCGGAATCTCTCAATACCTTCGTCGGTTTCCGTGAGGTCGAGATCGTACAGGGTGTTTGATGCTTCCCGTTCTCAGCGGGAAGGAACTTGTTGCTTTTCTTGAACATACCGGATTTTCCACCATCAGGCAGCGGGGCTCTCATGTCCGCATGAAATCGGACGACGGGAGGTATACGACAATCCCTATCCATTCCGGCGAGGATCTCCCCAAAGGACTCCTGAGAAAAATTATCCGTGATGATCTTGAGATGACGCTTGAGGATTTCTCTGAAGAGTACAGAAAATACAAAGGAAAGTAATCTGCCATCCGGGATAGGACCATGGCCTGAAACACCCGCTGGATGCTCTCCTGCAGCAGCTGATGGGCGAGACCAGGCTTTCGCATGGCCGCATTGCAGCCATCCGTGGCAGTTCGGGCAGGAGCCAGGGCGATCTCGTGTGTGCCGGCGGAATTCCATGAAGACCGGTGGCGATAGGGGAGCGTCAGGAAGTGGGGGATGGCGGTGTGTGGGGGAGGGATGGAGAATACCTAAGAGGAAAAATCATTCAACAAAATCAGATTCCGCAATCTCCTCGATGATAAGCGGAGTTTGTAGTACCAGAATCCCCGATATTTTTTCTGCAAGAGAGTTTTGCAAATGCTCCTTATGTTCTCCTTTTTGGGATGTGTTGTTGTCAGGAGAGCGATGGTCATTCTGGAGGATCAAAGATGGAAAACATCCCGATAGTGCATTCAGCCATCATTTGTGTTTCAATCGGAACCAAGAATGTTACAAATGACGCTCTATAAGAGAAAAAATAAACTCAAGAAGTGATTTTCATTTGTTTTACTATTGCATTTGCAGCGTTCTTTTTTACACTATCGATTCCATTCAAGCACGCTGTCTTGGTGTTATAGGGTTCACTCACGGCAATGATTTTCCCATTTGATGCTTTCAATCTAAACCGGTATCTTCCTGATTTATCCACATAGACTTCAAATTTCCCGGAGGTACTTGGTGAAGAAAACACCACCGATCCCGAACCATACTTTATCACTTCAATTTTCGAACCAGTTTTCGCCATCTTTTCAGCCAGTGCCAAGATATCGCGGGCGACTGCCTCATCAACGTAATCTTCGCCGCAGTTCATGCAGATCTCTGCAGGCACTTCTTTCATGACAAGGGTGAGTCCATCCCGCTCGAATGTGACCGTCGTGGTCCCGGGTCGGGTCTCTCCACTCTTGCATACTACACACTTCATGATGTTCTCCTTGTAGAGTGATCTTCCCAGCGATCAGTGTCCGGTTCGTATGCTGTAACCACAATTATCACTCCCTCCTCTTTATCGTATGCTCCGACCTGGACAACAGGGTCTTCTTCATCCCGCTGGTCGATGTTGTGACCGTGCTGGACGGCGAGACCGTGCCGGTCCCGCTGTTGTCCAATAGTACTCAGGTGGGGATGGCGAAGCGATCGGTTTCCGGGAAAGCGATCAACTTCTGGATTGAGCCGCTCCTGTACACGTCGCCACTGGTGAGGGTAATGGATGTGTTGGAGGGGAGAGCGAGGAAAGCGGCGGTTTTTGTGGGGGTATAGATGGGAAAATTCACTATTACGGAAGAGAAATATCTGTGAATCTTCGAAAAGGTTTATAATTTTAGAGAATAGAGAAATCGCGTGAAAGAATGCAGGATTAGAATATGCCCCATCTTACGACCTTTAATGATCTGAAAACCTTGCTCCAAGCGGGTTTCGAAGACAATGAAGATTCACTGAGTCATTTCAATGCCACATATTCCACTCAGCTAAAGGCATATCTTATTGAAAGTAACCTTCCAGTTAAGGATCTTCCCTGTCCCTCGGGATTCGGACATTGGAAAAACCTTGATGTCCCCCATTGGTTTATCAATGATGGTGGCCATTTTCCTGGCTCACTCTTTCTTGATACCACCAGGGAAAGGGTCTGGATTTTTTACAGCCTTCTCGATGCAAGTTTATCAGATGTAACTGTTGATTCATGGATTAATGATATCAAGGGTCTCGATCATTGCTGGCTCTCGCGATCACAGTTGATGCATTTTGGAAAATTTGAGGAGTGGAAAGAAAGGGGCATTGGTCTGAAATTTACAGACGGTCTCACCCCAGAAGAAAATGCTGGAAATTTTAGTCTAAAGGCATGGTATGGTGCGACAAGACAGATTCCAGCACTAGATGATGTTTTGAATATCGCCAAGAAAAAGTTTGCAATCTATAGTGCACGGTGGCAAAAGATGAGTGGTGGATCTGTCACCATCTCTGCTGAATGGTATAGTAACGGTAAGGTCACTATTAATCGGGCAACGGATGTTGATGAAGTCATGCTCTCGATATCCGATATCGCAAACCGATATGAGGATGCAATTTTTGAGGCAACAGAGATCCGTAACTCGAAAATGGGAGCGTTTGAACTGGATTTTTCACAAACAATTGACCTTGAGGCATTTTCTCATACTGTTGCCATGGGAAGAGGCACAATGAATCTATGGCTCGTCGAAACGGAATCTCAATCAGATTTCAAACGATTCCGGGGTATTGATCTCCATACATGGGACCGCGTCTTTATGGATGTAGGATTGAATTACGCCTATCTGACGATACCGGGGAAAGGGTGCGTGAATGCAGCCCCTCGAATTGCAACGATTCAGGGTGAAGATAATGCAGGAAGGATAATGATATATTTCGATGGGGTTGAAATGTTTGCCTGACCCTGATCAACGAATTATCCTTTGGCGAAATACTATCCAATTATTCCATGCATATAAGAACCAAGGATTTATTGGACCTTTTTTTTCATCGGATTATGGAAATTACCGAGTTGAATCACCTTTATCCGAAAGGGAGACACTAAAACGAAGGATCCCCGATATCTTTGCATGTGGTCCGTCAGGATGGTTAATAATCGAACTCACATGCGATGATGAATCGAAGAAAGGTCAATTGGATGCGGATAAAAACCTCGATCCCAGGAGTCTATCAGGATATGGTTGTAAAGCATATTCCTCATCGCCTGATACCATTAGTAGTCGTCTAATCGAAAATAACGACCAAGGACATTGTCAGATGGTTGTGTATTCTTCATTTATTCTGAAAAATGAAGAATTTATTAATAATATCAATTTACGGAATGCACTTATCGAAACAAAAGGCAAGGATCTTACAAAGTTGCCGGAAATACCTTTTAGCCTTGTTCCTGAAATGAAAAACTTTGAAATCAGACGCGGGCTTGTGGATATTGTCATGCAAATTTTTTATGAAAAATCTGAAGGAAAAACCCCTTCCGAGATGTGTGAGGAGGGACTCGAACGGTTATTTGATCTCGTTTCTCCTTCCGCTCGACAGTCACTTGTTGATAAAATTCAGCAGGAAATGGATGTTCTCATTCGAACAGATCTCGCAGGATACATCGAATACAAAGACGGAAAATACCGGTCCACATCAAAATTGAAACCTTATCCTCTATCCAGGCAGGTTATTACCCAAAAATTACAATCCTGGGCGAATCCAACACAAAGGACGATTCCTGATTATAACCCCCTCTAATTTTGACATGAAAAGAATCTTAAACTCAGTATTTCCCTAACATTTTCCCTAAAAGAAAAATTAGTTCCGAAAGAAAACCATAGGATTCTTTCAAACGCACTCGTTCTTCTCTTCGATAATTATCGAACGCGACCAATAAAGCTAATTCAACATTTGTCTGAAGCATATCAAGTGGAGGCTCGATTTGTTCACGATGAAAATGGGTCGGTGAATTTTGTGCTAAAATTACTTCTTTTTTAAGCTGAAACTCTCCAAATTGTTTTTTGTATTCATTATTCGAGAGATTCATCAATTTGTATTCTTCACATTTCTTTTGCCAAAAAACGATAAATTGAATAATCTCTTCGTTATTCACGTTCGATAGGTCGATATCCCCAATGTTCCTTATCATTTCCCCACCCCCTCTACAATTCCGATCTCCTCCTCCGTCAGCCCGTATAGCTCATACACTAGGGCATCGACTATGAATTTTCTGGAGCCTCCAATCCGGAAGGCATAGTCAATAAACTCGGTGGACCCCCGGATGCGGATTGGATCTTCGTGGATGACTTCTTTGTACTGTTCCGAATACCCCTTGGTATTGTCGACATCCCAACCGAGGGTCTTGAAGAACGGATCAACGAACTCCCTCCGGAGCTGGGTTTCGTTGAACTGTCCTCTCCTGTAAGCTGCCTGGTGAAATTCGTATCTCTCAACAAGTTTGAGGATTGCCTCCGGGATCTGTGTCGATGCCTCCATGCGCCTGCCTTGGTATGTAATTTTCATGGCGTGAGGAGTGAAGAATCATTCGATATCACGGGTGAAGAAGGAAAAAAAGTCACTATCACGAGGGTCCAGATCGAATAGGAATTGCAGATCCAGAACGATTCAAACCGCACGGTTTTCCTATTGGCCAGCAATTCAGGACTATTTCAAGGGACCGGCCAAAATTTCTTTTTATTTGTTGTTCTACCCCCTTATTGCCCTCCAGTCAAGTGAGGGCAGGAGTATCAGAAATGGCAGACTTTGTTGAACAGAGCGTCACCAAGACCGCGACCCGCGAGCTAACCACTCCGTTTGCGGATATTGCTGCGCTCAACACCGTGGTAAACTCCGTCATCAGTACCAACCCCTTCGGGTGCACTGCGTACGAGACTGGCGGTCAGACCATGGACGCGGTTGCAAAAACCCGCGAGTACTACAACGGCCGGGTCATCTTCGAGGATGACGACGCCAAGACCGTGGGATATGTGACCATTCGTGCAC
>Ga0302252_1001691_pt1 | contig 12148 bp, 4 predicted proteins | sample AAG_RA_Leu_MG_FD_193511 | JGI IMG/M metagenome (GOLD analysis project Ga0302252, IMG submission 193511) | Enriched activated sludge microbial communities from anaerobic digester in WTTP, New Holstein, Wisconsin, United States - AAG_RA_Leu | ecosystem: Engineered > Bioreactor > Anaerobic >...
ACGGCGACGCCCACAATGTTATCGCTGTGAATGGGGCTGTTGATAATGTTATAGGTGCTCCAGAGGCCGTTTTGCAGCTTACTTACTCCCATCGTGCCCTTGCGGACTGGATCATTGTCATAATAGCCGCTGGCGAACCAGGGATCGTGATTTTGGTCGCTTATTATCTGGCTGATTTTTCCAAAGCCAATGTTGTTGGGAGTCCAGTTCAAAAATTCGTCATCCGCCTTCAGGTACATTCCCTGACCCCATGAGCAGAAGGTGAGATATTGGGAACCTGCTACTATCTTTGAGATAGGGCTGTAGCCGAGGCCGGCGGTATTGGCTGGATAATGGACTGCCTGCCCGTTGGCGCTGATCCTGCTTATCAGGATGGAATCGGGATTAGACCAGCTAAGCAAGCTCTCATCCCAACTACCATAGCTTGTCCAGATAGCCAGATCGTCTTCAATGAGCACGGAGGAGATCAGGTGGCCGGTCAATCCGTTTTGGCTATTATAGATCTGCCAGGAACCCTGGTTCAGATCCAGAGAATGCACGAAAATCCTGTTTTCCACCGCAATTGCCAGATGAGTGGAATTTGCAGAAAGATGCACGCTGCCGCCAATGGGCAGGGGCGAACCGGCATAATGCATGCTATGCCAGGCCGAATCCACATCCAGGGAATCTATGTGCACATAGCTGATCCCGGAATTTGTAGCCAGAAAAAGGCGGCGATCGGCCATTAGCAGCATGTCTTTTATTTCATTGCCCAGCAAGCCGCCAGAGGTGTTTTCGCTGGTGTATTGATGCAACATCAGGGGAAAGGATACGCCTTCCAGATAATAGAACAGGGCCAAGCCCGCGGAGGTGGCCACTAGAATTGTTGATTGATCTTCGATAATCCGGGTTACTTGATTGGAGGGCAGGCCCAGCGAAGTATTTACATCCTGTAATCCCAAAGGACTTTTAATGCTGATCCCCAGGTCGGAAGAACCTATCCACAGGCTGTTTGAAAAGCCAATATTGGCCAGAGTCCGGATATCGTTCGAAACCAATCCGTTGCCAGTGTTCAGATAATCGATTCCATGCAGGATCCCCTCATTGTGCAGCCCGCCGGGCACCCTTACAACTCCGCCCCAGGTGGCAAGATAAGCATCGCCATTGGCTTCCAGATAGTCGTAAATGTGGTCTACGTTTGTTATGGTTTGCCAGTTGCTGGCGCAAAGCGAAGTCGCCAGCATTAATATTGCAAGATACAGGTATTTCATTTTTTCTCCCTTCGCATGATAAGATAGGCTATTACCACCATTAGCGCCAGAAGTCCTAAAAGTACTGAAAACAGCAGCTTTTTGGAGGATAGCGAAAAGCCGATGGCAATCAGGCCGAAGAGCAGGGTTACTATATAAACGATCAACGAAATCGTTCGCTGGGAAAATCCAAAGGCCAGCATCGTGTGATGAATATGGGCTTTATCGGCAGTGAAGATATGCCCCAGCTTGATTCTGCGGAAAAAAGCCAGGGCTACGTCCAAAACAGGTATCGCCAGCACTGCCAAAGGGATCATCAGGGTCATGGAAGTGATACCCTTGAATTGCGACGATCCGGCCGTGGATATGGCTGCGATATTCAAGGCGATAAACAGCGCGCCGGTTTCTCCCAGAAAGATGCGCGCCGGATAGAAATTGTATCTGAGAAAAGCCAGATTCCCAGCCAGGAGAAAGGCCGCTATGGCCATTACCAGGTTGTTCTGTTGCCGGAAACCCACTATCAGAAGCACTGCTGAAACTATGATCGTGATTCCGCAAGCCAGGCCGTCCATGCCGTCGATCAGGTTGATGGCGTTGAACACTACTAAAAACCAAAGCAGGGTAAAAGGAAAGGACATCCAGCCCAGACTAAAGTCAGCTCCCAATGGATTGGTGAGATGCGTTACCCGGTAGCCGATGAAGAACATCAAACCGGCGATAATGATCTGCCAAACAAGCTTGAGAATGGCCGGGGTTTCAAAACGATCGTCCCATAGTCCGAAAACCAAGGTGATAATTCCCATCCAGCTTAGCTTCAGCAGCATTTCTCCAGTTTCGGGATCGCTGCCAAAAAGGTAAAAGCTGGCCTGGGCCAAAAAAATCGGCAGGGCAAAACTGAGACCGCCCGCTTCGGGAATAAGACCTTTGTGGATGCGTCTTTCGGAAGGTTTGGCTACGATACCCAAAAGGTGAGATACCCTTATGTTCAAGGGGACCAGTAAAAAGGTGAAAATAAAGATCAGGACGGCTTCAAAGAGAATCAACAAGATAATGCTCCCGATACTGGCTAAGCATGTTTTGGTAGGAACATAGCTGCTTCACTTTACTTGCTGCCCGCTGTCCCTTATGCCAGGCTGGGGAAAAATCGGAGGCGATCCGCACAAAAAGCCTTGCCAGTGCGGGCTCGTCGTTCAACGGAACCAGGTAGCCGCAATCATTGTCCACTAATTCGGAAATCGAAGGGATAGCCGATCCGATCACCGGTAAACCGCTGTGCATGGCTTCGATAATGCTGAATGGCATGGCTTCCCAGCGCGAGTAAAGCACATAGGCATTGAATACCTTCAGCCAGGGAATGACCTCGCTATCCCAGCCGGGAAGGATGATTCTGGTTTCCAGCCTGTGAGTCCGGATTATCGCTTTGCAGAGTTCCAGGTGTTCGCCGTCGCCTACGATAATGAACTTCAGTTTTATGCTTTGCTTGCAGGCCAGGCAGGCAGCCGTGATTAAACTTATCACGTTCTTTTGGTCGCTGAAGCGGATGGTACTGCCGATGATTATTTCTCCTTCTGGCAAGCAGCGTTTTTTGGCAATATGCTCCAAAATCTCGCTCTGCATGAGGGGAAGGGCATTGAAAACCGTATATGCTTTTTTTTCGCTTATCAGGCCAAGCTTCAGGCAGTTCAAACGGTCTGAATTATTCACGAACACAGTTTTATGCCCCAGAGAATTGCCCCAGGCTTCCATGAAAGTAAAGAAACGGTATTTCAGTTTACTCTGGGATTCCTGGAAGAGAGTTCCATGAGCGGTGTGGATTATCAGGGGAACTTTGCAGATCCTGGCAGCCAAACGTCCCAATAGTCCCGGCTTTGAAGAATGAGTGTGCACGATGTCGAAGCGATAACGCTTGATGATCAGGATCAGATGTAGAAAGCTAAAGAAATCAGTATATGATATGGGGTGTCTGAATGAAGGCAGGCTGATATAGTGAAACCCTCGTCTTTTGACGGCTTCTGGAAATTCCCCTCCCGGCTTGCAGGCCACCCATATCTCAAATTCGCGGTTGTCCAGCCCTTCCAGAAGATACAGGCTGAAACGCTGCGCTCCAGACAGGAGGGGTAATAGCTGAAGATGGAGCAGTTTTTTCATTCAGGCTGGGCGAGGCGAATTACTCCGAAGGCCCCGGATTTTTGGTTGCTAAAAAACACCGTATTGCCTTCAGTGCGTGTATTTGTACCTTCCACTTCTGTTATCTTGGCTTCGCCGTGGATGCACAGTGCAAAGCTCTCTATATCGTCGGGGAACAAAACGCCTATTTCATATTCACCTTCATCGATGGTTACTTTGGCTCGTTTCTCCCACCACTTGCTCAGCTCTGCCGCTGTGGTTTGCCAGGTATTGCTGCTCTTCACCAAAGCCAGAATGTACGGATAAAGCTTTGGCATATAACGAATATCGGCAAAACTGGCGATGGAAAAATCGATACTGAAAATGCCATGGGTCCGCAAAACCTGTTGGAAGAATTTCTTGATCTGGTGCTTAGCGTCCTCAAGTTGAATATGGTTGTGCTTGTTTATCTTGAGGTGTTCGTCCCGATAGATCGTAGGAATTTCCAGATAATCCGCTTTTGCACCATTTATCCAGGGATGCCAGGGTAGCGACATGCCATTTTTATAGCCCGGAAGAGCATAAAAACAGGTGCTTTGGCTGAACCCGGGGTTGATCTTGTTATGCAGATCGCGCAGAGTGTCATTTATCTGATAACCAAGTTGGCGGATGCCGATCTGCTCCTTGTTTAGCTGGTGTAATAGGATCTGTTTGCGGGTGAGGTAATCATCGCGGTTCATTTTGTCGGTGGTGGCCAGCAGCCCAATGTCGTTGCCCTCCCGCAAAATCTGCTGGATTTCTTCCTGCAGGTCTGGATCTTCCAGGGTGTAATCTATCTGGTCGGTGGATTCGGTTGCCAGATAATAGGTGCTGCGCAGGTTTGATTCCCGTTCCAGCTTGCGGAACTCCTCAAAATTCCAGTACAGCTCATAATTTGTGAATAGGTATTTCAGCTTTCCGGAAAGGATGTGCCCCAGTTGCTTCCACTTGAGAGTGAACAGCAACGAAAGATCATCCGCCACGGATAGAATAATCGACGACAAATCCCACTTTTGCAAATCATCGATGCTGTGGGAAAGCAACACAGCGGCTTTCTGACCGGCAGGCCAGAAGAGCTTCTGAGCCACGTGGCTTTTTTTGCTGCGGCAATGCTCGATCAGCATGCTGTTCAGTAGCCAGAGCAGATTGTCGACTATCGGGGTTTCCCTATACTGGTAAAAAGCGCTGGCGGAATCGGGATAATATCCTTTTTCCAGGCTGTCGCTATCGCTTCGTTCTTCCAGATTTGAGAGCTGTAAAAAAACGTTTCCCACCAGGTCAAAGTTTATCTTGCCGCCATTGATTTCGCTTTCTGTGTAGTTCTCAGCGGGATACTCAAACTTGCGGGAAGCGATAACCGGGGTAAGGGTTAAGAGCTTTATCTCCCTTAAACTGCGTCTGAGGCGATCTGCACTGTATGCCTTGGGATCATAGAAATCCGGATCGCAGGGGATGAAGAAAGTGATGTATCGGCTGGCCAGGGTTTTCAGCTCGTCTACGGTTGGTTCAGTAAAACTGTATATCAACAGGATATCTTGCTGTTTCAGCTTGTCGAGATCGTCGATAAAACGATGGTTGTAGCCTAAAGTCTGGCAGATAAATCCTAATGTGAATTTTATCTCCCTTTGGAAACGGGAGAGCTTCGTGTCAATTACTATCGAGATCATGCTGTTGATACACCGCCAATTACATTTTGAGCCAGACAATTTTCTTTATTGTAGGCTGTCAAGGGAAAAGAAAGTTATTTGATTAGGACAAGGGTGTGAAAGTGGTAAGGTTAAACAATGGCTGAGGTAGCTCCGTGGTAGCTTCGTCTTCCAGACGGGGTTTTGTTGGAGTGTTGGAGTGCTGGAGTGCTGGAGTGTTGGAGTGTTGGAGTGTTGGAGTGTTGGAGTTGAGGCATGAGGGGGAAGGCTTTTTCTTGGTTTTAAACGAAAAACCCCGAACCGAAGTCCGGGGTTTATTCATCACTGGCCTCAGGCTAATTCCTTACGGCATTAACCATTAACCTGTTAACCTACTTAGCCAGAATCATTTTCTTGGCATCCTGGTATTTTCCGCTGCTCATGCGATACATATAAATACCGCTGGAAACAGCTTGGCCATTATGGTCTTTGCCATCCCAGGAAACCTGGTAGTAACCGGGATTGGCATGTTCGTTGCGGTAGGATCTAACTAATTGGCCTTTCACGTTGTAGATGCTGATGTTTACCTTACCGGCTTCTTTCAGGCTGTAACGGATATTGGTATTGGGATTGAAGGGATTGGGGAAAGCGTTCATCAGTTTAGTTTCCATGGGAATCACAGGAGGAAGAGGTTCCTGGCTGGGATCGCCAATGGTAATGCTGAGCGGGCCGTAGAACTCGGACGCTCCATCCAGGGAAACGCTTTCCAGCCAGTAGTAGTAAACCATGTTGCTATAGGCTTCCACGTCGGTGTAGCTATAGCTGATCTGGGTTCCCAAGGGGGTGCCGTTGTCGATCAGGCTGGGGTTTATCTTAATAGCCGTGGTCAGATCGTTTGCTTCGGCACGCAGAACGTTGTATCCGCTGTGATTGGTTTCGGACTGAGCCGTCCAGGCTATTTTCACGGTCAGGTCGCTGGTTATGGTGGCAGTGAAGCTGCTTAGTTCCACTGGGAGGGTATCATCCAGATCTTTGGGGAAGATGGTTTTCAGAGTAAAAGGTCCCTTCCCTGAAGGAATGGTGAAGTATGCCGTGGTATCTGTCCAATCACCAGGATTATTTACCAGCATAGTAGTTCCTGCTCCTATCTGATAGGCCAAAACCTGAGGAACGAATCCCAGGCCATGAGTGAAGGTAACGGTAACGCCGGCCAGATTTCCTCCATCGATGGTTAAGACCAGTCTTTCGTTGGTGAGGGGATCGCTGGTTGTTCCATAAGATGCCGATACATTAATCAAGGGATTGCCCGTTAGGCCAGCAAAACTAACCTCGGGATTTATCGGGACACCATCAACGGTGATTTCTGGAATCACTACCAAGGCGGTTGCCCCAGTTGCCTGCACCTGACCGATTTCGGTATTGGAAGTCAGGAATTTAATATTATCGACGTACCAGTTGTCGTATTGGAAGAGGTTTCCTTCAATTTCCCAGCAGAGATACACCCTGTCGTGCCCGGCTAAAATATCCTGGCCAAGAGTGAAAACCTTTTCCTCGGAAGGATAAGTAATGTTTGACGCGGAAGCCTGAGTCCAGACATCGAAGAATGAGTCGATGGTATATCCATAGCGTAATTTGTAGGTACAGCCAACGCCATAATCGTCTATCTGGTGACGGAATTTTACTATTAACTCTGGGATATCAACCGTGTAGACAGGCGGGCTTACCAAGCGGGTAATCCCAGGGTTGATGTTTTGAAAACCGCATTTCCATTCTGGAGCTTGGCCACCAGCATTGCTTGTGGAGCTAACCGACCAGCGGTCTGTTACCCCAGCACCGATTACAAACTGCTGCCAATAGAGGGCTTGAGGGGTTTCGTAGAGAGTTTGCAGATAAGGCAGGTCATAGATGGTTTTATCCACACCCACCCCATCCAGGTCGGCGAAATGCTCTGCTTTACTTTGATCGTCCACTATCTTCAGGCTGGCATTTTTGGGGCCAACCGTTCCAGGATGGAAGATCACGTTTACCACGATGCTCTGGTCTGCGGTTAGTTCCAAGGGATACTCATTCAGGTCTTCCAGGATGTAGTGTGCCTGATCGTCGCCCACGATGCTTACGCTGTTTATGGTAAGTGTTCCCCCTCCGTTATTCTTGATGATGAATTCCTCAGGGAACGAACTGGTCTGAATCTGCACATCGCCAAAGTCTGCGCTGCTGGGATTAAGCAGGAAGGCAGGTTCCGTAGGGATAGTCTCGATTGTGATATTGTCTATGTAAATCGACCGATAAGTTCCACCCAAGCCATGGCGGAAGGCTATACAGTTATCTGATCCTTCGTAAGTGCCAAAGCTCACTTCATACTGAGTGTATGTGGTAGTAAGGTTTATGGTTTGATGGAGCGAGAAGGCAAGCTTCGCCCCCATACCGTCCATGGTTCCTACTTGCAAGGGATACGCTGCTCCTCCTGCTTTGGCATAAAACTTTATTTTTATGGTTTTCAGGATAGGCTCAATAGGAGGAGAAATGGCCACCAACTCCGCTGCTGTATCTGATGAATTGGTCAAATACAAGTGATTCGGCGTCGATAGGGGAGTACTGGAAGTGTAGGTTTGCACATAAGCATAAGCGGAACTGGAAGATACCACCTTTGACCAGCCAAAGGGCAAAGCCGGAGCTGTTACGCTGTCGAAGTTTTGCGAATAGGGAAGCTGCCCGGTGTGGATCATGTAATCCACTCCCGTTCCAGAAAGAGGAATCTGATGAGTTACTTTGCCGCTCACATTGTCGGTGATGTTCAGATAAGCGGATTTTGCCCCCTCAGTAGTAGGATTGAAGCTTACTGAGACATACATCTCATCGCCAAGATCCAGTTCTTTGGGATAGCTATTGAAGTCGCTCAAAGTGAAATGGCTTTGATCGTCTCCACCTATTGAGATGGCAGGATCGATGACTAATTGCCCAGCCCCGACGTTTGAAATAGTAAACATCTGGGGTGCCGAAGGGCTATTGATCTGCTGGTTTCCAAAGGCTTTAGAATTCGGATTGATCGCAAACACAGGGACTTCAGGAGTAAACTGCACAGAAAAATCATCAAAGCACATGTACCATGGGCTGCTATTGGCGATTACTTGCAGTCCGATGTAGTATAAACCGCTGGTGGGCGGCTGCCAGGCTCCTTTGGTAAGCTGAGCGTAGCTTGTGTTGGCTGGGGCAAGAACCGAGGCCAATTCTGTGGTCATCGCGGTCCCGTTGGCTGCGGTTCCGATGTACATCTTGAAGGATGTCCACCCTGAGTATCCATCGGCATTATACCAGATTCCGAAATCGTAGAATTCACTGGCATCGAGGTTCATCGCTCGTGAGAACATCCAATCGGAAGAAGTGGCGCTGTAGGAACAGGTAAGATAATCCGTTCCGCTTCTGGGAGCCCGGTTGTATGTTTGTGGAGCCACCTGTGACGTCCAGCGGGTTCCGGAACGCGTCCAACCAATCGGGAAGGAGCCTGCAGTAGTTATGGACTCAAAGTCTTCCGCTATCGGTACGTTCTGGGGTGAGACAGGAGTAGTGGCGGATGAGGTCAATCCAGACGAAAAGATGTAGTAGGTAGCTCTCTCTGCGGTTGTGTAGCTCCAGGCTTTGTAATAGTAAGTTGTTCCTTCCAGGAGTCCGGTATGATTTGTCAATCCCGATGCGGATCCCATATACCAGACTGTGCCTCCACCCACAATGGAAGAACCTTCGGTATATCCGGTCGCCAATGGAGTTCCGAAGGTGGCTGTAGTGTTCCAGGCTACCATGATGTTATCGTTGTTTCCGTTTGCGGTGGCAGCCAGGTTAATCTGCTGATAACTAAACACCGTGGCTGTAAAGGACCCGGGATTGGCTGGAGCCGCAGGCAGGGTTTGCATGCTGCCGGTCAGGGGGCCGTCGCGCAAATATTTGGGGGCTTGCAAACCATTCTGGTTGTAGGCATAGACCGTGAAGAAATATTCAGTGTCTGCACTCAGGCCCGATATGTTAACCGTGGTTCCTGAGCCTGTTCCAACGATCGTTCCGTTACCCAATGTATTTCCCACACTGTAGGTTGTTTGGTCGGCCGGGGGATCGGAATGAGAACTTTCAGTATGCATGACTGTCAGGTACCCCTCTGCATCGCTGGGGGTAAAGGAGCCTGTAATGGTTGTAATTCCAGGGATCAGAATCAGGTCTGTCGGTTGGGCACTGGGAGTTTCGCATTCCACTTCTTCCTGGAAATCGCCTTCATCAGCTCCAATGTCAGGCCGTTCGGTGTTTCTTTCGTGCCCGTCATAATCTATGGTTACCCAGCTTTGGAAGATCCCGTTGCTTTCTACGGGAGTGGGAGTAGAGTCGCTGATGTGGAGGTCATTCACGGTGCTAAACTGAGGATTGCTGCTTTTGCTGTCTGGATCGCAGCCCATCGCGTTTTGCCAATCGGTAAGGGAAGCGAAATTCAGGGTGGAACCCCTGCCCACATACCCGTTTGCACCGTTGTGGACGTAGAGGACGTTGTTATTGGAAACAGAGCCTGCATTTCCGATCAGGGTGTTTGAAGTCGAAGCCCAGGCACAATGGTAGGGAGAGCCAGTTTGACCGCCTGTGAAGTTTGTAAAAACATTGCTGCGGGTATTGATAACAGGCCCTGAGCTTGTCCCTATCTCAAAAGCCGAACTGACTGTCGAAAGATTGCTGTGATCGATTCGAACACTATTGAAGTCCACATTGTGCACGGAATTTGTTCCGCTGCCTGCATCCTGAACGAAGATGCCAATGATCCGGCGTGAACTGGTGGCTGTGGAACTGCTGTTTAACCCCCAGATCATGTTGTTGTATATTCTGGAAACACTTCCGGTGGCACCAGTAAGGTTCACACGCATTCCGCAAACCCGTCCTGCACTAGTGCTGGTGTTGTTCAGAAGCGATATTTGATTGGCGATCACTTGGATTGTACCAACGTTTACCGTTCCGCTTCCTGAATTACTGACAAAAATCCCATCCACAGAATTGGAGCCAGTTGAGGTGAGATTACGGATTTGATTGTAGCCAATGCCGGTATTGGAGCCCGAATCGACGCGAATTCCATAAACAGCTCCAGTTCCATTGCCTATGTCATTGGCTGTGCTGCCGCCAATATGGCACTGATTTACCTGGCAGATATCGTCGGGGTAAGCGGCAGCGCCTTTCATATAAATGCCGTTGGCTACATTTTCGATAGTTACATTGGCATAGATGTTTCCGGTGTTTGAACCCGCAGCGCTGGTGGGAGTGGTAACCACATTCTGGTAAATACCGATGGATGAGGTATTCAGCCTGTTCAGAGTTATCTTGCAATTCCGAACCGTATTGTTTTGTGCTCCATTGCCTGCTGCGATATTGTAAACGTAGTAGCCATATTCCAGCGGGTAAGCATAAGTGCTGGCTCCGGTTTGAACTGCTCCCGTCAATTCAACATCCAGGCCGTTGAAGGTAATCCAGTCTCCTCCTGCGATGGCAACTCCGGCATCCAGAGGAACGGCGGAAGTGGTTCCGGTTCCGCTACTGCGCAAGCGTGGATTATTGCCGCCTCCATATTTAATAAACGTTATGTAATTGGTAAGGGTTCCAGTGGCGGTGACATGGGGCAGCAGATTAGTAAATGTCTGGTCAGTGCTTATCCGGAATTCGGTAGCTCCGGAAACGCCATTGTTGTTCAGCATCAGAACTGCGTCCACCAGATTGTTGAAATATATTCCTCCTGTCGCTTGAGTATTGTCCACATAGTAGTTGCCGCTTAGTGCGCCAACTGGATTTGAAGTCAGTTTGATATTATCGATTACGGCAGGAGGATCATAACCGCCAGAACCGTCATTACGCCAGCAAAACACCAGCCTCTGAGTAGTTCCGGCATTCGAAGCGGGAATGGATATCCCGGTATGCATCCATTCGTTGGTCAGATTATAATAAGCATATCCGATCTTTCCCGAGCTTAAGAGGGTTCCTGCAGTAGGGGTAGTGGATGTGGGAACCAGAAAGACAGCTACGTAATCGTAGGTACTTTCGCCTGTTGCGCGATAATCAAAGCTTAGCTGGATATCTCCTTCTCCGCTTGGAAAAGCTATATCCCTATAGAAATAAACCGTTGCGGCCGTCGTGAGTGTGTATGTCCAATTGGTGCCGCCATTATTGGAAATAAACGCTGCACGTGCCCCAGTGTATCCTGTGGCGCCAGTGCCTATTTCCCATTTGTTTACTTGGGTACCATTGGCCAGGGTCCAGCCATTGTCTGCATAAGTTGCTCCCAATTCAAATCCTCCGTTTCCGGCTGGATTGAGCAGGAGAGTACTGAATAACGGTGCACAAACAAGCACCAGCATGATCGTAATGATCAGGATCAGATAGCTTATGTTCATAAGTTACTCCTTATTTTTTGTATGGTTTCTTCCTTCGTAAATACAGCTTTTCAAAACTCCGGGTCAAGATTGCCAAGCTCAGGGTTCAGCAAGGCAAAACAGAATTAGACGATTGGCAGGTTCTCGGCCTTATCCAAAACCTCTTCAGTAAAAAATAGCGCTCATCCGCGGCTTGCATCATAGCAGTGAGCAGCATTCCTAACAGTCTCGTTAACACACTATCACATATAAATATAACACAACTTGGTGAAGCTCTGTCCAAGATGCTTCTCCACATCGCTATCATTGTGCTTTCGAGAAAAACGGGCGTCAAGAACTTTCTTATGGTTTAAATACTTTTTTGCCGGTTTTAGCTAAAAAAATGTTGAAAACCTGCCACATGCCGGGTTAAAGGGGGCTTTTGTGGAGAAGTACGCAATTTCATAACCCTTCCAGGCACCGCTGAGTGGGGTTTCCAGCATCCCAAAGCGGGAGCTGTTCTCCCTTAGTCTTGGAGAACCGTCCAACCAGGCTATGATTCCAACTGAAATTAAACAGCATGGATGGTAGTTAATTCCGGATTATCCTGATCTCCTACAGAGCAGCAGCAGCACATGAGTTCCACAAAAGCCTATAAATGGCTGTCGGTTTTGATTTGTTTATCGACTGGGTAGTTCGAAACCTTTGCGTTTGATTCAGGTTCTGCTTATACTATCATATAAAATCATAACTAAGGAGATCAGAAGTATGAAGAGGATCACTA
>Ga0302252_1001692_pt1 | contig 12147 bp, 8 predicted proteins | sample AAG_RA_Leu_MG_FD_193511 | JGI IMG/M metagenome (GOLD analysis project Ga0302252, IMG submission 193511) | Enriched activated sludge microbial communities from anaerobic digester in WTTP, New Holstein, Wisconsin, United States - AAG_RA_Leu | ecosystem: Engineered > Bioreactor > Anaerobic >...
AAGGATGTCGAAGTGGAATTTGAATACAAGACCATTCTATTTGCTGCTGGGGCGGCGTTCAAGCAGTGGGTGGAAGTGAACAAACTCGATGCGGGCGAGCTCAGTAAAAAGGGAGTTATTAAACAATGAGGAAAAAGACCTACGGCTTTGGCGTTGATCCAGCCCAAAGCCAGAACCACTTTTTGGTGCTGATTCCGCCGAAAGACCCCAAAACAGCTTCGCCGCCGGTTGTTCAGATTTATGAGCGGTACACCTGGTCCGAGGGCAGCGAGCAGCAGCTTGACGCTGCAGATGTTTTGCGGTTGGAGATATCAAAACATAAATGGGGTGAAATTAAAGCCGCCCTGACATCCGAGTTTAACTCCCGGCTGAAAAAGGATGGTTTGAAGATCGGAAAATTTCTCGCGTTTGGCGGCACGCCGGTGGAGCGGCTGCTTGGCAAGGAGATGATGGTGCTGCTCTGGAGCATCGAGGACAGCGATCCCTCGCTCATTGCCACCGCGATTCGCAATTGGAAAGGACTACTGCCGGAGGAACGCTGGTGGTTGTACACGATGACGAATGCAGCGACGGGCGGTCTGAAAGACAAGAAAGGCTGGCGCAAAGCGCTGCGCTTTGCCCTGTGCGAGAACCCGGTGGTGGAGCGTAAGCAAGTCGCCCTGTTTGAACCGGAGGATTCGAAGCGATGACTGTATCATTCATTGAAATGCAATTCCCCGTTTCAAAGCTCTCCAAAGAGAGCTATAAGGAACGGAAAGCTGGAGCAAGTCAGACTTTGACCGGGCTTGGCAAGTGGTGGGGGCGCAAGCCATTGGTGCTGGTACGTGCTGCTTTGCTCGGCTGCCTGATGCCCGCTAGCGACAACCCGCGCCGCGACATGGAGATCTTCTTAAAGATCATGAGTATGGACGAGAGCGGATTATTGGCGCGCGCTGACAAATCGGCCATCGATAAGCTGGTGCGTGAGAAATTGGGATACACTGCGCCGGAATATCGCACGTTGGATATTAACCAAAAGAATAAACTTCGCAAGAAGATATTTAACCAACTAAGTTATGACGTAAAAATAGCCATTGGTTTGCGCCCCGAACAGTTTGAGCGCCCAACTGAAGATCACACCTGGCAAGAGATAAATCACCATCTCGGTACTCACGCCTACAACCTGCAAGAACTGATGCGCCAGCTCTCCGAAAAACGCTTTGGAAGGAATGCCGTAATCGGCGACTGCTTCTGCGGCGGCGGTTCGGTACCGTTCGAAGCGGCACGGATGGGTCTTAGCGTATACGCATCCGACTTGAACCCCATCGCGGGACTGCTGACCTGGGCAGCCATCAACATCTGCGGCGCGAGCGATACGGAGGTTGAGGAAATCAAGCGGTTTCAGCAGGAGGTCTACGACGCGGTTGACAAAGAGATCACCGAACTCGGTATTGAGCATAACGAGCAGGGTGACCGCGCCGTGTCATATCTTTACTGTGTAGAAGCTAAATGTCCGGAGTGCGGGATGAGTGTACCTTTAGCACCGAGTTGGGTGATCGGAAAAGCAACAAAAACCGTTGCCCAGCTTAAGAAGAATGGTGGCAGTTACGACATTGCCGTAAAGATGAATGCAACCGCAGCTGAGATGAAAGCTGCCGAGAACGGTACGGCAACATCAAAAGGCATGCTCTGCCCGAACTGCGAGAAGACGACGCCGATCAGCGTTCTGCGCCGAGACCGAAGAGATGAGAATGGGAACACCATTTACGGCTTGCGTCCGTGGGGAAAAAGCGAATTCGAGCCGCGTTCGGACGACGTGTATCAGGAACGGTTGTATTGCATTAAATATGAACGTCCCACAAATGGAAAATCCCGTCCAGAACGCTATTACCGTGCCCCGAACGAGCGTGATCTTGCTAATGAGAAAAAGGTTCGCGACCATGTTGCGGAGAACATCGTTAAATGGCAGGAGCAGGGGCTTGTGCCAAGTATGGCTATTGAAAGCGGATATAATACCGACCAAGTTATTCGTGAACGAGGATGGACGCATTGGCATCATTTGTTTAATGCGAGGCAGTTGTTGGTGTTGAGCCAGTTAGTGGACAGAATATTAAATTCAACTGGAAAAAAGCAAAGAATTAGTGGGTTGCTTGGCATACACAGGAGTGTAGATAGATGTTCAAAATTATGTGTTTGGCATAAAGGAAGAGATGAAGCTGAAAACACTTTCCTTAACCAAGCGCTGAACACTGTCTATAATTGGGGCGTTAGGAGTTGCTTGACACTAGTTTCGCAATGGCAAAATAAGATTTACTCATATAATAATAATATATCAGCACATGTTGGGATAAGAGATGCCCGTTCTGTAAACAACAAAGCCCAAATTTGGATGACTGACCCACCCTATGCAGACGCAATCAATTACCACGAACTTTCAGAATTCTTTCTCGCCTGGGATAAAAGACTTTTAAAAGAGGCGTTCCCCAATTGGTACGCCGACAGTAAGCGCGTCCTGGCGGTGCGCGGCGGCGAGGGCTTCGCGCAGAGCATGATTGACATCTACTCGAACCTCACAGCCCATATGCCGGATGACGGCATGCAAGTCGTGATGTTCACCCATTCCGATCCGGCGGTGTGGGCGCAGCTGGCGTTGATCATGTGGAAAGCAGGCTTAAAAGTCACGGCTGCCTGGAACATCGCTACTGAAACCGATGCCAGCGGGCTGAAAGATGGCAACTATGTTAAAGGCACGGTGCTGCTCGTTCTCCGTAAACGCACTGGTACGAACGAAGCTTTTCTGGACGAGATCAACGCCGACATCAAAGCCGAAGTAGTCCGCCAGATTGGGAGCATGCAGCAGCTCGACGATAAGGAAGACCCGAACTTCTCTGACCCCGACTATGTGCTGGCTGCCTACGCCGCGAGTTTGAAGGTGCTGACCTCGTACTCGTCTATTGGCGAGCTTAATCTCGATTACGAATTGGACAAGGCCATCAACGATTCGAAGAACTCCCAAGTAGTCGCCCTAATCGAACGGGCGAAGAAGCAGGCCTACGACTGCATTATCCCAGCTGATTTTGATAATTACCTGTGGAAAGAGCTTTCGCCCGCTGAGCGGTTTTATGTCAAGGGTTTGGAGTATGAAAAGAACGGCGGATATCAGATCTCGACGTATCAGGAATATGCGCGCGGCTTCGCGATCAGCAGTTACAGCCAGCTTATGGCGAGCGAGCGGGCTAACACCTGCCGACTGAAAACGCCCTCGGAGTTTGCCATGCGGACCGTAGGCGAGGTGCCGGGTTTTGAGGAATCAACCCTGCGGCTCGTCCTCGCCGCGATCCATATCGCTTTGAAAGAGGACGAGCAGCCGAGCAAGGGCTTATGGCATCTGAAAAATAATCTTTCGGATTACTGGGGCAGCCGAGATCTGCTGAAAACCTTACTCCGGTTCTTGAAAGACACGAAAGACATCGCCAATATGCCTCACTGGAAAGAGTCTGCCCAGATTGCCGAGCATATTTACGTTTTGGTGGACAACGACCATATCTGAGGTGAATGAATGAACCGATATTCATCCCGCAATAACCAACTGGGCGAGCAGTTCTTAAACGCCAAACTGCAAGGCGCTGTCAGCTATGACCGCATTGCCGGCTATTTTTGCTCGTCCATCTTGGAGGTGGCTGGTGAGGCGATAGAAGCCATGCCGGGCAAAGCCAGAGTGATCTGTAACTCAGGTCTGGCCCCGGCCGACGTTGCGGTTGCCAAGCTCGGTATGCGTCAGGAGTGGAATGATTTCCGACCGGAAGAAGTGTATGCGAATGCTGGAGCCATGGCACGCTTAAAAAAGCTGTATGGTCTCCTTAAATCCGGAAAACTTGAAGTGCGGGTGCTTCCCGATCAGATATACGGTCTTATGCACGGCAAAGCCGGTGTAATTACTTATGCTGATGGCAGCAAAACCTCGTTCCTAGGCAGTATCAACGAAACGAAAAAAGCGTTTACCACCAACTATGAAATGGTGTGGGAAGATAACGATCATGATTCCGTAGCCTGGGTGCAGAAAGAGTTTGATTTCTTTTGGCATAACCCGCACGCTGTTGCGCTTTCGGATTATGTCGTTGAAGATGTTAAACGCCTATCCGAACGCCGCTTGATTCCGTTAAAAGAATGGCGGGAATCAGCAGAAGAAACGATTCCCGCGGTTGCGGCAGAGGAACCGATTTATCGGAACGAGTTTGGGCTGTGGGCGCACCAGAAGTATTTCATTGCCCGGGCGTTTAATGAACATAAACAGCGCGGGGGCGCGCGGCTGCTGCTGGCCGACCAAGTGGGTCTCGGGAAGACCGTGCAGTTGGCCATGACCGCAAAACTGATTGCGCTGCACGACGATAAGCCGGTATTGATTATTGTGCCCAAAACCCTGTTATTCCAATGGCAGGATGAGTTAAAGACGCTGCTTAATCTCCCGTCTGCTGTATGGACGGGACGTTTTTGGATTGATGAAAACGGCTACGAATATCCGGCAGACAGCATAAAAGCGATATTGAAATGCCCCCGGCGGGTAGGGATTGTTTCCCAAGGTTTGATTACCCGCAAGTCGGAATCAGCTGATCTATTAAAGTCTTTACGCTTCTCCTGTGTGATCTTGGACGAAGCGCATCGTGCGAGGCGCAAGAATCTGGGCAAAGATCCAGATAAACATAAAGCGCAGATGAATAATCTCCTGGCTTTTCTCAATGAAATCACGCTGTACACTAAGAGCTTGCTGTTCGCGACGGCAACACCTGTTCAGCTTGACCCAGTCGAAGCTTTTGATTTACTTTCTGCGTTAGGTCAATCGCCGGATGCGGAAAAGGTATTGGGTGACAATTACAGCGTTTGGCGAAGAACACCGGGAACCGGCATAAAGTACATTCAGGGGGACGAGCCGCCTCCAACCGCAGAAGCGGAGATGTGGGAGATTGTCCGCAATCCCTTTCCTCCGGGAAGCGAAGGTAAGCATTTTGAAATTCTGCGCCAGCAGCTTGGTGTCGCGGATCATAATACCGTACTTGGCCAAGACATCTATGCAAAGTTGAGCCTGCCGCAGAAAAACCGGGTTAAGCTGATTTATAACGACGAAGACTTTATCCAAAACCACAATCCGTATATTCGCACCATTGTCCGTCGCACTCGTGATTATTTGGAAAACAATAAAAACCCGGATACCGGCGAACCTTATCTGAAAAAGATAGAGTCAGTTCTGCTCGGCGAAAAAGACGATGAAGCTCTCGAACTCTCCGGTTATCTGGCTCAGGCCTATGGGATTGCTGAAGAATTCTGTCAGATGCTTTCGTCTAGAGTTCAGGGCGGCGGCTTTATGTCCACCCTGCTTTTAAAGCGGATCGGCAGCACCATGTTCGCCGGCGAGAATACCGCCAAGAAGATGCTCGGGTGGACCGCGGAGGGAAAAGAAAAACTCCGCTTGCTCGATGATGAGTTTGCGGAGGAAGATGACGATGAAGCCGAAGAAACCAATACAAAAACCGATATCAAGGATCTCACGCCGGCCGAAATCGAGTGCTTGGGCAAACTGGTTTCGGTTTTAAACTCGAACACCGATACTGACCCGAAATATAACCGCGCCAAGACCATCCTGATGCACGGAGTGGAAAACGAAGGCGCCTGGAAGGACAAGGGCTGCATCCTGTTTTCCCAATACTTTGACAGCGCTCTGTATGTGGCGGAGCGGTTATCAAGAGATTTGCCAGATGTCCCAATTGGCTTGTATGCGGGCGGAGACAAATCCCGACTATACCTGAACGGCTCATTTAGAAAAGAGACTAAGGATGAAATCAAGCGCCTCGTGAAAGAGCGGGAGCTTTTGATACTGGTCGGAACCGATGCTGCGTCGGAAGGGTTGAACCTGCAAGCGTTGGGATCACTGATCAACATCGACCTGCCGTGGAATCCAACCAGGCTCGAGCAGCGCAAAGGGCGTATCCAGCGAATTGGGCAGTTGGCTGATAAAATCTATATTTACAATATGCGCTATAAAGACTCGGTGGAGGACAAGGTCCACAGCAAGCTCTCCGGCCGGCTGATGGAGATTTATAACCTTTTCGGGCAAATCCCCGATGTCTTAGAAGACGTGTGGATCGCGATCGCCCAGAAAGACGAGGCGCGCGCTGAACTGGCCATAAGCAAACTGCCGCAGAAGAATCCGTTTATGCTTAAATACGAGGAAGACATACCGGACTGCGGTGATTGGGAAAAATGCGCCGTGGTATTGGACAAATCTGAAGAACTGCAGGAACTCATACGTGGTTGGTAGAAGATCGATTTCAAGGGAATGCGGATGTTTGGCTTAGGGGCGAAAAGGATTAAGCTTTGCCAGCGGAGAAACATTAAACAGAGGATTGGCTACACAAATCAGATTTACTGTTGAAAACAGAAAAAGTGAATCACGAGTATTCATCCAGGCCCGAATCTCAGCAAAAGGAACTTGCAACACCGTACATATCCGTATCTGCTTCGAAATACCAAGCCGGAATATCCCGTGTCTGGGGGATTGATCTGACCTATATCGGCATGAGCTGGGGCTGGATGTATCTGGTCATAATCATCGATTGGACATCCCGCATGATCGTTGGCCACACCTACTCCAACACCCTGCACAGCGGATTTGTCATCGAAGCCATCCGCGGCGCCATCAAGAAACATGGCAAGCCGGTAATCATCAACAGTGACCAGGGCGCCCAGTTTACCAGCGAAGAATACACAGGCTTCCTCAAGCGGGAAGAAATCAAAATAAGCATAAATGGTCGGGGTGGAGCCACCGATAATGCCATTACGGAACGATTCATCCGCAGTTTGAAGCAAGAGCGGTTGCATCTAGTTGAATTTGATGACGGATTTCAATTGAGAAAGATCATAGCTGATTACATAGCCAATTTTAATTGGGTGAGACCCCATCAGAGCCTCAACTACCAGACTCCAGGCAGGGTCTACACCAATACAGTAACTTATCAACATGCGGGATAAACACAGCCCTGTCGGGCGGGAAGGAGAATCTATCTTAATAATCTCTTTCCGTGTCTTGACAAGCGGGGACATTACAGATCCCTTGCCCGGCAGGACGGCAACAATTGATTATTTTAACGGGGTGGCCTAAATTCTAACCGGTAAATGGCCTGATTTTTGACTGACATTAACAGCGGCTTGCGCTAGATGTCTAAAACGAAATAAATCTGAGGAGGAAAATTGAGTAAGCCACATAAAAATTATACTCTAGACGGAAACAAGCCTCTTGGTGTTGGAGGGCAGGCCGTTGTAAGAAAAGCCTGCGATAAACGCGATGGTACGATAATCGCTTTCAAGCAACTATTACCAACTTTACGAAGGGATGAAGAATCTTTGGCGCGAATGCGAAGAGAAATTGAGGTACAAACCAAAGTAAAACATCGGAACATTATGCCGATTCTTGATCATTCCGAATCTTTCTACTGGTATACTATGCCTATTGCCAATAATATCTTTAGTAAACTTTCAACACCCATGGGTGATGACATTATTATAAACGTTATCAAAGACTGCGCCAACGGCTTGATGGAAGCACATGAAAGAGGATATGTTCATAGAGATATTACCCCAAACAATATCCTATTAATAGACGAGAGTGATGATACTCGTTGGGTAGTTTCTGATTGGGGCTTAGTTCGAAAACGCGGATATACGACAGCTGTGCGCACTTTACCAGGTCGGCAATTGGGTACGGAGGGATTTTCAGCCCCGGAAACCTGGAAGGATGCTCATAATGTTGATAAACGCGCCGATGTTTATGGACTCGGCCGCGTTATTGCGTGGTCTTTGACTGGAGAGTGGCCTGCTCCCAATTTGCCTTTACTTCCAACTGGCCTGTGGAAGGATTTTGTAAGCAATACTACGGATATCGATCCTAATAAGCGGCCAAAAGATATGTATGGCGTCTTGAGATTACTCGAAAAAGTGGTAAACCATTTATGACAAAGTCGGGAAATAATGCTACCCAAGAGTGAGACACTCCGAGAAAAAAGCCAAACTCATCTACCCCCTAAGTTGGTCCCTACAGAAGCATGAGAAATATTCAACCTCTAAATGCTCTCAGTCCGTGTCAATTGGGCATATGCGGCTAGTGTGCGATAGGTTTGTGCGGCTGTGAGGTCTGAACTCATTGTAGTCAATATTCTGCGTTTCTGTCTCTTGCCGGGCATCTTCCGGCGACTTTATCGAAGATCATGTAAAGAATTTGAAATTTCAATAAATAATTGAAGAGGATCTATTCTGTGGGGAGCAACAGCAGATGATTAAAAAGGAATACTTTAATGATTCTCCAATAACCAATCCCGATGAGGATGACTTTGGTGTTGATTCTTTCGCAAAGGGATTAGCTCGAGGCATAGCTGGCTTCAAATCACCAATTGGTACTACGTTCGCACTGAATGGCCCTTGGGGTTCTGGAAAGAGCAGCGCAGTAAACTTGATACTGCATCATCTAAGGAACGATGAAGACTCTAAGACACTCGAAATTATTGACTTCAAGTGTTGGTGGTTCCGCGGCGAAGAGTCCCTTACCCTTGCGTTCTTAAGAGAATTGAACAACTCGATAAGTAAAAATCTTGGAGACAAGGCGAAGGATTTGATTCCCAAAATCGGAAGGTTGTTACTTCAGTCTGGGCCTATAATTGGAACAGCAATGAACTTTTCAAACGGGGGTATTTTGGGTGTAATAACCGGGGAAGCTGTTGATTTTGCTAAAAAATATTTCCCTGAAGGGGAGAGCGTAGAGAAACTTTTCCAAGAACTTTCAAATAAATTAGGGGAACAGCAAGATAAGCGATTTCTCGTACTCGTTGATGATATTGATCGTTTGACATCCGAAGAAGCACTGCTTGTGTTTCGTCTCATAAAGTCTGTTGGGCGGCTACCTAACGTGATGTACCTACTCGTCTTTGATCGTGGACTCGCAGAAAAAGCAGTTGCAGAGAGATATCCTTCAGAAGGTCCGCATTTTCTCGAGAAGATCATTCAAGCGAGTTTTGAATTGCCGCTTCCCGTACGAGATGACCTAAATAGAGCAGTTCAAGCCATGATTGAGACAATATGCGGCCCGCCCAGAGATGAAGAGCAAATTCTGCGTTTTAAGAATATTTTCTACGAAATAATCTCGCCGTCGATCAATATCCCTCGTGATTTGATAAAGTTATCTAATTCAATGGCAATCGGCTGGTCAGCGGTAGCTAGTGAGGTTGATGTTGCTGATTTTGTTGCTTTAGAAGCGATAAGACAATTTAAGCCCAAGTTGTATGAACTGATTAGAACGAAAAAGAATATCGTTTGTGGCATTGGGACGGGTTTCGGTGAGATCGAAAATTCAGGAAGGATGCTGAATGAATTTCTAGGGAAATTGCCAGAAAATGACCGAGAGTTTGGAAGGCTTGCGTTAATGATGTTGTTCCCGCGCTTTGAGAAAATTTCATACTCCGAGGCTGCAGAAGAAAAATGGGGGCTCCAACGCCGAGTATGTTCAAGCAAGCATTTTGACACTTATTTCAAAATGGCAATCGGAGATGAAACGCTTTCAATGGCTGAGATCAATGAATTTGTTGAGCAGTGCGGAGAAGAATCATATGTTCAGGAGGTCTTTAAAGCGGCAGTCAAATCAATTCGCAAGAACGGAAGGTCAAAAGTGCCCCTGCTATTTGATGAGATAATCATACACTCGCCGAGAATTGAGAAAAAGAAATTTCAAGGCCTTATTTTAGCTATTTTCAAGATCGCAGATGACATTTATAGAGATGAAGATAGTGACCAAGGCGGATACTCAATTGGGGATAATTATCTGAGAATTCACTGGTTTATTCGAAAGTTAACTTTAAAACGGTGCGGATTGTACGAGCGAAGCAAGATTTTTATAGAAGCATGCAAATCCGCTCAGATAGGGTGGCTTGTCGATTTCACGAGCTCGGCCTATAGGGTTGATTCTCCTTCTCCGATCACCAGATGTTTTTGCCCAGCGTGGCTTGTCGATTTCACGAGCTCGGCCTATAGGGACCATTTCCCAAGAGAAAACCGCGAACCTGAACCGCCGGAAAATTGTTTGGTTAAAAGAGACGACATCTTTAAGCTAAAAGATCAGACGATAGAAAAGATAGACTTAATCGCCAAGGCAGGGGGGTTGATCTCACATCCTCAACTTTCTCACATCCTTTTCAAATGGAAGGATCTATCTGGAGATGACGTTGATAGAGTTAAGGATTGGACTAGAGAACAGATGAAAAATGACGAAGCGATTTCAATGTTTGCTCGAGCATTTACTGGCAAGAATGGGTCTTATGATATTGGCAGGATGGGTTTAAGGGATCAAACAGCTATACCAAAGACAAAAGCATTGGTTTCAGGACTTGAAGACGTAATTGATGTCACAGAATTCCGGAAGCGAATGGAAGAAATTACAACAAAGAAGCCTTTCTGAGGAAAGCTATTGGACAATGTAGAATTATTTCTTAATGCATGGTGCCAGTAGGAAATCGGATAAGAATAATTAGGATAAAATACTGCAAAAGTGTGCCAATTCCGTGCCACAACCTACATAAAATTACCCCAAATCACCTCATCAAGCCAAAAGTCAAATTCCTGAAACCCAATAATACCAAGGATCAACCGAAATTAACCAATAGCCCGAGCCGGTTTCCTAAACCGGAGGTCGGGGGTTCGAATCCCTCCGGGCGCGCCATAGAAAATAGTAATGGCAAGGGTTCCGGGGATGGAACACCTTGCCAGTTTGTTTTACCGAGGGGATGAAGGAACACTGGTGTACAGCTGTTTTTCGCAGCAGCGACTAGCGTTTGATCCAATCCACTCTGGCCAGGCTGCGCCGAATTCCTCGGAGAAACGTGTATTTTGGGTATCCTATGATGACCATGATGCCGTGAACATTATTCGCTGGCAGGTTGTATTTTTGGTTCAGCCTGGACTTGTGTTTTAAAAAGGGCTCCAACGTGCCGATCATGCAGGTTCCCAGCCCTGAGGCTTCGGCCGCCAGCATGGCGTAAGTTCCCGCAATCGCGAAGTCCATTGGGTCTGATGTCGGCGAAGCGTGGAAATACATGGCGAGCGGTGCTCCGTAGAGCAACCAGTCCTCATTCTGTTCCATCTTTTCATGGAAGAACGAGGGCAAGGGGGCGAGAAAGCTCTTCCACAGAGCATAGGCTTCTTTGCCGATGAACGGGCGCAGCAAAGCCAGGGCGATCGGCGAAAACAACCATCTTTTGGCGTACATCAGGTCCACGGCATCACGCGCGAATTCCCGAACACGTGCGAAACCATCCAGCACCAGGACTTCCACCTCCGAAGGCGGCAGGCCCATCGGCGCCGTCGCGGCCGCCTCCAGAATCCGCTGCACCACTTCCGGCTCCACCTCGCGATTTCTGAATGCCCGGCAGCTGCGCCGCGCTTGCAGCATCGCCAACAATGAAGCATAATCCGCCCGAGCTTCGCGGCCCGGGAGTTCGAACAAATCCTCGGGGGAGAGCTCCCGGCCTTGCACCACAATGCAGCTCTGCGGACATATCGCGGCGCAGTGCCCGCAACCGATGCATCCGAAAAGCCGGCGTTGGTCGATCTTGACCTGACCATTATTTACATAGAGCGGCTGGCCTTTACAAACCTCGGCACACAAGCCGCAGCCATTGCAGAGGGCATAATCAATCATGACTTCGGCGGTATCTTTGGCTCGGCGGGTTTTGAGCGGCATGGTTATTTCTCCTCTGATTCAGCCAACTCGATGGTATACCCTCATGTTTAAGACTGGTTCTGCTTACTTCTGAACATATCTTCTGGAATGAGGGGATAGATTCCTGCGGCGGTGATTGGTTTAGTAAGAAAACCACGGACTTTTCGGGGATTCCCCTAACCCGGAGGCTGAGGTGGTGTGAACGGGCGAACCATGAAAACAAGAGCAGCAAGGGTTCCGTGGTTGGAACACCCTGCTGATTGATTTTTCAGGCTCGATTATCTACCTTGTGCCTGGCAATCAAGCGGTTGCCGTTTTTTTATCCGCTTTTCCCAACTGCTTTCCTTCAAACGCGATCCGTTGCGTGAGGTCTGCCATCAAGCTCCTGAACTCGTTTAGATTCAATGACTGGGCGC
>Ga0302252_1001695_pt1 | contig 12134 bp, 8 predicted proteins | sample AAG_RA_Leu_MG_FD_193511 | JGI IMG/M metagenome (GOLD analysis project Ga0302252, IMG submission 193511) | Enriched activated sludge microbial communities from anaerobic digester in WTTP, New Holstein, Wisconsin, United States - AAG_RA_Leu | ecosystem: Engineered > Bioreactor > Anaerobic >...
TTTCCGCATCGATAGTACGGGTTCTGAACAGCCAGAGTCCCCTGCTGATCGATGTAGCCGAGCTGATTTCCACATTTTCCGCAGACAAGTGATTCGTTCACTTCTCCGCCATCTTGACAGACCGGGCACTTTTTGGAAAAAACTGCCATTGTGATACCCCCTGCTTGCAAACTTCTCTTCCACTGTTTCCAGTCGGGAAAAGAGTTATTCTATTCCCCTTTATTATAATTATTTTTTCCCTTTTTCACAAGTAAGAAATACACATGCCGTGAGCCGGTACAGATTCTCTTCCAGACCTGAGAGATATTTCACGGAGTATAAAAAAGAGAGCCTTGGCTCCCTCTTTTTGGCTCAAATTGTGCCGGGGTTTCCTCAGATAAAATTGCCGTACTGATTGGCGTTCTGATTAAACGAGCCCATCATCTGGTCCATTCCCTGGATGCCTCCCTGCCCCCCGTTCTGCATCACGCTTGACATTGTATTGGCCATCTGCTTGATCTGGTTTGCATCAATGCCACCCATGGCAAGCGTCGTCGCCACCATCTGCTCAGTCTGCGGCTGTATCGGCAATTTCTGCATCAGCGCCTGGGTATATGACAGCATCAGCGTCGACATGGCTTTCCCCATCACAGGCTGTCCTGCTCCCGCATTCATGCCCTGTATTCCTCCGATCATCTGATTCTGACCGGTCTGCTGGGTATTCCACGGATTTGCCATTCCATTCTGCATGCCTGCCTGGCCCTGCATTCCACCCTGGCCCTGCATGCATTCCTGCATCGCCTGCATGCAGAGCGTCATCAGCTCCTGATCCACATTGTCTGCTGTCATATTTGGAACACCGGCCAGCGGGCTCGTCGCTCCATAGGGATTGCCATTGTCCGGACCCTGAAGCGCCTGCGGCACTGGCGTATTCTGGTTCTGCCCTGAATTATTTACGGATCTGGGATTGAATCCTGCGTCAGGATTGCCGACCCCGGTATTGTTGGCTCCGCCTGTGCCTCCTGTTCCTCCACCGCCCGGCGTCGGAGTGGCAGCGGTCAGGCCGCCATTCTCACCTGTAAATGAAGCCCCTTCTACACCGGGAGCAACCTCAGGAGTGTTGGGAATTCCTACCGCCTTGTGATTCTGATCGACAGGAGGCAGATTCTTGCTGTCTACCAGCGTATAGCCGAACTTCTGATTTGGATCCTGCTGCAGAAGGCTCTGGAAGGTCCCATACTGCTCCGGCCTTATCACCTGGCATCCTGCAGACCATGATCCGACATTCTCGCCCTTGCCGCCTGGATGGAAGTAAATTCCCCAGCCGGCCCCTTCAGTCTTGTTTATCCTTTCATTGTCCTGAATAACGGCGTCGTTATTGAAGTCGACGTTGATATTGACATTCCCGGACTGGCCGAGCGTTGTATCGACTCCCCATTTTCCGCCGCCCCGCTTCTCGAAGGTTCCTATGGGGTAGGAGCCATCTGCCACGTGGGAGAAGCCGCTTCCCTCAGGCCCGCTGTATCCGTAGCCTGTGCCGCCTGGGTCTTTGCCTGCATCGACCGTGCCATTGAATGCGTATACTTCGGGCTTGCCGTCGTGCATTCGCACTCCATATATCGTATCGTTGTACTTGTTGCCTTCAGAAGAGCCTGCCTGCCCGTTCTGCCAGCTTCTGATTCCTATCAGGTTAAGCTCGTTGTTCCCTGTTCTCCACTGGCTCTCATCTCCGCCGGCCATCCCGACTGCCACATCTTTCAGATAGTTGTACTGCTCAGTGGGAGTCATCTCATTGAAGTTGGCAGGAAGGGTGGCGCCGGCCTCCTGGGCCTTCTCCGCCGTCTCCGCATTCTGAGCAGCTTCCGGTGCTGTCTCCCCGCCCTTCGGCTCTCCGGTTTCAGGATCTATTTCCTGAGTGCCGCTCTGGCCTGCTTCCTCCTCTTCGCGGGCTTCTTCCCACCCCTCATCAGAGACATCTATATGCTCTTTCGGCTCCTGCACGCCGCTCTCTGACTTCGCGGCGCCGGATCCGCCTGTCTCCTTTGACGCCGATGCCGATTCGGTCTTTGATGCTGAGGGGGCCTCGCTCTTCGGAGAAGATGCCGGCCTGCTCGGCGCGCTTGATGCTGAGGATACTGAGCCGACTTTATCTGACATGGTGTAACCTCCGTTAGTCATAATTCCACTAATCACATATCACGCACATTATCCGGAAAGTAAATACCCTCGGCTGCTTTTTCACCGGACACAGCCCTCCGGAATAATTGGAATTTGATTGCAGATGGCTTTCCTTCATACAATATCATATTATTAATTTTTAAAGAGGATTTTTCGCCTCCATGCCGAAAAAGAACATCTCCTCTCTCGGGATGTATCTACAAGGACGGCTCACATTATCTTGCATTTCAGGCATGATTCCGAAAGAATATGCCGCTTTGCATGAAGTTTCTAACTTATACTTGCAATATGCCTGCACACAGGAGAACATTCAGCAGAGTCACTGATTTATAACAGGGAAGCCAATGCTGTTTTGCCATGCATAACAGGTTGAACGTCAATAATATCAAAATAATTGAAAGGAGTACTTCTTATGATTAATTATAATGAAAAAGAATATAAAATGAAGTACGGACCCAACTACAATGGAATAAAGGACTGCGGGGTCTGCAAAAAGCGCACGCCTCACATAGTAACTAAATGGAAGAGGTCGAAGCCGAAAGACAGCGGAATTCTGAAGGAAATGAAACAGATCCCTGCCACAATCGAATGTCTTTTCTGCTGGCAGAAGGCACAGGGCATGAGAGTATACTGAGGAATCACATGCAGCAGACATAGCAGATAAGACCGACATGGAGCCTCGTTTTCCATACTGATGCACAGTATCATGCAATCAGAAGCCTGGACAGGCAAATCATCTCGAATCTGCAATAACAATAAAGACAGCATACTATCTGGTACAGCTTGAAGATTGACAGAGAGCCCGTCTTGATATCATGCAACTCTGCAAAGCTATTGAATCAGCATCATTTCAGGAGAAGGATTCTGGAAGACTAACCACTGGTGACATCTTCAGTCTTGTTTCCCGTTTTTTCCATTATCTGAAGCCTTTTATGATCACTTTCGTAACCGGCTGCGTGTTTTCAGGCCTCCATGCTGCCGCATCGGCAGTGCAGCCGTATTTTCTGAAGATCCTCATCGACGATGTACTTAAAAAGAATGACATGGGCAGGCTGAAATATGTTCTGGGGCTCATCTTCGCCACTGCGTTGGTAAAGGGAGTGCTGATGTATGCTCAGGGCTACCTCATCGCCCATGCAGGGCAGAGCGCTGTCAGAACCATAAGAAATGATGTATACGGCCATATTCAGTCGCTCCCCCTTTCTTTCTTTGAGAAATGGAAGACTGGCCAGATAATGTACCGCATTATCACTGACATACACCAGATGACCGAGACACTTACATCATCGATCCCGGTCGCGATAGCGGATTTCTTTGTATTCATCTTCTCTGTGGGCGCGATGATATATATGGATTGGAGGATGACGATAGTGGCCTTCATAGCCAGCCCTGCAATCGCTGTCATAATGGGCTATTTCGGGGGACTCATTCAGAAGCACATCGCGAACCTCCAGCGGGAGGTTTCCGACCTGAATTCAGTGATGCAGGAGAACATAAATGGTATAAAGGTAGTCAAAGCCTTCGGCGCGGAAGAAAGGGAAAAGACCAAGTTCGAAAGCATAAACGAGAAAAGCTTCATCTCAGTGATGAAGTCCATACAGTTCAAACTGACTCAGACGCCTCTGGTAGAGATTCTGGGAACTGTCGGAATAATAATCATTCTGGGGCTTGGAGCTTATCTCGTTTCAATCGACCAGTTCACAACAGGAGATCTTATTGCATTCTGCGCATTCATGCTGATCGCTACGAGCCCGGTGAACAGATTCAGCACCACCTATTCGGATCTCAGGAAGGGACTCGTCTCGGCATCCAGGGTTTTCGAGCTGATGAGCTTTTCGAGAGAGGTTCAGGATCGCGATGACGCTCTCGACTACAGGCCGATCAAGGGAAAAATCGAGCTGAGAGACATCTCTTTTTCATACGAGGGAAAGGATTCTGTGCTCTCTCATGTCTCGCTGACCGCCGCTCCGGGAGAAACCCTGGCACTGGTGGGCCCCAACGGCTCTGGAAAGTCTTCGCTCGTAAATCTGATCCCCCGGTTCTATGAGCCATCTGACGGCATTATTTTCATCGACGACATTGACATAAGGGAGATAAAGGTCAGAGCGCTCCGCAGCCAGACAGGGATTGTGCAGCAGGAGACCATTCTCTTTTCCGGCTCCATATCTGACAATATTCTTTTTGGAAAGCCCGATGCATCTGCGGAAGAGGTGGAAGAAGCTGCAAAGCGGGCCGGAGCCTATGAGTTTGTAAATGAGATCCCTGAGCGATTCAACTTCAAGATCGGCGAGAAGGGCTTCAACCTGTCAGGAGGACAGAGGCAGCGCATAGCCCTTGCAAGAACGCTGATCAGAAACCCTGCCATTCTGATACTGGACGAGGCCACATCCTCGCTGGATCAAAAATCCGAAGCCATGGTTTATGACACTATTGCGAGAAACAGGAGAAACTGCACAACGCTCATCATAGCCCACCGCCTGTCAACCATAACATGGGTGGACAGGATAATAGTCCTGAAAGACGGCAGGATACACGAAAGCGGCACTCATGACGAGCTGATGTCCAGAAATGGCCTGTACAGAAAGCTCTTTGACGCCCAGAGTGAGCTTGAAACGGAGACTTCCCTGCTGCCCCGCCAGTGAATCCCATCCTGTTTTGATACATCAGAAAGAAAGAAGAAGCAATTCAGGATGGTGACAACATGGAACAGATAGATTTTGACACTCTGAGAAAAGACATGGTGGCCAGGATGGCTGCCAGGAAGATAGAAGACGCGAGGCTGTTGGAAGCTCTTAACGTGACGCCGAGGGAGAGCTTCGTTCCGCTCGAGCTGGTCCCGCTGGCATATGACGATACACCTCTTCCACTGGGAGACAGCAGAATCATAGCGCATCCCTGGATTACAGCTTTCATGCTCCAGGCCCTGTCGCCGAAAGAGACGGACAGGGTGCTCGAGCTGGGAACAGCGACCGGCTATCAGACAGCGCTGCTCAGCAGGCTCGCAGGACAGGTGCTCACTGTCGAGCCGTCACTGGATATGGCATTGACGGCCCATCTCCGCCTCAGAGGGGCCTGCAGAAACGTGAGGATCTACACTGGAAATCACGAAGAGGGATTTCCCGCCTACGCGCCATATGATGCGATTATCAGCCCGCTGCCGTTCACAAGGCATCCGGCCCACCTGGTGAGCCAACTCGGCGAAAACGGCACGCTTGTATACCCGCTCAGGAAAGATACCCACGAAGAGATTGTGAAAGTGAGAAAAGAGAACGGTTCCATTGAAATAAAGCCAATTCTCAAGATGCAGTATCTGCCTGTCGCAAAGCAGTCTCCTCACAGTGAGGGCCAGAGTCCGGAGGCCGGTGCCGGAGAAACAGGCGCGTAATCAGCAGGCTTAAAAGATCGTCTTTCAGCAGGATCGCCATTCAGGACGGCGATCCTTTTTGTTTATTCTGAAGACATTTCACCGCCGATGCACGTGCAAAATGCTGCTCTGACAAAGATAACCTGGGATGACCCTGTCCATTCCATCTGAATTATGCAATTCATACAGACTTACAATAAGTGGCTCAACTTTTATTAACTAATCATTGAATCCTCGGAAAACAAAAGTGCATCTTATAGAATGTGAAAGTAAAATACCCATTCAAGGAGGGGAGTATCATGTTCGGACTTACACGTTACAGGCCTTTTACTGAGCTTGAAAGAAGGGGCAGCTTCTTCGACAGGTTTTTCAATGAGAATCTGCCGGTGCTGTACAGGGAATTCCTGCCTCTTTCAGCAAAGATAACGCCGGCTTTTGATGTAATTGAGAAAGAGAACCATTACCTCGTAAAGGCTGAAGTACCGGGATTCACAAAAGAGCAGATAGACATATCTGTCAGCGAGGGTATTCTCACAATCAGGGGAGAGAGAAAAGACGAGAAGGTTGAGGAAAAGGAGAACTACTATCACAAGGAGATAAGCTGCGGGAGCTTCTCGAGGAGCGTGCAGCTGCCGGGCGAGATCAACAGCGGCGAGATCAAAGCCTCTCTGAAGGATGGAATTCTGAATGTGGAGATACCCAGAGTCGAGGCGAAGAAGCCTGAAGCCGTAAAAGTTGAAGTTCAGTAATGAGGCGGAAAAGCGGGAAGGGCGCGCAATGCGCCCTTTTTGCCTTTCTGACGAAGTGCAGGGCGCTAATCAGAAGGTATTCCTGCATGGGGGCTCGTATAAGAAACTGTGGCCTCGAAGATGCATAAGATAAAAGCCTCATTTTTTTATATTCCGCTTATCACCGGAGCGATCTGGCTGGCTTGCTGTATCCGCAGCCTGTACTGCGCTCCGTTCATGACACTCTCCACCAACACGCTGCAGGGCAGATTTCTGTTTGGCTCATATTACTACCCGTTGCCTGTATTCCTCCCGGAGCTGAAGAAAATACTGTTTTCCTTCTTTATGTCGTATATCATACCGGCGCTGCTCGTCTGGCTGGCATCATATCTTCTTTACCGCTGGATTCTGAGCATGGATCTGCAGAAGGCGTCTGACCTCCTTCCGGATTCCAATCTTGACAGCCGGGGCGAAAGAATTATCTTGGCCTCTCTTTTCATTGCAGGCTTCGCGCTCTCAGCCTTCTTCTCAAACTATCTTTTTCTTAACAGCCCTTCCAACTCTGACGAGTTCTCCTATCTGTTTCAGGCAAAGATCATGGAAAAGGGGAAGCTCTATGAGATATCACCGCCGCTTACAAATCCATTCCAGGCGGTGCACCTGATCAACGACGGGCACTGGTTTTCCAAATACCCGATCGGATGGCCCGCTTTAATGGCCATGGGAGGATTACTCGGCAACTACCATCTCTTCGCCGATCTGTCGCTGGGCTTTTTTCTTGTGGTATTCTATCTTACTGCCAGAGAGCTGCATGGCAGGTCTTCGTCCAGGACAGGCCTGCTGTTTCTGATCTGCTCTCCATATCTCTTTTTCAACGCAGCTTCCTTTCAGCCTCACATGGTCGACCTCTGCCTGCTTTCAGCTTCGTTCCTGATGCTGGTTCACTTTCTGAAGAGCGGCCGCCCCCTGTACTCGCTTCTGCTGTCTCTGTCAATCGGGCTGTCGATCTTCGTGAGACCTGTCGATACGGCGCTGATATTTCCGGTGTATCTCTTCCTGCTGATAAGGAACCCGTTCAGAGAGCCTCAGAGAGCGCCTGTGCTGAAGACATTCATTCTCTCGGGACTTCCTGTTCTGATAGCTTTTTCCGCTGCATGGCTGATTGCAAACCATCAGATGACAGGCGGATTCTTCAAGACAGGGTATTCAATAACTGATAAATCAACCATGGAGCTGAAATCATTCATACCGATGATCTGGGACCTGGCATATCCCCTTATGAGATTGTTCATCTGGCTTCCCTACCCTGTTTTCGAGCTCTTCATCGCAGCTCTCGCCGCTCCTGCAAGACATAAGGCGCTGCTGCTCGCCATGATACTTCCGACGCTCGTCTTCTACATGGCCTGGGGCCAGGGAGGCATTGAAGCCGGGCCCCGATATTACTTCCCCATCCTGGGCTTTGTAATTCTCATGGCCGTATCGGGACTGTCATGGCTCGGTGAACTGCTGCGCGGAAGAGGCCTGAAAAAGCCTTCGCTTTTCATTCAATGCCTTTTGTGCTGCAGCATAGTGGTTTCAGCACTGGCCCTTTTCCCTGCGCTTCCGGACAGGCTGAGACAGCAAAGCCTGGCATTCGCGTCGTTCCAGCAGAATGTAGAAGCCAATGTAACCAGGGACGGGAAAGATGCAATCATATTCGTGAGAAATCTGCCTGGAGGGAATCCGAGCCTCATAGCACTGAGAAATTTCGCTCCTCTCAGACAGAAGGTCATCTACGCTAATTTTCTCGAACTCTCTGAAAACAAGGCCGTAATATCGATGTTCCCCGGAAGAGCGCCATATTTACTGAGATTTGAGCCATCGAGCGGCGAAATGCTTACTGAGCCATACACGGAAGAAAGACAGAGCTCGAGAGAGCTTCTGACCGGAGACATCTACTGCGCGGCATTCAACTATCAGGGAATAGACGTGAACGGACTGGCCAGAAAGCTCTACAGAGAGGTCATCTCACTCGACAGCAGAAACGTGGACGCATACATGAAGCTTGCAAAGCTGCAGGAGGAAGACAGGGATTACAGCGGCGCAATTGCCACGCTGCAGGAGCTTTCAACGGCAACAGGAAAGGACTATTCAGAGATTCACTACTATTCGGCCCGAATTTATGCGAAAGAAGGCGATTACCTGAAGGCTTTAAAAGAGATGGATAAAACGGACATCGGAAGACTGATGCCTTCAGAAAGGCCTAGGGCTGAGGATTTCAAGAGATATATTGACAGGAATCCTTCAAAACAATGAAGATCATGGCCTCGTTGCATAGTGTTTCCAGAAATTCAGTTTCTGATATATAATCGACGAAAGGAGCAGCAGGCCGCCGATCAGAACAGGACAGAATCTGGAAAGCTCAGGCTTCACTATTCCGGCAATTATGATCGCAAATCCCGCAAAACCAAGCAGCCTTGCTACTGTTGCCACTTTCTTCTCTGACTCGCTTATGGAGAAGAGGTCCTTTATCTCCTGATTATATACGTCGATGGTTCCAGGAAGTATCACGCCTGTCCCTGCAGGCGAAAGTACACGCTCTATATTACTTAGAAGCTCCAGAATGATATCCAGTGATGCAAAATATGTTTTATGACATTTTTTATAGTGATCGATACTCACAATAAGAATCATGACTTCTTTATGCAGAACGCTTCTCTCCTGAGAGACAGCTATCCCTCTGGTCCAGTTCTCACGATAGCTTACCAGCTTTTTCAGCATCTTGTGCACCTGCTCGAGAATGTCGTTCTGCGATGGGAAGGGGATGAAGACATCCGATGAGGCGCCGATGGAAGCCACTCCTCCCTTCAGCGAGGTGACGAGGCTTTCATTTCTCTCCTTCTCGAGCTCCTCTTCCCGTACAGGATCCGGTTTGTCGGCTTCCTGTCCGCCTTCTGAAGGACGGGGGCCCCAGAAAGGGTTCCATTCATCCTGCTGAGCATCATCGTCAGAGTCATCAGCAGGTGCAGGAGGCTCCTGTTCCACATTCTTCTGCAGCCTGGGCTCATTTGACTGCTGCGGACGCGAGATGCGAAAAGGGCTTTTCGGACCTGTCGGGCTTTCCTTCTTCTTTTCTCTGCCGAAAGGCTTCTCTACAGGGGGCTCGTGAAACGAATCAGCCATTATATGCCTTCATTGACACAGAGTAATTTCAGACAATTGTTCGGATGACAGAGATGAACTTCCTGACATCGAAAGGCTTCGTGAAATAAGGGTTGTCGATTGTTTTAAGAAAGCTTCTCGTAGTCGAATCGATTATGTCGCCGGTGATGAATACAATTCTGTCCAGAAGGTGCGGTTTTTCATTCTCGACAAAGGAATAGAGATGGATCCCGCTCACGACAGGCATTTTCATATCTGTGATCACCAGGTCGAAATCTTCTGTCTCAATCAGTTCGAGCGCCTTCTCGCCGCTCGAGCTGGTAGAAACCTGATAACCTTCGCAGGTCAATGCATCGCAGAGCATGCCCAGAACGGAATCTGAGTCATCTACTATCAGGATGCGTTTCTTCCCTGCTCCAGTCTCCTTTTCTTCAATTTTCGCAGCTGCCTGCTTTTTAACGTTGTTGATCTGCCTGGCAGGAGCCTTGACCATCTCCTTCTTTACAGGAAGTTCCACAACAAACACTGCTCCGCCGGAGGCAGCCCTGTCTCTGTCGTAATAGATGTTTCCCCCGTGCTCAGAGACAATTCCATAAGAAGTTGCAAGCCCGAGGCCAAGCGATTCCTTTTCACCCCATGTGGAGAAGAAGGGCTCAAAGAGCTTTTCCTGATTAGCTTCTAAGACACCGGGCCCGGTGTCATGAAAGATGATCTGCACATACCCCTTCTTACGGGCAGTGCTTATTATCAGCTTTTTCTCACCTTTGTGATTTTTGAGTGCCTGATGAGCATTGTTGATGAGATTGATGAAAAGATGCTGCAGGCTGTCCGAATTGCCCGTTATCTGGGGGAGACCGCTGTCGCATTCGAGTGAGAGCACTATGTTGTCAAACATCAGATAATGCTTTTTCAGACTGACTATGTATTCAAGCAGCTCGTTTATCTGTATCGGCTCTCTTTCTATTTTCTGAAGATGAGAGAAAGCCAGCAGTCCCTTTATGATCGTGTATGTTCTATGAGACTGCCTGCTTATCACTTCCAATTCGCGCTTCACAGCGTCAGAGCATTCGGGGTTCTCTACGAGCAGCTGTGTATATCCTATAATTCCGGAAAGAAGGTTGTTCAGCTCGTTCGCCATGGAAACGAACATCTTTCCAAGACCTGCCATTTTCTCGATATGAAATATTCTCTCCTTGATGAACTGGAGATCCCTGAGCGTGTCATCTTTGTCCTGCAATGCCTTTGAAAGCTGAGCCTTCAGTTCGGCAATTTCGCTGTCCCTTTCTCCAAGCTGCTCTCTCAGAGACTTTCTGTTTTCAGGCTTTTCCTTATCATCTTGTGACGGAAGTTTTTTTGCGCTCACTAAACTGCTCATCTCCTTAACCTGGAGTGTTGTTTTCATCATCTATATAATTCTTACATAATTTACAGACACCTTTTTCGGAAATTACAGACAGCCTCTTTCAGGAGCAGGAAGACACAGAGAGTCATGATGGCATCATGAACAGGCGGTATTACGAGATGAGAACCTCAGATGTCAGGGCCTCCCTGCGATCGGCTCTGCGATATCATGAAACAGCGCGGGTATTTAAATACTGAACAATCCACAGCACATGGAAATATGGTGAGTTTCTATTGACAACATTATGTAGTATATACTATAATTGAGATATAAGTTAAAAATGTGATCAGTTTTTTCTGTAAAAATTTTAACGAACAGGAAAGACCGAAAGGGGAGGTTTTAATGAGTTCAGACATTTCATCAATTAAAAGTGGTGCCCTCCAGTATTCTCCGGATGTATATGCACAGCTCCAGGCTCGTCAGATGGCTCGCGATACCCAGCTGCAGCAGACAGGCATGCTGCCGATCGACAGCCTCACGCCGCAGCAGATCATGGATTACCAGCAGTTTTACAACGGCACACTGGCAAATATCGAGCAGCTCAGATTCCCTCCCGTGAGCTTTCCAAACCTGAATCCTCAGCAGGAAGAGGATAAATCGACGCAGAGCGAGGCCAGGACCGCGGCAAAGGAACTTCACAGAGAGCTGATAGGCGGTTCAGATGAGAGTAATCTGAAGAGCATTCTTTCGTCCATTGACAAGGGAACGCTCGGAGAGATTAAGAAAGAATACCAGGAGATGTATGGAACATCTCTCGAAGATGCTGTTTCAAACGCAGTGGGCGATGATTCCCGCGCCGAGATGCTGAGCCTGGTGGAAGGCGGCGGAACTGAAGCGAAGAAAGCTCCAACAGGCGCGACAACACCGAACGCAGGGACAGCGCCGAATGCAGGCACCACTCCGAACGCAGGGACACGTCCCAATGCAGGAACAACACCCAATGCAGGGACACAGCCCAACGCAGGCACCACCCCTAATGCCGGGACTCATCCTAACGCAGGAACATACCCTAACGCAGGAACATACCCTAACGCGGGAACATACCCTAACGCGGGAACATACCCTAACGCGGGAACATATCCTAACGCGGGAACATACCCTAACGCGGGAACATACCCTAACGCGGGAACATATCCTAACGCGGGAACATACCCTAACGCGGGAACATACCCCAATGCGGGAATAACACCGAACGCAGGCACTACGCCTAACGCAGGCACAACACCTAATGCAGGCACGACGCCGAATGCGGGCACGCATCCCAATGCGGGAACGACGCCGAATGCGGGAACTCATCCCAATGCGGGGACGACGCCGAATGCGGGAACTCATCCCAATGCGG
>Ga0302252_1001703_pt1 | contig 12098 bp, 12 predicted proteins | sample AAG_RA_Leu_MG_FD_193511 | JGI IMG/M metagenome (GOLD analysis project Ga0302252, IMG submission 193511) | Enriched activated sludge microbial communities from anaerobic digester in WTTP, New Holstein, Wisconsin, United States - AAG_RA_Leu | ecosystem: Engineered > Bioreactor > Anaerobic >...
TAATAGTTCATAAAAATATTATATAAAATTCTTCTTATATTTAGACAACAAAGATTGTTTATATTTGACAATATATAAATATTAGTATATACTAATATTTATGAAAATTAAAAACAAATTCGATATTAACGGATATGCGGAAATATTAAAAGCTTTGGGACATCCGCTTAGGCTTAAAATAGTCTGCGGGCTTTCAAAAAAAGAAAGCTGTAATGTCGGAACAATAGCAGAAAAACTGTCCGTGCCTCAGCCTACAGTTTCACAGCATTTAAATATTTTAAAAAGCGCAGGCATTATAAAGGGATACAGAAACGGAACGCAGGTATGCTATAAGATAGAAAATTGCGAAGTTTTAAAAATAATAGAAAGCATGAATATAGATTTTTGCAGTGAAAAACTTATATAAAGTTCAAAAATTCTGGAGATAATATGATTACAGTCGATAAAAATTTATGTCCGCAAAACCACAAATGTCCTGCAATCCGCGTTTGCCCTGTAAATGCAATATCACAAAACAATTATGAACTTCCTCAGGTAGACCAAGATAAATGCATTAAATGCGCAAAATGTATAAAATTCTGCCCTATGGGCGCTATTCAGCAAAAATAACCGATATTTTATGACTTTTTGATATGGTATTTAAAAGTATTTTTACGGTTTAAAATATTGTGTATTTAATTAACAAATGATAGTATTAGTGGCAGAAGACGTATAAATACTAATTAATTATGGCTTGTTAAAGAGCTTTTAATTTAAAAATTGCGGCTTGTGCATCCTTCACGTTAATTGAATATGATATAAAGAATTTCAATTCTTTAAAATCCTCTTTGTCGATTTCCTTTTCTCAGAGAAAATATTTAATTTTTATTGGTGATAACAGAATCAGAGATACTTTAAAAAAAGTATCTTTAGTGTTAGCGTATTGCTGAAAAAATTATTTATCTGCGAAGATTGGTAAAGGGGATTTATGATAATTAAAAATAACTGTTTGAAAATAGATGATTTACAGGTCTCAGTGCCCATTATACAGGGCGGTATGGGAATTGGCATTTCAGGAGCAAATCTTGCTGCCGCAGTCGCTGAAGAAGGAGCTGTGGGAGTTATATCTTCCGTTGGATTAGGATTGTTTTGTAAAGATTCAGCATTTGATTACAGGACGGCAAATAAGGAAATGCTGAAAAGGGAGATTCGCCGCGCAAAAGAAATGACAAAAGGCATATTAGGCGTAAATATTATGGCTGTCGTTTCTGATTTTGAAGATTTGGTAAAAGTTGCAGTAAATGAAAAAATTGATTTAGTAATTGTAGGAGGAGGTCTGCCGTTAAAAAATCCTCTTAAAAGCTTCGGGAAAATAAAAACAAAAATTTTGTTAAAAATATCTTCTGCAAGAGCTGCAAATCTTCTTTTTAAGTATTGGGATAAGAATTATAATAATGTGCCTGACGGAGTCGTCGTGGAAGGTCCTCTTGCCGGAGGACATTTAGGTTTTAAACCCGAAGGCATAAATGATCCTGAAAATAAGTTGGAAATTTTAGTTCCGGACGTAATTAAAGCAGTTATTCCTTTCAGAAATAAATTCAAAAAAGATATTCCTGTAATAGCGGCAGGAGGCATATATACGGGAGCCGATATGTGCAAATTTATAAAAATGGGAGCAGGTGCTGTTAAAATGGCGACAAGATTTGTTGCGACTTACGAATGTGATGCAAGTGAAGAATTTAAAAATATATATGTAAATTGTAAAAAAGAAGATATAGGAATTATAAAAAGTCCTGTCGGATTACCTGGCAGGGCGATATTGAATGATTTTACAAGAGAAATAGCGGCAGGTCATAAAAAACCGTTTACGTGTTTGTGGAAATGTCTGAAAACTTGCGATTATAAAGTATCTCCGTACTGTATTTCTATGGCATTGGTGAATGCAAGAAACGGCAATCTTAATGACGGTTTTGCTTTTGCCGGCGCAAATGCGTATCTTGTAGATAAAATAGTTTCCGTAAAAGAGCTTATTAAAAGCATTATGCAGGAATATAATGCCGCTTGCGCTATGCAGTTCTAACCTATTATTTTATTTGAAACGACTTTTTGAAATTATTAAACCGAATATGTTTATAAATATAGAGAGGCTGTTATTATTAATTTAAGCAAGTTAACACCATTTTGGTTGCAGGCAATTTTTCTTAAACACTGCGCAGTACTGGTTAACTCCCGCGTCAAAAGAATTAATTAAAATATATCCGTAAGGTTCCAATATATCTTCGAGCTCTCTTATATCAAGCCTCATTTCAATCGGCGGACCGAAAGATAAGTCGTCTTTTTTAAAATCAATAATTATAAGTTTGCCGTCATCTTTAAGGACAGCGTTTAAGTTTTGCAGAATTTTTTTCATTTCGTTGTTCGGAACAAAACCGTGGACAACATTTGACATAATGCATATATCAACAGAGTCTCTTTGAACGGGTAATGCATTAACGGCATCCGCTTCTACCGCAAAAATATTTTTTATGCCTTTATCCGACAACTCTTTTTCTAATGATTTTACAGAGTCTTTATAACTGTCTAAAGCATAAACGGTTGAACTGTCTCCCATAATTTCGGCAGACAGTACGGAAAGATAACCGGAACCTGCTCCTATATCAAGCAAAACGTAAGCTCCTTTTTCAATTCCGGCTTTAACAAGAACTTCTTTAGGGTTTTCAAGAGTTTTACGGGGATTGCCTGAATGCTCGTGTTTTTTCATTTTATTTTCCATAATTTAGCAAGTTTTCTCTAGCTTTTATTTATCAATTCGAATCATTTAATTTAGTATTTATTTTTATAACTTTTGTAATAATATCTATAGGCATATTACCCACATGTCCCATTTCAAGACACGGTATAACAAGTCTATTATATTTATCTCCCAGTCTATATTTTTCCTTCCAAGATAATAAACAAGGAAGTATATTTTTGTCTAATATTAAACAAATATCAGACGAAAGAATATTTGTCCAACAATGTTGAGCTATATCAATATATCTTTTATGCCATAATAACGCTTTTTTTTGAATATCAGTTGCATTCTCTATATTTTTTAACAATTTTCGTTCATATTTGGAAAGGTCTTTTTCATTAAAGTTTATATATTTATTAAAGTACTCTACATCACATTCTACATATGTTTTATTAAAATTAAATACCGAAAAAGCACCAATAAATTTAAAAAATGGTGCTATCCTTATTTCTTCATACTCTTCCTGTGTTAGTTTTGCAGGTTTAATATATTTATCTTTCTGTATTTGTTCCCAATTATCTGTAGTAGTGAAATGTACAATTTGAGAGAAAGTTTCTTTTATGAAAATTTTATTTTCTGTTATCCATTCACCATTTTTTATATTGATGTTTTTACTTTTCATATGTAATTTTTTTTTAAAATTTATATTTCTATAGCAGTTGCTGTGTCGTTATAATCCGCTATAAGCCCTATTTTTTAAGTGCCTTGATAATGTCTATAACTCTCTTGTCTGAAATGCTGAAACAGGTTTTAGTTCCGTTTCTTGTAGCTTTTAAAATGCCGCTTCTTTTTAAAATAGCAAGATGCTGCGATGCGTTCGACTGCGATATTCCGAGGTTATCAACCATTTTTGAAACGTTGCAGCCGTCATGCTCCATAAGACCGGCAACTATTTTCAGACGAATAGGATGTCCAAGCGCTTTTAAAAGTTCGCTGTCTTTTTCAGCGTTAAAACTCATGTTTTAACTCTCCTTTTTTATGCCGCACCGGCATCTTTTTACTCCGCATTTATCGAGAAAATACATTGCGGGGCACCAATGCGTAAATGAAGACTGCAAAAGATTTAAACCCGCAAAAGCCGTAAGAAGAAACCATCCGGCGTTAACAAAATAACCAAGCGTAAGTCCTGTCAAAACGACCGTTCCTGCAAGCATACGTAAAAAATCTTCCCGATACATTTTCTTCTCCTTTTCATTATACATTATTTTTCCTGAGAGCGTTTTTTTGCCAGATAATAAAGAACGGGCACGGTTGTTAATGAAAGCAGAGTAGCCGCAACCTCTCCTGTTATCAAAGAAAGCGCAAGTCCTTGGAATATAGGGTCAAACAATATCACTCCTGCCCCTGCAACAACTGCTGCCGCGGTTAAAAACATCGGCTTAAAACGAACAGCTCCCGCATCTATCGCCGCTTCTTTCAAAGTCATTCCTTCTTTTATTCTCAGTTGTATAAAATCAACGAGAATAATTGAATTTCTTACAACTATCCCTGCGCCCGCTATAAAACCTATCATTGATGTCGCCGTAAAAAAAGAACCTGTAAGCCAATGGGCGGGCAGTATTCCGACAAGCGTAAGCGGAATAGGAACCATGATAATCAAAGGTATTAAAAATGATTCAAACCATCCGACAAGTATTAAATAAATAAGTATCATTACCACTGCAAAAGCAATGCCCATATCTCTGAAAACTTCATAAGTAACCTGCCATTCGCCGTCCCATTTTACGGCTGTTTGCCCCGGGGTTTCAGGCTGGCGCGTAAAATATTGTTCAATAGGAATTCCCGTTTTCTGAGACAGTTTGTCTATTTTTGAACGCAGTCCTAAAATTGCATATACGGGACTTTCCGATTTGCCTGCGACTTCCGCAATCACATAGGCAGTTTTTTGAAGATTTTTATGATATATAGGCATATCAAGACGGGAAGATTTCAAATTAGTCATAGAGCCTATTGCCAGTAACTGTCCGTTGCGGGCTGCCATTTTTATTGATGAGACATCCTTCAAATTTCGTTTAGACGCCGGAAGCCTGAGGTTTATATTTACCGGTTCAGGTTCGCCTTCTATGTGGGCAAGAGCTATATCGGCTCCGTTCACGGCCGTGCTGACCGTTGAGGCGATATCCGAAGAAAGTATTCCGTTTAAAGCCGCTTTTTGTCTGTCGACGTAAAGTAATTCCAAAGGCTGGGCGCGCGGAACGTAAGTATCGATATCTGCGATATCCTCAGTTTCTTTAAGTATTTTTATTATTTCCGAAGAAAGATATTCAAGTTTATTGCTGTCCTGGTCGTATATTTCAATAACCAAAGTTGACAGCACCGGAGGTCCAGGCGGAACTTCCGACACATGAATTCTTGCGCCGTAAGCATCGGCTATTACTTTTATAGGAGCGCGAACTGTTTTTGCTATTTCATGGCTCTGTTTTGAACGTTCTGAAGCATGAACAAGATTTACCTGAATATCCGCCTGATCTGTTCTGTTTCGTAAAAAATAATGGCGCACAAGTCCGTTAAAGTTATACGGACCTGCCGTTCCGACATAACACTGTATGTTTTTTACTTCAGGCAGCGTTTTAAGATAATCTGCTATTGATAAAGTTGCTTCGCGCGTTTTTTCAACGGAAGAACCTTCAGGCATATTTATTATTACCTGAAATTCGCTTTTATTGTCAAACGGAAGCATTTTCATACGCACTGCTTTTAAAGGTATCAGAAGAATTACTGCCGTTATAACTGCTCCGAGCGCGGCAAAGTACCAAATACGGTTTTTTCGTTTTGTCATAAGCGACTGCATAAGTCCTCTGTAAGCGCTTATGCCCCATGAACGTTTTTGCTTGGAGTGGTCTGTTATTTTAGGTTTCCAAAATTCCAAAATATGCGAAAACAGCCACGGGCTTACAACAAAGGCTACGGCAAGCGAAAATATCATCGCAAACGAAGCGCCGACTGGTATAGGCATCATATACGGACCCATCAGCCCTCCTACAAAAGCCATAGGGAGAATTGCGGCGATAACGGTCAATGTCGCAAGTATCGTAGGATTTCCTACTTCGTCAACGGCTTTGATTGAAGACTGCCTTACCGGCAGCAGCGGAGCTTTGACAAAGTGGCGGTGTATGTTTTCAACCACGACAATCGCATCATCAACAAGAATACCTATTGAAAATATCAAAGCAAACAGAGTAATGCGGTTTAACGTGTAGCCGAACAGATAATAAACAAGAAGAGTAAGCGCAAGAGTTACAGGTATTGCCACAAGCACTACAAGCGCTTCGCGTACTCCCAAAAGAAGCCCGATAAGTATTGTTACGGAAACCGTTGCAAGAAACATATGGTACAGAAGCTCGTTAGATTTTTCGCGCGCGGTTTCTCCGTAATTTCTTGTTACCCTGTAATGCAGGTTTTTGTATTTCGGATTGTGAATCATAATTTTAAGACGTCTTAAAACTTCATCGGCAACGACGGTAGCGTTTGCTCCTTTGCGTTTTGCAATTGTCAAAGTAACGGCAGGCACGGCTTTTGACGAAGACAAATTTTTTCCAGACGAATCTATGGTATAAACGTCCTGCTCTTTTTCATCTGACGAATCCGTTACTTTTGCAACGTCGCCCAGTAAAACCGGACGTCCGTTTGAAACGCCCACAACAGTCGATTCCAAATCTTTTATATTTTTTATAAAAGAATCTGTTTCTATTTTAACCGCCGTATTTTCTTTTGTGTAATGTCCTGCCGGCAGACGCGTATTTGTCATCGAAATTGTTCCTGCCGTCTGCAGTATGCCGAGCTGGTATTCGGCAAGACGCTCTGGAATTATATGGACGTTAAACTGTCTGCGGCGTCCGCCTATTATCTGCGTTTCGGATATATTTGAAATAGACGTTATTTCCTGCTGTATAGAAGCAACCGAGCTGCGCAGTCTGCGGACGTCTCCGTCATCGCTGCTGAAAGTAACCGCCAGTATCGGCACATCGTCAATTGACCTTGCTTTTACTGTCGGTTCTCCTGCTCCTGCGGCAAGAAGGTCTCTGTTTGAAGATACTTTCGTAAAAACTCTCGTCATTGCTTCTTCCATATTTGTGCCTACTTTAAAACGCACAATAAACATGGCTCCGTTTGCTTCTGCCGTTGAATAGAGATATTCAACTCCCGATATCTCCCATAATTTACGCTCTCCTACCGTAATCAGCCTGTCTTCAACCTCTTTGGCGCTTGCTCCCGGAAACGGAACAAATATGTCAAACATAGGTACGGAAATCTGCGGTTCTTCTTCGCGGGGCAGATTTACTACGGCGATAACTCCTAGTAATAATGATGCAAGTACCAACAGCGGCGTAAGTTTTGTTTTAATAAAAGCGCCTGCTATTTTACCTGCAATTCCTGTTTTTTCAGTTATATTGTTCATTGACGCGCCTCCTGAATTGCATCGTTTATTGTTTTTACTGTTTCAAGGGATAATTGCCCGGAAACGTACATAAGTGAAACATACGCGGTATTCATATTGTAAGCCGCTTTAAAAAATGCGGCTTGTACCGATAAAAACTGTTCTTCGGCGCGCAGTATGTCAAGTACGGAAACTTTCCCTTGTTTATACAGAACTCTCATCATTTTTACGGATTTTTCCGCCTGTTTGCGGGCTTCTCTCATTTCTTTTAAAGCCTTTATTGACGATTTATAATTTATATAGGCGTTTGACACTTCAATTGAAGTTTGTTCTTTGATTGAAGATAAATTTATGTTGGACTGTCTGAATTGTTCTTCGGCCATATTTACTTTAAAACTATGCGACTGATCAAAAAGCGGCATTGAAAGCTGAACTCCTACCGTATAATGTCCGGGCATATATTTTGTATCGTATGAATCCGTTTGTATTTTGCCGAATGCGTGTACGGAAGGAAGAGCATTATTTTTTTCAACGCCCAGCGCATCATTTACTGTGCTCTGCTGCAGACGGGCTATGTTTATATCGCTGCGCATTTCAACCGCTTTTGCGGTAAGATTTTCAAGAGGTTCGACAAAATATTCTTTTTCAGGAATTTTTGTATCAGAAGAAAAATAAATTTGCGTTTCACCTGCCATTATGGCAAGAGCGGCGGCGGCGTTTTCATAACCTGATTCCGACTCAATGCGCGCTGCCGAAACGGAACGCGCAACGGCTTCGGCTCCGTAATATTCAGCGCCGGGCGCCATTCCGTGAGCCGTAAGAGCGCGGGCATCGTTAATTTCGCTTTTCGCAAATTTTTCGGCATCAACTGCCGAGGCGGCTGTCTCTTTAAAGCGCAATGCTGCAAAGTATCTTTCCAAGACCGACATCATAATATTGTTGCGCGTCATTATTTCCTGCTGTCCTGACCGCGCGATATTAGTTTTGGCGTTTTTTATTCCGAAAGCGATTTTTCCTGCCGTATATATCGGAATGCCTGCCGAAACGGAAGCAGTAAAGTCATCGACAGGACCTGGGGAATTCAATTTATCTATATCAAAGTTGCTTTGGGAAAAACGGCTCTGCCTTAGATATGACCCGAAAGCAAAAACAGGGTCGTCTGACCTTACAAGAGACATTTCAAATGAAAGCTTAGGATAAATCATGCTTTTTGCCAATTTGCTTTCATCGGACGCCTGCTGCATAAAAGAACGGGCTTGTTTTAAATCATAGTTTCGTTCAATTACTTTCTCGACTAAAGTTTTAACGTCAGAAGCCTGAACATTTTGCGGCAGACTGAGAAAAATTGCCGTAATGTAAAAAAATGCCGTAAACGCCGGCAAACTATTTTTTATTTTATTTATATTCATAGCGTCTCCTATTTATATAATTTTCAATATATTAGAATATTCTAATATTCTTGTCAATAGCAAAATCGAAAGTGAAAAACGTTCTCTGTTTCAGTCGGAATGCTGAAGGGTATTAAAGGTTTTATGCCTCAAGATATGTGTTGTTTTACAATCGTATGTTTTAAAATGATGTGCGGTTTATAAACTGCATATACAATAAAACAAACGTATATTATACTGTTGAAATAAGGCAAGATATAAGATGTTTATACTAGTATTCCATTTCTAAATTTTCTGAAGAATGATATTTTGGAATACAATATAAAATGCTTAATTTTGAAAGATAAGCGCTGTTTTTTGTTCTGTAAGCAAGCACTACTTCGTTTGTTTTTAAGTCTATTATTTTTATATCCATCCCTATAATTCCTGCTTTTTTGGACTTTGAGTAAAATACGCCCAATGTGGATTTTGCGGTTATTCCGTCTTCAATAACTAAAATTTTCATTTTATAGTCGGCTTCTTCTATTATTCTTGCCGTTTTAAATCCGTTTACGGCAAGCTCGTCGCTGATTAACCCTGAAAGAAGATTTAATCTTTTCAAATCATACTGAAGGTTGCCTTCAGTCGTAATAGCCGATACTCCTACCGATACAAGCCCTCCGTTTATTTGTCCCATTGCGCTTTGACAGTCCTGAATATCAACAAAAATTTTACCGTCGAATAAAGCCGTTGAATGTTTTAAAAAGTTATTCAGCGTGGATGTTAATATTGAAAGTTTCTCATTGTCTTTTGAAACGAGAAATAAATAAGGCAATTCAGTATCGTCTTTATACTGTTCCATATATTTTCTAAGATCTGCGATATTTCTTTTATTGAAAAAAACTGCGTTCTTTGCGGAGCTTAAAAGAGGTTCATTTCTTAATATCTGCGTAGTGCAGTCCGGAGAACTTATAGGGTCAACGTCCATTTTAGTAAGATATGAAGTACATCCTGCCAAGAATATGCAAACTCCGATGCAAAAAACTTTTTTCATTATTTTCTCCTAAAGTTTATTCGGTTGTCCGGCATTAATTTGTTTTATATTGAAGTTAAAAAATATGCTTAATTATCAATTTTTAAGGAGTTTATTTTAAGTAATTTTGATAATTTTTACTGTTTGTATAAAAGATTGTATTAAAATATGTATTATAAAACAATATTTTAATTATTGCTCATGGAGGAAAGAGGTATCCACGTTGTGTCAAACGTGAAGACTATGTCAATGTCGCTGTAATGCCAGTATTTGCGGATGGCGCGGATCATTTCTTTTCTTATTCTGTCTATTGTTTTTACTGTTCTGTTTTCATTTAAATAAACATGAACGACAACATAAAGAGTTCTGCCTCTTTTTGTTGAGTATGCGTTAAATCCGGCTAAATTATGCTTTTCAATAAAAGGCTCAATTACCGCATCAAGCTGTTTTTGTATATCCACAGACGGCGCGGAAGTCAACAATTCAAGAATGTTTGTCCATAATTGCCTGATAAACTGCGGAACAAGGAAAAGAATAAACAGCAGCGTCATTCCTGAATCTATATAAGGAACGATAAAAGACAAAGGAGTTCCAGATAAAAAGATAATTCCCAGAAAAGCCGTTAAAACGGCAATGCTGAGCATAGTGTCGTTTAACCAGCTTTTTGCTTCAGCCGATAAAACCGGAGAAGCATATTTTTTTGATGCGCGCTTAAGCACAACATAAACCAATGCGCATACAATAACGGATATTGCAGTATATGTCGATGCGGCGTTAACTCCTATATGGGCTCCGCCTGAAAGCAGCGTCCTTACGGCAAAATAAGCCAGTACAAAGTTCATAGTAAGTATAAACATTGTCTGTATTACTATAAAAAGAGGCTCAAAAGAACCGTATCCGAAATGATAATTTTCATCTTCGCCTTTTTTAATTAAACGCACCACATATAAAGACATCAGCATAAAAAAACTTGACGTAAAAGAATATACGGAATCAAAAAGCACGGACTGGGAGCGTGATATCATTGCAAAATAGAATCCGCCTACCGCAAACATTAAATTTATTACGGTAACAAATTTAATAAGGAATGTTTCTGAAAACCCGCTAGATTTTTTTGCCATAGTCGCACCGCCGTGTAAAGCATATCGCCCTACTCAAATTATAGTCTAAGAAAGGAAAAATATAAACAGGTTTTTGAAAAGTGATATATTAAAAGTATGCAAACATCAACGCCCAAGCCTGAATTTTTCAGGCTTGGGTGGATAATCGGTAATTATAGTTATATTTCTTACATAGCAAATTTGTAACCGACTACAAATTTTAATCTTGATATATCAATTTTTTCTTCGGAAATATATTCGGAATATGAATATCTTGTATAGTTGTCGGGATTATAAGATCTGTAACATGTTCCGAATGCTAAAAGAGAATCAAAATCCATTGAATAATAACTGTATAAAAGTTCAAAAATAAAACTGTTATATTCATAACCTACGCCAATATCATATCCTAAGCTAAGACTTGATGTGCTGAATTCTGCATATATAGGAATCAATGTCCCTATATTCAAAAGAAGATAAAAAATATCTAACTCTTCTTCGTTTGTAAAATTTTTGATTTTAAAAGAAATATAGGGATTAACCAAAGAAGCGCTTATATGCGAGATATCAATATTTAAAGGTATTGACAGTCCTCCTCCTACGCCGAATTTTTCATACATAAAATAATGTATTTCAAAAGCTAAATCAAAAATAGTATTCCTGTTATCACGGCTTTTTGAAACCAAGCCGTAATCAAATGTTGAAGTATAAGGAGAAACGGTCAAAACAGATGATGCACTGTAAGTTCCTTTTTCATTGGATTTTATATCGCTCAATAATCCGGCTGATATTTTTACTACAGCTTCCATTTTTGAATCTTCAGCATAATATTTAAACTGTGATGATCTTGTATTAAATGAAGATTTTTTATAAGTTTTTGTTTGTGAGTATTGATTTGAAGAATTTACGCCGGAAATATTTCTAAAATCAATATTGCCGGCATAAATGATAGTCGCAGCAAAAAAAGTTATAAGCAGTATTATGCTTAATTTTTTCATTCTAATACTCCATATCTAAGTTTTCAGAAGAATGATAAGTCGGAATAAAATATAAAATATTTACTTTTGAAAGATATGCACTGTTTTTTGTTCTGTAAGCCAGTACTATATCATTGCTTTTTAAATCAATAATTTTTATATCCAATCCTACAATTCCTGTTTTTTTACTTCTTGAATATAAAAAGCCTATTGTTGACTTTGCCGTCATGCCATCTTCCATGATAATGACTTTTATTTTATAATCGGCATCTTCTATATTTTTTGTTATGGTAAACCCGCTTACGGCAAGCTCATCATTTATTAAACTTGAAAGCAGATTCAATCTTTTTAAATCATATTTTAAATTGCCTTCTGTTGTTACTGTTGTTATTCCTGATGTTAAGAAGCCTCCGTCTATTTGTCCTACAGAATTTGAGGAATCTAAAATATCAACATAAACTTTACCCGTA
>Ga0302252_1001705_pt1 | contig 12090 bp, 10 predicted proteins | sample AAG_RA_Leu_MG_FD_193511 | JGI IMG/M metagenome (GOLD analysis project Ga0302252, IMG submission 193511) | Enriched activated sludge microbial communities from anaerobic digester in WTTP, New Holstein, Wisconsin, United States - AAG_RA_Leu | ecosystem: Engineered > Bioreactor > Anaerobic >...
CAATACTACCGGAACCCCCTTGAACAAGCGTTTCAGGACATTGGTGTAGATCAGGCTGGCCCTATCTGGTCTTAGCCCAGCTTTGCCATCAGGACTGTAGGCATCGTCGTGGCGAAGTCTTCTTTGAGCAGTGTAGTGATTTACCAGAGAATCCATATTTCCGGCTGAGACTCCGAAAAACAGCTTGGGAACACCCAAAACCAAAAATTCCTGCTCATTCCGCCAATCCGGCTGGGAGATAATCCCCACTCGGTAACCAGCCGCTTCCAAACTTCTGGCGATAAGGGCAGCGGCAAAACTTGGATGATCCACATAGGCATCACCGCTAATGAGGATAATATCCAGGCAATCCCAGCCTCGGGACTGCAGGTCAGTTCTGCTGATCGGAAGAAAGGCCATAATTAATCCTGGGAGAGACGAAAAAAGGGCAAAGCCTGTTTAAACATTCTTCGCCCTTTGATGTTTTGTTTGACCCGGGCTATGGATTTACCCGGATAATGTTGATCGCTTGGATACCTTTGTCGGTTTCCATGAGGTCGAAGGTCACCAATTCGTCCTGCTCCAGCACTTTTAGCTCTCGCGGAGAATTGGTTACGATGGACTTCCAGTGCACGAAGTATTCCTTGTTGTCGTCGGTAATAATAAAGCCGTAACCTTTATTTTTGTTAAACCACTTAACTTTTCCTTTCATAACCACCTCTTGATATTTTTTCTTAATACCACTAAATCGCACCTTGCAAATCACGTCAACCAAAAAAACACATTTAGTTGCCTTCTGTGAAAAAAAGTTGGTTTTCCGGATTTTTTCATTGACGCTTTTGGCAGGGGAGATTATCTTGACGAGTAGGGAGAAATAAGGAGAAATATAAATGAAGCCTCGAATACTTCTGGTTGATGACGACAGACTCTTGCGGGAGGTAATCGGGGATTTTTTGCTCTCCCATGGGTATGATGTGGACTTGGCTGAGGACGGAAAACATGCTTTGGCAAAGTTTAATCCCGGAAAGTATCAACTGGCTTTGATAGATTTGGTGATGCCCGGGATAAATGGCATCGAGCTGATGAAGCAGATCATGGAAAAAGACCCGGATATTTTCTGCCTGATCATGACCGGCTATCCGACTGTGGACTCCGCATATAAGTCGATGATCGACGGCGCCTCGGATTACATTATCAAACCTTTTCAATTGAACGAGCTTTTGTTGACCCTGGGTAAATATATCTGAAGCATGGCCTACTCGGTAAAGCTATCCAATCCCCAAGAACGAGATAAGCGGCTGAATCTGTGGAGCAATCCTGGTTTTATGCATGCCGTTGCCAGGCTGCAGGGTTTAAGCCCAGGGCACCTGTGTTGTTATAAAGGCCAGGAACTGGTAGCTTTGCTGCCTGTATATGAGAAGAGATTCCTGGGCACCAACTCATTATGCAGCCCATCTGGCTCATATTATCAAGGTTTGAATCTCTGGTTGGAAGAAAAGGTGTTGCCAGCCCGAAGGTTGCTGGACACGGTGCAGATTTTCAGAGCCATGGCTGAATATATGATGAGCAGATACCGCAAGCTAAGAATAAATCTTAGTCCTGAGACATATGATATCAGGGGATTTATCTTCATTGGACTGAAGGCCAAACCGCTCTACACCTTTACCGGCGTTCCAGGCCAGGAATTGTATCCCCTGCCAGACGAACGAAGGAAAATAAAATTGGCTATGAATCAGGACTATGAAACAAATTCCGTCTACTGTCCTGACGAGTTTATCAATCTGTTCAGGTCTTTGAATAACAGAAAAAACAGGGAGTTCAACTTCGGTTATGCTCATTTTGGAGAATATTTGCAGACTCTGCATGCCTTGGGATTGCTCGGTCAATTCAATTTGCTGAAAGACGGAAAGATAGTAAGCAGCAACATCCTTTTGCAAGATGAGAACAGGGCTTACACAGTTTTTCGGGCAACAGAGCCGGAAGCCCTAAAAAACGGAGCCAGCGGTTTACACACTATACTACTGCTACAAAACCTTCAGAAAAGGGGGATTGCAGAGCTGGATTTTTGCGGAGCAAACGTAATGGAGGTTGCCAGATTCAAGGCGGCTTTGGGGTTAAACCTGAAAGCTTTTTATCAGATATATGGCTGAACATTGCCTTTGGCAGTGAAGAGGATTATTATGTCTCACAAATACAGGTTCCAGAGTTTGAGGTAAGATGAAGAAAATTGTTGTTTTAAAGGGTGGAATGTCCCCGGAAAGGGATGTATCCCTGGTAAGTGGCAGCGAGATAGCCCAATGCCTGAGAGAAATGGATTATAAGGTGTTTGAGCTTGATCCAGCTGAGTTTAAAAACTGGTCTGGATTACTGGTCGAGATCCAGAATGTTTCACCAGATTTAGTTTTCAATGGCTTGCATGGAGGCAGCGGAGAAAATGGTGAATTGCAGGCTGCTCTGCACCTCGCTGGCATTCCCTTTACGGGATCGGATTATAAAAGCTGCTGTCTGAGCATGGATAAATACGTATCAAAGCTCATTGCCATGGCCGAAGGAATTCCTGTGCCACGTTATATTCTGCTGCGTGCCAATCTTTTGGAAGATTATCAGGACCCAGCCGATCTGGAGAACTTCTCAGCAACTCTGGGGCTGCCAATAATCGTAAAACCGAATGATGCTGGTTCGTCGGTCGGAATTAGTAAAGTGGACACCCTGGAAGAATTGAAGCCTGCTGTGGAACATGCTCTGCAGTTTTCCAAAGCGGTTCTACTGGAAGAATATATCCCGGGCAGAGAATTGACGGCCACAGTTTTGGACGGAGAAGCCCTGCCGTTGGTGGAGATAAAGCCGCTGAACGGCTGGTATGACTATAAAAATAAGTACACCAAAGGCAATACAGAGTATATTGCACCAGCCAGACTTGATGAATCAGTTGCCCGCCTGATCCAGCTCTATGCCATACGGTTGTGGAAGGCCTGCGAGTTATCCGGTTATGCTCGGATCGATTTTCGGTATGACGATGTAAAGCCCTACTTTCTGGAAGTGAATACCCTACCCGGAATGACTCCGCTCAGTCTTACTCCCATGGCTGCCAAGGCCAGGGGACAAAGCTTTGAACAGCTTATCAAACAATTAGTAGAAATCAGCCTGCAAAGCGCAGGGAGGAGAACATGAAATATATTCCCTTATTGCTTTTAATCCTGATGTTGCCGGGTTTGGCCCTTGCACAAACCTCGCCAGTCTGCTTCTTCACACCCTCGATGGTGGAAGTAAACAGCCTGAATGCAACCAGTTTCGATCCTTTTGTGCCAGATACCCAGCCGATTCTTACCCAGCTAAAAATTACCAATGGCCCGGAAGCTGCCAAAATCGATCTGAAGGTGCAGATTTACTGGAATAACAACTATCTGATCGGCTCGGTTTATGAAACGCTTGTGGAACAGCAGCCAGGATCTGACATTTTTCTTTCCAATCGTGATCTGATCACTAACCAAAGCAGCAGTTATTTTGTAAAGAAACCTGGTTCACCAGATATCTCGATTGATGCCGCTATAAACGCGAACAGCGTGTTTGGCGACGCAATGTTGGCAGGCTACTTCCCTGACGGAGACCTTCAGATAAAGGTGAAAGTGCGCTCCTACAGCCCAGAAACCTGGCTCGCTGAAAGCCCTGAAAGCGATGCTGAGGTATTCACAATCAGAATTAGAGATGCAGGCTTCATAACCCTGCTTTCTCCAGGAGTGCCTTTGGGCGATACACCACCTGCTTTGAATGGCTTGCCGCTCAGCTTCATGTGGAATTCCCCGGAAACCGGCATGCCGGGAAACGCCAGTATAATTACCATAAAAGAATTTCCGCCTTTCAACCCTCCTCGCCGCGATAATGTAGAAACAACTGGCAGCCTGTTTTACCAGACACCTGAAGGAACCCAGGGTCAAACAGGCTTTGCCGAATACCTGCCCTTCGTCGAAGGTAATTATTATGCTTGGAAGATTACCAGATTACTCGCCAACGAATACAATCAGAGCCTTAGAAATGCTCCCTCTGCGGCAGTTAACAGCAGCTTGAGCAGTGATTGGTATGTTTTCAAATACGCCAGCGAAAGTGAAGCCCAAACCACAATCTCGGAATTTCAAGCTCATCTGAACCGCTTGAATAACAATACGCTGTTAAGCCTTTACAGCCAGGGCTATACACCATTGGGCGTGATTCACCATGAAGGTAGAATAGTAAGCGGACAGGAAGCTCTCGATCTGATCGATAGTTTGTTTGGTCACGACATCGATGTGATAATAAAGGATTAGGTGAAAATGATGAAGAAGACGATATTGGTATTTCTGATCCTGATTCTTGGTTTCTGCCTGTTTGCTGCAAATTCGGTAGCTCTGCTTTCCATAGCCAAAGGCAAGGTGGATGTATCCCGGGCAGCCAAAGCTATACGCTTCAAAGCTGGAGACCTCTTGCAGCACAATGACGAAATTCGCACAGGCGGAGAGAGCTTTGCCGCCTATAAATACGTTGATGGATCATCCACTGTAAAGGTATTTTCAAATTCTGTGGTAAAGGTTCTGGCCAATACCAGCGGAAAAAGCTTGGTGAAGCAGGTATCGATAACCAAAGGAAGTGTATTTTCTCAGGTTAAGCCCAAAACTGGTACTTTTATGGTAAAAACTCCTACCACTGTGGCGTCTGTGAAAGGAACAGGTTTCCTAACCAAGATTACTGAAGCCAAGCAATCGATGTTTATAGTAACTGAGGGTGAAATTCAACTAAAGATACTCGACGATACTGATCCCAAAGTTGTAAGCAAGGGTAATACTGCCATTGTTGAAGCTGATGGACGCTACATTATCAGGCTCAGTACTCCTGAAGACCTGAGCGAACTGGAACGAGCAGAACTTGAAGCAACCAGCGAAAGAGGCAATAACATCCTGCGGATTCCGATGCTTGACCCTAACGGCAGAACTCGCTTTATCGAGATTACCTACTAAGGGGGCACCATGAAAAACTATCTGATTATCTTAGTCCTACTGGGTTTGGGAACCATAATATCTGCTGTCACTATCCAGCATGCCAGCCCAGAAACATTCAGCTTTGCAGAAGATACCCAATTGGTGGTGGAAGTTCTGCAAGGCTTGAACGACATCTCTGAAATGAAACTGAATTATCGCATCGGTGACGATGAACGTTGGCTAAGTGAAACGGTAAAACAGGAAAATCCAGGATCAGTGTACTTCAAAGTGGATATTCCTGGAAAATACTTGAGTACAGACCTTGTTGAGTACTACTTTTCCATCAAGTTGAATCATGGCATTGTGGAAGATTTTCCCGCACAGGATGGAGTAGCTACAAACTATAGCCTGAAATCCAACCTCAGCGAAGGAGACGCCTCACCCGGTTTTGTCTTGTTAACTGATCAAGGCAGTGTATCAGCGGATCAGGGTTATTTGCTTGTAGTATCATTCTTTGCTTTACAGGGTGAGATTGATCCCGCCAGCATCGAGCTTTGGGTCGGCGGGAAAAACGTGAGTTCTGCAGCTCAGATAAGCGCTCCTACCATTGTTTACAGAGATGAGCATCCACCAGTTGGAGACAGGAAAGCCATTGTAAGGGCAAAGATTGGCCCCAAAAGCATTCATTCTCAAACCTGGACTACCACCATTACACCAGGAACCAAGAGCATGCCCAAGCCCTTCAACCTGCGAGGAAGTGTAAACTTTGCCACAAACTACTACAACTACTCGCAAACCAAGAGCATTCTAACTCCCGAAAGCGATGCGGCCAGTTGGGCAGACCTGTATGCAAATTACGGAATAGTTGACATGCAAACGCATCTATACCTGTCGTCTTTGGAACACACTAACAAACAACCCGTAAACCGTTTTAACGTAGGGATAAACATTCCGTACCTGGAATTGTTTCTGGGAGATTATTCGCCCAGCATCAGCCAACTTAGCATGAACAACCAGAATTTGCGGGGTATTTATGGCAAGCTGCATACCAACAAAGTCGCCTTGATTTTGGCGCATGGACAAACCCTTAGGAAGACAAGCAGCGAAACAGACATAGCGCCCAGTATAGATGGGATTCAAAAAACCGGCACATTCAAACAGGAAGCTCTGGCAGCCAGGCTTCAATTTGGTAATGAAGCTGGCTTTATGATGGGCTTCAATCTTACCCGGCATCGCGACATCGTTAGCTCGCTGAAGTCTGAATATTACCAGTACAGCACCACAGATCCCTTGAACAATATACAAACTGTATATACAACTCCAGCCAGGGATAATGCCGTGCTAAGCTACGACCTCAGAATAAACATCCCAGAGCAAAAAACGGTGATTGGAGCAGAAGTCTCGGGGTCGCTGCTAAATTATAACACCATTCCTGGTCCCATTACTCAAGCGGAATTGGAAGAATACACTGGAGAAGACAGCTTCGTAGACCCTGCTGAATATGCCAATCTCTTTGTCTTCAACAAAAACATGGAACCCTTTATTCCAGGAAGGGCAAATCTGGCTTGGCTGATGTATCTCAGAAGCTATTTCTGGAACAATATGATTAGCGCTCAGTATGCTCAAACAGGCTCTGCATTCAATGCCCTAGGAACTTCCTATCAGAGGCCGGATAGCAAAGTAATCAGCATATCCGACCAGTTAAATATTTCCCGCTATCTGGTCATCAATGGGAGCTTCAACCTTAGTTCGGACAACTTGATGGAGCACAAGCGGGAGACTACCACTACGCTGTCGTACAACCTGCAATCCCTGCTCAGGATCCCCAAGCTGCCTTATCTGAAAGCGGCATATTATGCCAGCCAGAACGAAAACAAAGCAAATCAGAAGATCGTAAGTACGCCCATTGATATTTTCACCGGCAAGTCATCGGCCCTGAGCTTTGGTATGGGCTACAATCTTAGCCAGATTCCAATCGTGCCTACCCAGTTCGATATCAGCTACAGAGTTGGTAACGATGATTACGAAAAAAAGGATACACTGGCCGTTATCCAAAAGCTTGCCGAAAATGAAAGCAACGGATTGAACATCACCATGCTAAACAGGTTTGCAAACTACCCGCTAACCTTGCAGTTTGCCTACGCGCTTAACAACCAGGATAATCTGCTGAATAATCTGAACAACGAGAACCAGAACCTGCTTTTCGGGGCTGGATACAGCTTCTGGCAAAACCGCCTGAAACCATATTTGAATTATCGTACGATTAGTTTGAGTGGTGATCAGGGGAAACAAAACTATGCATATTTCACACTTGGCGTGGAAGCTTTTCCCATATCCAGTTTTATGCTCAATACCAGCCTGGGTTTCCAAAACTACAGCAATAAAACGAATGCTGGCAAGAACTACGATAATCTAATCTGGAGAGTGCTCCTTACTCAGAGATTCTAATAAGAACCAGATACTGCAAAGCCCCGCCTGTTATCAAATGGGCGGGGTTTTAACAAGGATGTGAGAATGAAGATAAAAAAACTGGTCTGGCTAATCCCCTTAAGCGTACTATTCATCAGGATCATTTTTTGGATGCCGCTATTTTCCAGCTTGGAATTCAAAGCTAAGGACAGCCTATTCCGGTTACGCGGTAAGCTATCTCTTTCGGAAAAAATTGTGATCGTGGCAATTGACGATGCCAGTTTCAGCGCTTTGGACATACCCTGGCCCTTTCCCAGGGAGTATCATGCCAAGCTGATCGATAATCTCAGCAAAGCAGGAGCACGACAAATAGTTTTTGACGTGGAATTTACCGAAAATGCAGTTCCCAGCGCAGACAGCCTCTTGGCAAACATCGCTTTGGAAAGCGGAAGAACCATCTTTGCGGGTAAAGTGCTGCATGCCAGAACCCCCCGCGAACCTTCACAAAAACTAACTCCCATTTCTGCGCTTACCGGATTGGGCTTGCCCTGGGGAACTGTGAACATGACTGCCGACAGCGATGGAACAATTAGAAAATACTCTCCTTTTGAATGGTTTGACGATGATCCGGTTTATAGCATTGGGATCGCTACTCTGGCAAATTGGAGAGTACATCAGAGAAATTGGGACTCTCATGTTCAGATGGATCATCACACGCTGAAAGTGGGGGGGAAGCGGATACCATTGGGAGAAAACCAAAAGTGTTTGTTGAATTATCACGGCCCAACGGGAACGTTTCGCCAGATATCTTATGCGAGCGTACTCGATGACAGCAGCTTTGCAATGCCTGGCTATCAGGGAGCTGAACTGGATGAATTTTATGAGCTTTTGGCTTCGGACGTTTTTAAAGACAAGATAGTACTTATCGGAGCCACGATAGACGAATTGCACGATAAATTTCCCACCCCGTTTGGAGGACAGTGGATGCCGGGTGTGGAGATTCATGCAAACTTCATCGAGATGGCCTTGCAGGAAGATTACCTGTTCAGCCTCAATCCCTGGCTCTATTCTCTTATTGCCTTGATTTTCGCAGCAGGACTATGGTTCTTGTTCAGAATCGTAAAACCCCAGTATACTGCGCTGATGCTGATTTTTCTCATTGTTTTGAACTACGGTCTTGCCTATTTAATGTTTGTAAGGTTTTCTTTCCTTATTCCAATAGCCCAGACCGCCAGTTTGATCTTGTTGATTTATCTGACAAGCCTGGTCAGCAATTACCTCAGTGCATTGAAAGAGAAACGCTTCATCCGTCATGCGTTTCAGCAGTATCTGGCTCCGGAACTGGTAAGCCAATTGTTGCAAAACCCCAAGAGCTTGAAGTATGGGGGAGACCTGCAGGAGATCAGCGTGCTGTTTTCGGATATCCGCAGTTTTACCACCTATTCGGAAAACCACACACCGCAAGAAACGGTGAATATATTACACGAATACCTTACAGAGATGGTGAAAGTGATTATCGCCAATCAGGGCATTCTGGATAAATTCGTGGGAGACGAAGTCATGGCGTTGTTTGGAACTCCGGTTCCTTTGGCAAATCACGCTTTATCGGCCTGTAGAACAGCTTTGCAGATGCGCGAGCAGCTTAGGAAAATGCAGCAGGCCTGGCAGGAAGCAAGGCGGGAACCCTTTGAAATCGGGATTGGCATCAATACCGGCCTGGCTGTAGTGGGAAACCTGGGTTCAGAGCAGATATTTGACTATACTGCCATTGGTGATACGATAAATCTGGGGGCACGTCTGGAAGGCCTGAACAAGGAATATCCCACTCAAAATTTGATTATCATTAGCGAATTCACATTGGAAAAAGTAAAGGATTATGTGAATGTGAATTACTTGGACGAAGTGAAAGTAAAGGGTAAAAACAAAGCTGTTAAGATTTATGAGTTAATCGGCTTGAAATAGCAATCAAACCAAATTACAACTTAACCAGTCAAATACCCATCCTATTCTTACTCCATATTCATAAGATGGGAACAGGATGGGATAGCTTGGATTGGATGATAATCGGCTTTGATATCTGCTGGAGACCAACCTAGAAAAGTGGGGATATGGTTGTTCCTGAAACGGATTTGGAGTTGCGGCTTGGGGTAGAATTCAATACACAAAACTGTGCGAGATTATCATCTGTATTCGAAAATTGCCCAGCCTTCCTTGCCGAGCGCTACAAAGATATAATCATTAGCCAAGCTAAGGTCATATACAGGTACTGTAAGGTAGATATTGTTCATATCCTCTGCCCTAAGCGGATTGGTGATGTCCATGATCTTGATTCCACCTCTTCCCATTGCAATGAAAAGGCGATTGTCTTTAATCCGGAGTTTCTGGATTTCGTTGGTCATTCTGATCTGGCTGATCAGGACAGGGTTGTTTGGATTAACCACGCTCAAAGCCAGTAGATTCTTGCCAGCTCCCACCCAGATTGTGTTTCCGTTTTTCGCCAGGCAGGTAGCATCCACGATCTGGTAGTTTGTGCCCAGCGAACGCGGATTTTGCTGGTCTGTGATATCTATAGCCACCAAGCCAAAATCATTCAAGGCAAAGATATAGGGATAGTTTGCCAGAAAATCCTTGATGCCCCATTTTTCAGAGAAAGTGGAGATGATCTCGCGCATGGTTCCACCTCCGATATTCACAATATCTATCCCCTTAAAGCGGTCAGCAACATACATGGTTGCGCCTTCCCGGGTAGTTTTGTCGCCAATAATGGTTTGGGGGAAAAATATCCTGGTGCCCACGTTTAGCGAATCTACCTGGACAAGCTGATTAGTAGGCTCACGAGAAGCCACAAATAAGTAATTGCCTGCGTGCGTTTCCATATCTTCGATCGGATAAGGTGAAAGAAAACCGGTTTCAAGCCTTGGCTGCCAGGCATTGAAGATGGAATAAACCCAGATGTAGTTTTGATTCCGGACATAGACCAGGTCATTATCGTACTTTATCGCGTAGGCTTGAGCGTTTTTAACGTGAGCTAACTGGTGTACAAACTTATCGTCGATCCCCAAAGCTAAACTAGCGAGAATGAGGATCAGGAAGACCAGGAAGAAGTGTTTCATTTTTCCTCCAGCAACCTCTGAATGATGTTTTTGCTGTCGATGCCCTCAGCTTGCGCTGCAAAGGAAGGCAGTATGCGGTGTTGGAGAACATTTATGGCTGAAGCCTTTACATCCTCTTCAGCAGGAGTAAGCCTGCCATCCAGGGCTGCCCTGGCTTTGGCTGCCAAAATCAGATACTGCGAAGCTCGAGGCCCGGCTCCCCAGGAAACCCATTGTTTTATCTCCGGGATTGCATCCTCGCTATTGGGACGAGATTTGCGTACCAGATTCACGGCAAATTTGAGAACGTGATCGCTAACCGGCAAGGAACGAATGGCCTGTTGTAAGGCGATGATCTGGCTTCCGGTAAGTTGGGGCTTTATTTCTGGAGTCTCAGTTCCCGTGGTGCTATCCGCTATCTGCAGTTCTTCCTGAAGAGAAGGATAATCAATATTGATGTAGAACATAAAACGATCCAATTGGGCTTCCGGAAGAGGATAGGTACCTTCCTGCTCAATGGGATTCTGAGTAGCCATCACGATGAATGGCTTTTCCAAAGGCCAGGTTCTATTTCCGCTGGTAACCGCATACTCCTGCATGGCTTGCAACAGGGCAGCCTGGGTTTTTGGCGGAGTGCGGTTTATCTCATCGGCCAGAATTAAATTCGCAAAAACGGGGCCTTTTATGTATTCAAACCGCTTATGGTCGGTGACTTTATCTGTAATCAGTATGTCTGAACCCGTAATATCCGATGGCATGAGATCCGGAGTGAACTGGATGCGGCTGAAGGATAAGGAAAGGGCTTTTGCCAAAGAAGAAATCAGCAAGGTTTTAGCCAGGCCGGGAACTCCTTCCAGCAGGATATGTCCATTGGAAAACAAAGCTATCAGAACGTCGTTCAACACTCTGTCCTGGCCAATTATCACGTGGTGGATTTCGTTCAGCAGGTTCTGTTTCAAGCTGCGTAATTCGTTTATCTCAGAGATCAGGTTTTCCTTAGTCATCTATTTTTTCTCCCTTGAAAATCTTGTGGATTAGCTCAGGACCCAGCCTGAGGAAAGCTATGGCACCCCAAAAACTCATCAGGAGTGCCGTGAGGATATGGGCAAAGGCCATGATTGCAGAAGCAGTGGACTTTGTCAACCCAAATCCCACACTGAAGATTATGATCATCATCCATTCGTTGCTTCCCAGTTGAGCCGGGGGCTGGGGTAAGGCATAGGAAAGATTGATCAGAGTGTATCCCAGCAGAGCCAACGGATAAGAATAGTCTATGCCAAAAGCCTTGAACAACAAGAAAAAGTATAGACCATCGAGCATTATTCCGACTGCTGTATAGACTACAGCTAATAGTAACCTGCCAGGATGGTGCTCGAAGAGATTCAGCTCTGCCACAAATGTGGAGATGCCAGTGTTCAATTTGGTGCTGAATTTTTTTGGCAAGAATTTAACAGGATATTGCAGGATGTTGGTAACCAGCTCTTTACTCGATGCGGCCAGCACCAAAAGAACGACAGTGATCAGAAAGACTATCAGTAGCAAACCGAGCAGGATCATCATGGCAAGGCTGAGGTCAATCGCCGTGAATGGCAGTATGATGATAATCACCATGATTGCAATCGTATCATAAGCTTTGTCGATGAAAACAGAGGGCAAGGCAC
>Ga0302252_1001706_pt1 | contig 12085 bp, 10 predicted proteins | sample AAG_RA_Leu_MG_FD_193511 | JGI IMG/M metagenome (GOLD analysis project Ga0302252, IMG submission 193511) | Enriched activated sludge microbial communities from anaerobic digester in WTTP, New Holstein, Wisconsin, United States - AAG_RA_Leu | ecosystem: Engineered > Bioreactor > Anaerobic >...
GATATGGAAAGAGACACTGAAAATACTCTCTGAATAGCCTTTCCCTTTCTGCGCTAAGTAACTTGACCCCATTGCTCCTGATATTGTCCAGCATCTTCTTAGCTGACAGGCACTCCTCCGCTTGGGACAAAAAAGTGGTTTTGCATATTACGTTCTGCTCTGAACTCAGCATCTCAAGATTGTCAATCTCAGCTGCGAGTTCTTGCCACAAAACTGAGCTTTCCGATAGGGCCGTTGAAATCCTAAAGTTATGTTGATCACTACCTTCGCAAAATGACTCAAGCTGGTCGCTTAGTTCATCGATTTCCACATCAGAATAGCTGGGATGGGTTTCGAAGCCTCTTGAAAAGGCCTCATTGGAATTAATCAGAAACCGCGAAAAGAGATACAGGTCTTTCTGAGTAAGTGAGCTGTTCATGCTGTATAAATATGTCGCTGACAGCGCCTCATCGACACAAATGCTGGAGACAATTGGCTGCTTCAGTTTTTGATATTGAACATCTTTCAGGATCGCACTGGATGATAGTTCATAACTATTGGCAAAAATGCTCTCTTCCGGTGAATCAACCTGCAAACGTGCTTCTGATACGTCTTTCAGCTTCAATGAAGCGACCTGTGATTCACCGGTAACCCATAAACTTGGAATCCAGAATATCTCTCTATAGACAGTGAATGAATCATCAGGAGCTACGTTTTGGCTCAAGTAATTCAAAACATCCTCTCCCCTTTTTACTGATCTCGTCTGATAAGACCTCATTTCGCGTAAGGGATAGAGTTCTGTAAACACGCGTAGCGTATCACCGCATTTTAGCTTCAATTCAACCGGGAAAAGATCAATGTCATACCAATGCAGATCATCGCCATAAGCCAGTTCCCCTGCCTGCAAGTATAGCGAACCAATCAGCAAGATCAAAATCAAGATAGTTTTCATAAACTTAGCCTCATATTACCCATGGGAACTAAACGAATGATTTCTTAACTATCGAATCCAAGCTCCTTGAGCGCAGTTCCCTTCTTACGCCAATTGGGATTTACTTTCACAAAGAGATGCACTTGAACATTTGTTTGCAGAAAGCGGGAAAGCTCAGCTTCGGCGTATTCCCTGATTTGCCTTAACCCACTGCCTTTCTTGCCGATCAGGATGATCTTCTGGCTGTTGCGCTCCAGCCAGATCACCGCATCGATAACAACTTTGTCGCTCTCTTCTGAAAACCGCTCGATCAACACGGCTGTTGCATAGGGAATTTCCTGCTCAAACTGCCGGAAAACCGCTTCTCTGATCGTCTCACGGGCAAAGAAACGCAAGGGCAGGTCTGATAGCTGATCCTCCTCGTAATAAGGCTCATGATAAGGGACGTATTTTCTAATCAGATCCAACAAGGCAGGAATGTTCTCCCCTGTTTGAGCGGAGATCATAATGCTTTCGGTGATTGAAGCCGGAAGCTCAGCTTTCAGCTCTTCCAGATCTGCCTCAGGACTGAGGTCAAGTTTGTTGAACACTGCCAGTTGGGGATTTTTGAGATACTTCAAATGTTGCAGCACTTCCTTGTCATATTCGCTGGGAAAGCCGGCGATCTGGGTTAAGAAGATTATCAAATCGACGTCTTTGAAGGCGTCGTTCCAGATTTTCAGCATCTTTTCCTGCATTTCATAACGCGGTTTCAGATAGCCGGGAGTGTCGATAAACACAATCTGATGCTCCGGCTCGTTCCATATACCCTTTATAGCATAACGGGTGGTTTGCGGCTTGGGCGAAGTGATGGAGATCTTTTCGCCCAGAATGCGGTTCATCAAAGTTGATTTCCCCGTATTTGGCTTGCCGATTATGGCGACAAAGCCACTTTTGAAGGTTGCGGAAACGCTCATTAGAAAGCTCCATAAGACAAAGGGGCAGGATTAGTCCCGCCCCGTTTGAATAGGTTTATCTTAATAAGATTATAGCTCATTAAATACGTCTTTGATGATCTGGACACATTCATCAAGCTGCTCTTTGGTGATCACCAATGGCGGCGCCAGACGAATAATATGCCGATGAGTCGGTTTGCACAGAATGCCTTTCTCTTTCAGCTTCAGGCAGACATCCCAGGCTTCATAGCCGTCTTTGGGCTCTACCACGATGGCATTCAACAAGCCTTTACCACGCACAAGCTTTAGCATGGGATGATCTATTTTGCGCAGTTCGTTGCGGAAATGCTCGCCCAGTTCGTAGGCCCGCTGAGCCAGGTTTTCTTCCTTGAGCACTTCCAAAGAGGCTTTGGCAACAGCACAGGCCAAGGGGAATCCGCCATAAGTTGAGCCATGTTGGCCAGGCTTGATTTGCAGCATGATTTCCTTGTCGGCCAAAACCGCAGAAACCGGCAACACGCCACCCGCCAGGGCTTTACCCAGGATCAGCATGTCTGGACGGACGTTTTCATAATCGCAGGCCAACAGCTTGCCGGTGCGAGCCAGGCCGGTTTGAATTTCATCGGCTACGAACAGCACGTTATGCTGTTTACAGAGGTCAAAACAGGCTTTCAGATAGCCATCCGCAGGAACGTAAACTCCAGCTTCTCCCTGAATTGGTTCCACGATGAAGGCTGCCACGTTCTTGCCGTGCTTTTCCAGATACTCTTTCAGGGCATTCGCATCGTCATAAGCCACTCTCACGATACCAGGCGCAAAAGGACCAAACCCCTCGTAGCAATCAGGATCGGACGAAGCGGAAACAATGGCGATGGTTCGGCCATGAAAATTGTTTTCGGCGAAGATAATGATAGCGCCATTAGGCTCCACGCCTTTTACCTGATAAGCCCATTTCCGGGCGAGCTTCATGGCTGTTTCCACAGCTTCAGCGCCTGAATTCATCGGCAAAACCATATCAAAACCGAAAAACTCGGTTATGTACTTTTCGTATTCACCCAGCTTGTTATTAAAGAAAGCCCGGGATGTGAGAGTAAGCGTTTTTGCCTGGTCGATAAGTGCATTGACTATCTTGGGATGGCAATGACCCTGGTTTACTGCAGAATAGGCAGACAAGAAATCGTAATAGCGATTTCCTTCCGGATCCCACATAAAGACACCCTCTCCCTTGGCAAGCACAACCGGCAGCGGATGGTAATTATGCGCTCCGTAGTTTTCTTCCAGTTCCATAGCTTCACGGGAACTGATACTACCATATTTCAGGTTGTCGGACATGTTTCCTCCATGTTCTTTTGTTTGTTTATTTACCCTAAGCCCTTATTAAAAAAGAGCTTTTTGTGTCAAGGGGAACTTTTCCCGTTCAAAACCGGACTACTGAATTTCTTGACACGTGGCTCGCCAGAAATAGCCTGGCGCAAACTGCTTTTGGGATGCCTATGAAAGTTCTATTAGTCTCTCCCCGCTCCACTACAGGTGGTTTGGAAAGCCTGCGAAAGGGAAATCAGATACTGCAGGGTCTGCTCTACGTCGCAGCCTCAGCCAGAGATGCCGGACATCAGGTGACAGTGGTAATCGCCGACCGGGAAAATGTGGACGGATTTATCAAACGCTATCAGCCTGATCTGCTTGGAGTGTCATGCGTTAGCTCCACCTATCCCTGCATGCGCGACCTGCTTCTGTATGTAAAGCAGAATTACCCAAAGCTGAAGACCATTATTGGCGGACACCATGCCACCTTTATGTACAAAGAGGTTTTTGCAGACACCAAGGTGGATTATGTTTGCCGCGGCGAGGGTGAAGAAATTTTTCCCAAACTTTTGAAAGAACTGGAGCAGGGCAACAGCGAACCAGATATCCCGGGAATTGTGTTTCGCAAAGGCGGACAGTACTTCAACGATGCTGAAATAGTAATCATGAAGGATATCGAGCATCTGCCCAAAATCACCAAAGACCTTTGTGCACCGGAATTTAGCTTCAAACCAAAGATCGTGTCATCACGGGGCTGTCCTTACGATTGTTCCTTTTGCTCGATTTCGGCTTTTTACGCTGGCAGTTACCGCAAACGCAGCGTGGAGGCAGTGATCAATGAGATTAAAGAATACCTGAGTTGGGGCGAGGATTCCTTTTGGTTTCACGACGATAATCTGACCCTCGATCCAGCCTGGATGCTGCGTTTCTGCGAGGCGATCGAGGCTGAGGGGCTGAAGTTTCATTATAATTGTATGAGCCGTGTGGATACGATCTGCACTAACCCCTTGCTCTTTGCACGTATGGCCAAAACGGGCTGTTCTCTGGTTTCCATCGGGATCGAAAGCGGTATCCCGGAAGTGCTAGAACGGATGCACAAGAAGATAGACATCAAGCAGATCAAGCAAGCGATTATGATTATGAATAGCCTGGATATCTCGCACAATTGGTATATGATCCTTGGCTCTGGCGATGAGTTTGATACTCCAAGGCACATCAAGCAAAACATCCGCTTTTTTAGCGGCTTGCCCTTGGGCTATGTGGTGATCAGCATTCTTACGCCCTTTCCGGGAACTGAGTTATTCCATAAACTGCTTGGAGAAAATAGGATAAGGCACTACAATTGGGAAGATTATGACGCCATGCACTGCGTTTATCAACCTTTGGGGATAAGCCCCGAAGCGATGGAAAAATATCTGCCTAGGGCCTATCTGCAGGTATATCTGTCAAAGGGTTGGCGCTTAATACCACTATTTTTCAGTAGCTTCCGGCGTAAGGCCATGCATCCTTCGGCAATAATCTCTGCTCTGACAACCGTTTTTCAATATTTGGTACTGCGAAAAAACTTCCAGCAGGCTTTGAGAAAGTAAACCTAGGGCTTGGATGTTTCGCTCTTCTTTTGCAAGTTCTGCATAGCTTCTTGTTTTCAATCATGACTGCTGGGTTAAAGATACTTCCTAATTCTAGCACATAAAACCCAGAAAAGAAGGGCGAAACTAGTTCGCCCTACAAATAACGAATTCTCAACTTCAGGGATCGGGAAAGATTTTGCTCCAGTCCGGTTCTGGCAGGTCGTCGATGCCGAAGCCATGGAATTGGTTGGCGTCGCCATCGAACCAAACCTTAGTCCCGGCTGGCAGGGGATTTTCCTGGGTGGCGGTGGCGAAAATCGCCTGGAAGGGTGCAACGTAAACGTATTCATTGGTTTGCACGTTGGAGAGCTTGTCGACAAGCTCTTTGGTGTAGATTTCTCCAGGCTTCCATACTACCACAAACTGCCAGTTTTTGATAGTTTTCTTGCTAAGCTTGGCTTCCTGGATGGCGGTTTGAAGCTGGAATCCGCTCATTTTCCCATTTGATTTCCAGTATGTATCCACGCTTTTCCTGATTTCCGATATGGCGTTTTGGGCGTTTAGCGAACGCTTATTATTCAGCCATTTGTGATAGCGCGGCAGGGCAAAGGCGGCCAAAACAGCCAATAGAACCAGAACTACAGCAATAATAATCAGCTTGCCTTTGATGTTTTTGGGCTTTGATTCAGCTCCATTATTCATCGTCTTTAGCTTCCTGATCGGGCTCTTCTTCTTTGCAAAGCGGGCAGTTGTCCTTCAGTTTTTTCACTACGATGGTTGCCAGCACCGACAGCAAAACGCTGATCAGCACCATAAGGATAATCTTCTTGGCCATGACATTCCTCCTGAAACGTTTTTACTTTATAGGATAAGCGGAAAACCGCCACATCACCAATTCTATTTATCGTTGATATTCAGTTTGCAGCTCCTGGCAGACACTTTTAAACCAGGCCTGGGCAATGGCAAAATTCTCTTCAATATCCTGAACTGATCTGTTTTTCAATAAATTAGCCAGCTTTTCAGCTTCCCTGGCTGGATAATCACGCTCTGCATAACGTATCCCAAAGTCTGCCTTGGCGGGGCGGTATTTAAGGTTTAGCAGCGGCACTAAATGCCTGTAAACAAAGGTTGTAAAGTTCATACTGGCTGCCATCCAGTTCTTTCTGGCCAGGGCTTTCTGCAGTTCGATCGTTCCCAGAAAAGCTGTGTCCGTAGCCATTTTATATACCCGGTTAGCTATTGCGTCAAGCTCTTCTCTGGGGGTGGGATCAGATTTGTAAACAGCCGCCTTGTCGAACCAGATAACGGCGTTTCCATGCCGGTCTGGCTCTGTGAACTTATGTGGATTGTCCTGGGGCACAATCGCAATGTCGCAATAGAAAAGCGGAGGAAGCTTGTCCAGCAGGTAAAAGCACTGAGACATTCCGTGCCAGGCAGGTTCGGGCATCCTGAATTTTGCTATGATTCCATAATCTGCGCAGAAGAACTCCTCAATAAGCCCAAAAAGCTCATCCGCCATGTCTTTGTCTGTAACGATTCCCAGGTCCAAATCCGAGTAATCATCCAGGAAGCCTGTAGCTGCTGAACCGCCTTCCCAGGCAGCCAGAACCTGAGGCTTATTTTGCAGCAGCTCTTTCAGTTTGCTCTTCAATTCCACGATGTCTTGATGCATTTTCTAATCTCCTATCTGCCAAAAGTATTTCATTGGTATGCGTTTCCCCGTTTCTACCTCAATCCCTTCGCTTTTCAGCAGTGCCCTTTGTTGGGTTCCACCCTCGCCGGGAAGACCGATTTCACCGCTGCTGCGAACAACTCTCCACCAAGGCAGATCATGCTTTCTGCTACTGGCATTGAGGATTCTTACCACCAGCCTGGCTCCATGGGGAATTCCGGCCAGAGCGGCAATCTGGCCATAGCCAGCTACTTTACCAAGGGGTAAGGACTTGATTATGTTGATGATTTCTTCGCTGCTACTCACTATTACTTCATCAATAGCAATTTCTTCGCGGTTCTGGACGAGCCTTTTTCCAGCACACAATAGTATAATCCCGAGGCAACAGGTATTTCGGAGTTATCTGTGCCATTCCACACACATTTGTGCGTTCCTGCGCCAGGATCAGCCTTAAAAAGCTCTTTCACCATTTGCCCTTTGCAGTTATAGATTTTCAGGCTGGTTAATCCGCTTTCGGGCAAAGTAAAGCTGATCGTGGTTTCGGGGTTGAAGGGATTGGGGTAGTTAGTCAGCTTTAAAGCCTGTAAAGGCAGCACATCGTCTGACACTGCGATAGGAAGTTCATATTTTACGGGGACAGAGGCATAGCCATCGTCCAGGATCAGGGTAAGGCTGGTTTCCGAAAAGTGGTTTTTGCCTCCGCCATAATTTTGGGTAAGGCTGAGTGTAAACAGACCTCCAGCAGGGATGGTGGCCGGCAATGGGGACTGGGTGCAGATTGTCCAATCATAACCGCCACTGCCTGTATCGAATAGCACATCTTCCAGCACAATCGCTTCATCATGCAGATTATTTATCTCCAAAGTAGCCGGGGTATTGGTTTGGCAGATTAAGGTGTCGGGAACCGTAAACACGTATTGGTAGGGAGCGATGTCCACTATTGCACCTTCTACCACAGTGAGCCCGTAAGGGATTTGCGAAGGCAGCAGATACCAGCCATTATATTGCCCGCCCCAGCCAAAATTAAGATGATAGTATTCGTTTGTATTATACCCATCTATCACTACGTTGTGTCCCATATCCCAGGCTGGGGTAACTACCGCCAGGTGGACGGGTTGGGCATTCTTTATGTTGTTGCTGATGCGGGTATAGAGACCGGGAGAGTTTTCGGTCAGCAGTTCAACATTTGGAAAATTGAATCTTTCAAAACCCTGAAGAGCCTGGTTTACACCAAAGGTTCCGGAGCCCTCTGAGGAATAAACCTGTTTCATCGCTGTTCCACAGGCAAAGATCAGAGCAGCCTTCAGGCTGTCACTAAGCTCCTGGCCATAGCGAAAGCGATCGTTCACCTGGTCAAGGTAGCCATTCAGCTGTGGGAAGGAAGGAAATCCATGGGCAGCGTAATCGTTATCTATCCAATAATAACGCCCGCCATAATTATGCAGATAATCGTCGCTATCGTCCAAACGCGTGCCATTTAAAGATCTGTGGTAATTTACGATCTGGCTCATGGCTACGGTCGGGCACCCTGCATAGCTTCTGGTTCCGCTAATTGGATCCATTGGGCACATCCAGTTATAGGGGGCGTTTTGCGTCCAATTGGTCTTTATCCATCCTTCGGTGGTAGAATATCCGGCGGGGGGCCATTGCTGGAAGGTCCGAGGATTGGTGATACTTTGCCAGGCCTGGCGATTTAGATCCGCGGCGATTTCTGATTGCTGGCGGGATTGCAGGTCGGCAACGATAATATCTCGCAGAATATTATCTCCCTCCAGACTCCCAAAATCGGAAGAGCCTGAATACGCTAAGAGCGGAGGTAGCTCATCCTGGGCTGAAACAACCAGATAACCGGTCGGAAGCAGATGAAATACATAGGCGATGGCCTGGGAATTGTCGGTTAACACATCATAGCTATCCTGTGCATGATCAGGATATAAAACATTCAACTGCTGGCTGGCATAGCTTGCGGCACGCTCATAGCTTATCGCAGTGGCATTCAGGATGCCAAACAATAAACACAATAAGATACACGATGCTGTCTTCATTATCTACTCCGTTTCTGAATTATTATCTTTGCTATACAGGCGAGTTATACCCGCCTACCAACGAGTATGCAAATATCAAGCCAGAATCAGTTAAATTCTGCTTCTAATTCTACAATGCACAAGGAATCTGCATCCTATCATACCGCTATCATACCGCATGAGCATGTGGTATGATAGCGGTATGATAGTAATATGAGGGCTAGAAAAAAACAATGGCAGTTCTGGATGGATAGATATAGAGAACATAGAAGAAATGGATTTCCCGCACTTATATAACTCCAGCACTCCAGAACCCCAACCCAAACTAAATCTAACCCAAATAATAAAATCCTTTACAAAAAGAAGCCTCTGAAAAACGTGGTCTATCTGAAATGTCGTTAGGAGTTACTTATGTCAGACAAGGTGCGTGAAACCAACAGTAAAGCTGCAATGAAGGAACTGAAAGAAGAATATCTTCGCATGCTCGAAGAATCCTTTCAGAACACTGCAGAAATCAAAAAAGGCGATGTCGTGGAAGCCCCCATCGTTAGTATCAGCGATCAGTATCTGATCCTGAATCTAGGTGGAAAGTTCGACGCCTATGCCGAAATCGGAGAATTTTCCGATGAAAAAGGCGTGCTGCATTATAATGTAGGCGATACCTTAAAAGGATATGTGGTCGATAAAAACGATCAAGGCTACGTCGTAGGTAAGAGCTTGACCAAGCAGTACGTGGACAAACAATCCATTCTCGATGCCTTCGAGAAGAAAATCCCCGTTCAGGGCAAGGTTTATTCACCTACCAAGGGTGGATTTAACGTTGACATTCTGGGGGCCAGAGCTTTTTGCCCTGTGTCTCAGATTTCCCTTCGTCCCTCCGATGATACTGCTCAGTTCATTGGCAAGACCATGGATTTTCTAGTGATTGAGTGTTCGGAAAATTGCCGCCGGATCGTGGTATCCCACCGTCAACTGGCCGAGATAAACGAAAAAGAAGCCAAAGAAGCCGCTCTTGGCAGAATCAGTGCCGGCGATACGATAACCGGCAAAGTAATGCGAATGACCAGTTTTGGCGCATTCATCGACCTTGGTGGAATCGAAGGCTTGATGCATGTCAGTGAGATTTCCTGGCAGCATGTGGTGAAGCCACAAGACGAGCTCAAAGTCGGTCAGGATATCGATGTGAAGATTTTGGAAATCAAAGGCGACAAGATCGCCCTCTCCCGCAAGGCATTGCTGGAGAATCCCTTTACTCAGGCTCTGAGCGAACTGCACGAAGGCGACACCATCAGTTGCCGCATTCTGCGTCTGCACAATTTTGGCGCATTTGCCGAGCTCAAGCCCGGAGTGGAAGGCCTGATCCCCGTATCTGAAATGAGCCGCAACCGCAACATTGCCCACCCCCGCGAAGTACTGAAAGAAGGTGCTTTGGTTGAAGTACAGATTTTGCGCATAGATGAGGACACCCGTAAAATCTCCCTGTCCCTCAAAGCTTTACAAGAAGACCCATGGGACAAGATTGACGAATTGATCCAACTGGAAACCCCTTTTGAAGGCGTGGTTGAAAGCTCTACCAATTTCGGTGTGTTTGTTACCATCGCAGAAGGCGTTACAGGGCTTCTCCCCCGCTCCAGAGTAAGAAAAACTGATAACTTCAAGACCGGAGACCAAGTTACTTTGATGGTTACCGCCATCGACAAAGACAGCCATCGCATCACTTTGGACTATACAGACCGCAGCCCGGATGAAGTGGTGGAATCCCGTCCCCGCTTTGAAGACCGTCCTCCCCGCGAACCTCGTGGAGACAGAGATTTCTCCAGCTCTCCCCGTAGGGGCGGAAGAGGTAGAAGCGACGAGGAATGGCGCAAATATGCCAATCAGAAGGTGAGCGTTTCAGACGATAATCCCTTTAAAGACTTATAATTAAATGCAGCAAAAGCCAAATCAGTTTATCAAGCTGCGTCAGGAAAAGCTGGAAAAGATCAAAGCCCTGGGCATTGATCCCTATCCCGTGGAGTCCTCACGCAGCCATTTTATTTCTGCCCTTATGGAAAACAAAGAAGCTTTATTGGCTTCTGAGACAAGCGTTACAATTGTTGGCAGGCTGGTAGCTATGCGCCGGCAAGGCAAGCTGGGCTTCGGTAATCTGGAAGACGCCAGCGGCAAGATTCAGCTTTATGTAGCCCAAAACCTCCTTGGCGAAGAAAACTACGAGCTTTTCAAGCTCTGTGATCCAGGGGATTTTATACAGGCCAACGGTAGCGTTTTTTATACTCAAGCCGGTGAGTTTTCTCTGAAATGCACAGCCATTAAGCTGCTTTCCAAAAACATCCGGCCTCTGCCTGCCGTAAAAGAAAAGATGGTGGATGGCAAAACGGTTCGTTATGATGAGTTTTCGGATATCGAGCTGCGTTATCGCAAGCGTTATCTGGACTTGCTGCTGAATCCAGATCACCGCAAGGTCTTTGAGCTACGTTCCCGGATCATCACAGCCATCCGCAGGTTTATGGACAACCTTGGCTACGTGGAAGTGGAAACGCCTATTCTGCAGCCCCTGTACGGCGGAGCAAATGCCCGGCCCTTCATAACCCACCATAACACCCTGGACATGGACCTTTACCTGCGCATCGCCACCGAGCTTTATCTAAAAAGGCTGATTGTGGGCGGGTTTGAAAGGGTGTATGAACTGGGTAAGGATTTCCGCAACGAAGGCATGGACAGAACCCACAACCCCGAATTCACGATGATCGAATTCTATGAGGCCTATTCAGACTTGCGCGGAATGATGGACATTGCGGAAAGCTTGATTAAACACCTGGCCAAAGACGTGATCGGCAAAGAAATCTTCCATTATCACGGCCACGAAGTAAATCTGGGCGGTACCTGGCGCAGGGCTGCAATGACGGATCTGGTAAACGAATATACCGGCATAAAGATGGATAACAGCAGCCAGGAAGACTTGGAAGCCTTCTGCAAAGCCAAACAGATCGAGATTCCCAAAGGCTCTGGCAAAGGCAAACTGATTGCCTTGCTCTTTGAACATTTCGTGGAACCCAAGCTGGTTCAGCCAACCTTCGTGTGTGATTTCCCCAAGGAGATTTCTCCTCTGGCCAAGGCAAAACCTGGGAATCCACTATTGGCCGACCGCTTCGAACTTTTCATCGCCGGCGGCGAATTCGCCAATGCCTTCAGCGAACTGAACGACCCCATGGATCAAAGGGAGCGCTTGGAAGCTCAGGCTGCCCTCAGAGCCTTGGGTGACGAGGAAGCAAACGTGGTGGATGAAGACTTTCTGGAAGCCCTGGAATACGGAATGCCCCCGATGGGCGGACAGGGTATCGGCATCGACAGACTGGTGATGCTGTTAACAGAAAACGACTCGATCAAAGAGGTGATTCTTTTCCCACAGATGAAGAATGGTTAACGGGTTAATGGTTAATCGTTAAGGTTGTGAACCTCATCCCTGTACCCTGTTCATCATTCCTGCAAAAGCAGGAATCTTTGTGGATAAATAGTATACATGACGGGCGATCTACGGATCGCCCTTAGTTTTATCCCAAACAATGCAATAATGCAGTTCCCTGTCCCTGATAGGGGTAGGGGAGCGATCCATTACTGGGCTCCCCTCCCTCCGAACCGTACGTGCGGTTCTCCCGCATACGGCTCTC
>Ga0302252_1001708_pt1 | contig 12071 bp, 10 predicted proteins | sample AAG_RA_Leu_MG_FD_193511 | JGI IMG/M metagenome (GOLD analysis project Ga0302252, IMG submission 193511) | Enriched activated sludge microbial communities from anaerobic digester in WTTP, New Holstein, Wisconsin, United States - AAG_RA_Leu | ecosystem: Engineered > Bioreactor > Anaerobic >...
AGAGATCTTAGATGCAATCCGCTTCGAGGTCGTTGGGCGTTCAAAAAACGTACACTTTCCCCTATTACTAATTATAGGGGATAATGTACGATTTTCTTCCAGCAAAAAAGGTGCTGTTGCGCTGAGCACTGCTGCGTTATCCGTGGATCTCATACCAATGTTTAAATATATATTAGTGATAATTTGCTTACGGAGGGACATTTATATGAGAGTTTACATATTATTGCTTGTCTCGTTCATGGCAGCAATAGGAACAGGATTCGCAGTTAATGCGGATATCGGTGACGTCGAAGCGTTCAAGCAAGCCTTAGAACAGGATGGATTTACCGTACAGCAAGGTGGGCTAGGTTATTTTGATTTTATAAAATTATATGATATGGGACTTGCCCCCTCTGCATACGGAAACAATCCCACCACGAAATATTTAGTGTATCTAGTTCCGCCCGCCTCAGGTCATGAGATCACTGGTAAGATCTCTGAGATCATTAAAGCCCTTGGAGTAACCGCGAAGGTAACTCCATTCTGGAGTCTTCGCCCAGACGAAGCTGTTGTATTCGTTGGAAGAACACCACCGGAGTGCAGGTACTTCAGTTTTGACCAATTCTTGATAGAGAGGACATATGGAAATGAGACACGATGGATCTTTTCACCCTTTTGCGACACAGTGAACAATTTGGTTATAAAAACTGAAGGGACTCCTGATGGATCTCCTGGAAATCCTTACAACCAAACCACCATGTTAGTTAGCACCGCCGATAAAGGCATTGATCAACGCATTCGTGATGCTGCTCAATCGGCAGGATACTCAGATGGCATAATCAACACCCAAGTGATTCCATCATCCATGGCAAATTTGGGTGTGGAGAATAACTCCGATACATTTGCAGTATATTTACGTCCAGCCCTATTCGAAGACAAGCAAGCTGGCGATGATTATATTGCCAATAAGCCCGGCGTTGTTTTCCGCATAACTCCCAATGAATCTACGAAACTCGATCCGTATGACATGCCAGAACTAAGGACCCGCGGAACGGGAACCACAGAGTTCGACCTCATGGATGATCTCGAAGAGCTTAGGATCGCTATTCTCAACAAATACACTGATTTAAATGCAACTGAGCTTCCGATTAGTCAAGCAGTCCCATTAGCTAACGATGCTATTCAAAGGGGAATCGATGGCTTTGGCCCCAGTAATGACGCCTGCTATCTATGGTCAGAAAGCCAAACTCCGTCATCGCCGACACCTCCTTGGCCTGACGTATCACAGTACAATAGTTACTTGCAGGATTCGCCAATTACGTTGGGCAATGACACCAATGAGTTCATAATCGTCTATGGGGTTAACCACGTCGCAACTGGAAAAGCGATTTACGAGAACTTCGTTCCTTACGGTGCTGATGTATGGAATGGCGTAGGAATGGTGAGCGATATTGATTTCAATGGAACTGCTGAGGAGTACCTTCCAGATAATCCTAACGCGAAATACCTCTACGTCTATAAGATTGCCAGGAATTGCGATGGAGATCCGCACTGTTATGAGCTTCCCTATGATGTGGGTGGCTATGGCGTAGATCTGGATCAACCGCTTTTCATTGCTTGGAGGATGTACTTGGAGCCAGCCACAAAGACAGGACCCGCCTATTCAGAGATCGTGTACGATAAAGCCATAAAGTTCGATCCGAAAGAATAGAGCAATGGAGCTGGGGTATTGAAGCATACCCCTGCTCTGTATGATTCGCAGAAACTGTTTTCAATTTTTTGAGTCTTCGTTGATCCGGGATGTGGTCGCGTCTATCTACTGCACACGCTTTAAGCGACGCCTGCAAATCTCCGGCGATGTTTCACGATGTGATGTCTCAATGACGGATTCCAAGCAAAGTTTTAATAGATATTGATGATAATTAAGCGCAAGGAGGAATATCTTATATGAGAGTTCGTATATTATTACTTGTCTTGTTCACGACCTTTATTGCAACGGGGCTTGCAGTGAATGTGGATATTGGTGATGTGGAGGCTTTCAAGCAAGCCTTAGAACAAGATGGATTCACCGTACAGCAAGGCGGCTTGGGCAATTTTGATTTTATGAAGTTATATAATAGCGGAGTATTTCCTTCTGCATACGGAAACAATCCTGCCACACAATATTTGGTATATCTTGTTCCACCACCATCTGGTCAAGAAGTAAGGGGAATTATTTCCGAGATACTTAAAGTGCTCGGAGTAACCGCGAACATAACTCCCTTCCCTAGCCTTAGCCCGGACGAAGCGCTTGTTTTCGTAGGGAGAACACCACCAGAGTGCAGATACTTCAGCTTTGATCATAGTCTAATGGAGAGGACATATGGAAATGAGACACGATGGATCTTTGCCAACTTAGCCGATACGGTGAATAATCTAGTTATAAATACTGAAGGTACGCCAAATGGTACAGCAGGGAATCCATACAATCAAACCACGATAGTAGTTACTACAGCCGATAAAGGTATTGATCGACGCATCCGTGCTGCTGCTCAATCAGCAGGATACTCCGAGGGCATAATTAACACCCAAGTGCTTCCCTCAGCTATGTTGAATATGGGGGTGGAGAATAATTCCGATACATTTGCCGTAACGATCCGTCCATCTCTATTCATTGATAAGCAAGTGGGTGAAAATTACATTGCTAATAAGCCTGGCATTGTTTTCCGCATAACTCCAAATGAATCTACAGAGCTAGAGCCTTATGGTTATCCAGAACTAAGAGTCCGTGGAACAGGAACTACAGAGTTTGACCTTATGGATGACCTAGAAGAACTAAGGATGGCGATTCTCGACAAATACAGCGGATTGAATGCCACAGAGTTACCAACTAGCATAATAGTCCCAGTAGGAAGCGATGCTATTCAGAGAGGTATCGATAGCATAGGTCCCTGCAACGATGCCTGTTATCTATGGTCAGCAAACCAAACTATATCTTCACCAACACCTCCTTTCCCTGACACCTCCCAATACTACGATTTCGTGCGAGACCCTGCAATTACCTTGGGCAACGATTCAAACGAGTTTTTAATCGTCTATGGAGTTAACCATGTAGCCACAGGAAAAGCGATGTACCAGAACTTCGGCCTCTATGGTGCAGATGTGTGGAATGGCGTAGGAATGATTTCCGATTTAGATTTCAATGGAACTGCTGAGGAGTACCTTCCAGATAATCCCAATGCTAAATACCTCTACGTCTATAAGGTCGCAAGGAACTGCGGTGATGATCCGCACTGTTATGAGCTTCCCTATGATATGGGTGGCTACGGCATAGATCTGGATCAGCCGCTCTTCATCTTCTGGAGGATGTACATGGAAAAGGCTACAAAGACTGGGCCATCCTACTCTGAGATCGTGTATGATAGAGCCATAAAGTTCGATCCGAAAGAATAGAGCAATGGAGCTGGGGTAAAAGAATGCCCCAGCCAGTTTTAGTATATGGAACTCGTAGAAGCACCATTTATATTTTTACAATGTCTCGACAATAGTAAAGGTTGAAAAGCCGAGATGAGAATTAAGAAAGCCTGAAGTACGAACCTTAAAAAACTGAAGATTCTTGCAGAATTAAGGGCCTGATGTCAGGCCCAAATTTCCTTCCAGTCGTCTTTCATGCTGACCACCTGCCAGCCCCATTCTCCAGCGATCTCAAGTCCCTTATCCAGTTCTCCACCGAGGGGATAATCATCGTATTCGAATTCGCGGATTGGATCATCGTGGTGATTTAGTAATCCCATTCCTTGACGATCGCCACCGGTGGCTAATTGAAGCATCGGAATGTCCCCATCACAGTTTCCGTAGGCGAAGATTGGTCGGACCCCAATATTATTCTGAATTTCCATGGCTTTTTCCCGACCGTCAGTATATATCAAGAACTCAGGAAGCCTCATAAGATAGGTGCTACCGTTATTTTCGATGAACTGTAGGCTAAGGGCTGTACCTATCACCTGTTCGGGGGGAATTCCATATACCTCTTCAGAAAAGGCCCGAATAAAGTCCTCGTCTCCGCCTGATACTATGTAGATCTTGAAGCCCTCTGTTCGCAGATAATTTAACAACTCCAACATGGGCTTATAGACGCACGCCGTATATGGAAGATCGAAGTGTGAGTTTGTGGATTTATCGAGCCAATCTCTTGCTAGACTCGTATATTCGTCGGCAGTGATATTCGAACTTGTTGCAACCCAGATTTGCATTGCCTCGTCTATACTGAAGTTGCTGAGTGTAAATCTTTTCCCCGAAATGATGGATATGAATGGTTCCGTATCATTCCATTCGGGGTGCTCTGGGGCCATATCCTTGACTCGATCTAACAAAAAGAGAAACTGGACGACATCCGGATACTCGCACCATAAAGTGCCATCGTTGTCAAAGGTGGCAATCCGATCATCAGGCTCAACATAGTTCGGGTTGTTCTCGTCGGTGATATTTGCTACAAAGCTAAGGATGGCATTCTTTGCCGATCCCTCGTTCCAAGAAGGCAGAGGATCTACAGTGCCCTGAATAGATAGATCCTCTTGAGGAGTATCCTCCCCATCTCCCGCAATCGCACATCCCATCAAAGATATGATGAGGAGGGAAGTTAAAAGAATGTTATTCATTTTGGACCAGCTCCTTTAGCATTTTTCTGCTTTGCATAGTACATCGAGCAGTCATGGTTTATTCTGCTCAAAAGGATAATCTTGCACGACTAGAATTTATCTTTTATGAAGGATCTGGATGAATTCATGAATGCAGTTATTTATAATTGAATATATAAATATCTCCATATCTGAGGTAGTAGCTATCTATGAGAGTGGGAATAGTTGAGATTCTCGATGAACTGAATATCGAGTTCGTACATCTTCTTGCCAGCCTAGGTGTTCAAAGCAACGTTTTCCAATGTCTTCACCTAGGAGACACGAACATGTATCCCGATCCTTCTTTATATAAAGGTCGATACCCTCTCGGATCTTTCCACTGTAGAGTCCCTAATGAGGTTACTGTTAAGGGCATCTTCCAGAAGCTTGACAGGCCTGACCTGGACATTGAAGGTATCTTTAAGCAGGGAGATTGCTGGATTCAATTTGATCTCGATAATAGGATATAGGTGGCTCTAGGGATATGAGGTCTGGCTATGTGAGGACGAATGTGATGTTGAAAGATATGGAGATTAGCGGCCTGGCCAGCCTACAGGCCGTACCTCCATAATTTGCCCCCTCCCGGCTGGCGAGCAACGATAAGCAGAAGAAGCTGGAGGCTCAGGAAGGAGGATTGACAAAGAACCCGCTACCCCCAGCATGACTTGCATATCCCCTGAAACATATTAATTAATATTCATTATATTTATCTCTTCTGGTCTCTGGCTCGACAAAAGCATAACGAAAATCGCGGGAAATGGAGCTACTGGCTTGGCCAGTCATCAAGCCCTACAACTCCGACTTTTGCCTATCCTCCTTTATGACTGGCGTTCGGCAACAAGCGCAGGGATGAGTTGGGCTATAAGCTTTTCTTTGAATGGAATAAGAAGGAGGGAGGCAAAAGTCAGTTGTAGGAGGGATAGATGGTCTTCGACCTTTGCCAACAACATATACGTCAATTGTCGGATAAATAGGTTTCGCTCTACGAAAAAGTATGCCAGGTATAAGTCCTGGCATCCCCCAATGAAAAGGATGGGCGTGAGACCATCCAGCATGGTCAGGGTCGTTAGAACTTGTTATTGAATGTAGTAAAGACCAGAGTTGATAATCTTGTATCCTGCGCGCCTGAAGCTCCTACTCTGACAGTCCCGTTATCTGACGTCGTGGTTCCGCTGCTATTGATGCCGGGCATTACGTCAGTAAGACTCGCATTGCCAGTTTGGTTTAGGGATGAATTTCCGCTTGAGGAATCATCTGCAGATAGGGATTTCGATGAGAGGGATGTCTGATCGAAGTTGTCTCTGACGAACTCGTCAAAGCTTGACATACCAATGCTGAATGCACGATCACCCATGAAGTTGTACGAAGAACCTCCAGAGACTGCGCAGGACGCACCACAGCCCCCGCCCATGCAAGGAAGGGTAGCGAAGGCGGACGCTGCCACCAGGAATACAGTAATACGCATGATATTGAATTCCATAGGGTCGGTGACTTCCCGCCAAAGCCATTAATCTGGTGGTCTGACAAGGAGCAATTCACCCTCCAAAATACGCAAGTCGCGCAACTCCTCGCCGAAATTGAGAGATTCCAAAATTGTACACTTTCCCCTATGTATATTATAGAGGATAATGTACGTTTTTTGACCGCAGTGAGTCGTTGGAGAATTTGGGCAGCTTTCAGAGCGGAGTCAATCATTACTGATGACGAGCGAACTGCTCGGTAGCGCTTTTCTTGATTAGGTAACTTTCGCCCTGCTTAGCGCATCCTTATCGCTTTCCCAAGTAAAGCCCATGCTTTATTTTTTGTAAGTATATTACTCTTATGAATGTATCGCCATTAAATACAGTCAAAGCGTCTATCTTATCAAAATTTGATCATAGGAGAACGACATCATGGATAAGATCAAGATCGATAACAATTTCGTCATACCAATGCCTGTTGTGCTGGTGGGGACCAAGGTCTCAGGGAAAGCTAATTTCATGGCTGTCGGCTGGTGCTCGCGTGCAAACTATTCTCCGCCAATGATCCTCTGTGCTATCGGTAATCACCACTATACGCCGAAGGGAATTAATGAGACGGGAACTTTCTCTGTTAACCTCCCCTCCTCAGGATTGATGGAGAAGGTTGATTATTGCGGAATTGTCTCTGGCGAGAAGTCGGATAAGTCCGGAGTCTTTGATGTCTTCTATGGCTCTTTGGAGACGGCTCCGATGATCCGGGAATGTCCAGTGACCATGGAATGCCGTCTGGTCCAGTCCGTACCTTTGCCAACAAATACGATCTTCATCGGCGAGATCGCTGGCGTATATGCGGACAGAGACGCGATCGAAGACGGAAAGCCAAATTTTGCTGCTATTGATCCGCTCCTTTTAACCATGCCAGATAACCGCTACTGGACTCTTGGAAAAGAAGCGGGAAAGGCATGGGGTGCTGGACGAAATCTGATGCAATCACGATAATGGTGTCTGAAGCATTAGAGCAGGAAAGAACGGAGGAAGGAATTATGCCTGTAATAATTGTCGATGGAGACCTTTGCACTCGTTGCGGCATCTGCACAACCATCTGCCCAGCGAATATTATTCAATCGGGAGATGAGATGAAGCCCCCTAAAGTTTCGGATGAGAAGGCAGGATTGTGTTTTAGCTGCGGCCACTGCGAGGCATTCTGCCCATCGCAAGCTCTGACCCTGGATATCCGCCCTTATGAGAGAGTAAAGCTGCCGCAAAATGGAGGGGAGATCTCCGCTGATGATATTGGCTATTATCTGCAAAAGCGCAGGTCTGTCCGGCACTTCACAGATGAGCCCGTCTCAAAGGACGACATTCTAAAGATCCTGGACATAGCACGATATGCCCCATCTGGGAGCAACGGACAGCCTATTCAGTGGCGGGTCGTGCATGATAGAGAACGTGTGAAGAAGATCGCGGGCATCACTATGGAATACATGAAGAGCCTTGTCAACACGGACCATCCGCTGAAAGGATATCTTCCTGTGCTCATCTCAGCCTGGGATCGTGGCATGGACATCATCTGCAGGGGCGCTCCGCACCTTCTCTTCGCTGTCATTCCTGAAGAAAATCCAATTGCACCTGTCGATGCGATAATAGCGCTCACTCATTTTGATGTGGCTGCGCCTGCGTTTGGCGTTGGTACGTGCTGGGCAGGCTTCGTTGCAATGGCTGCGAGTGCCTATCAGCCGCTTCAAAAGGAGCTGGGCATTCCGCCGGGAAGAAAGAGTGCATACGCAATTATGTTCGGGCATCCACGCTATAAGACCTATGGGATTCCGAGGAGAAACCCGCTTCAAGTGATGTGGCTTGAGTGAGATGGGGAGGGAAGGGGCTTCTCTCCTCTATTCTTCATACGCTATGTAGGATACTCAAGAAGATTAATGCATACCGATTTAAATTGAGTAAGATAGAGAAAAGACCTACGTAGCTACGTGAGAGCGTTATATGGCAATACACCATATCTAACGATATAATGGAATAGTGGAGCACAGAAATGGAATGGTGTTCGGTCTGCAACGGCTCAGGCAAGGTCGTAGCTGGCTATGGCGTAGTTTGCACTGAGATAGTGGAGAAGGTTGAGAAATGCCATGTTTGCAAAGGGAAAGGATTTCTAGAGCCAAATACCAGCCCTGGAAGATAACCTGATTACCAACGCTAATAGAATGGCATTGTTTTCTTGGATTTGCTTACAGGAAGGACATACCCTGATCACACTGAATGCCTTGAAGATATGCCCACAATTGGTGCATTTGTAATTTCTCGCGAACATCTGGTTGCACTTGATAAGAGCGTCAGGTGACAGGATTCTTTTCTTGGTGTCGGGAAGATTTTTATAGTTGATTTTGGAGAGATTAAGGCAGAAGCGGTAGTGAAAACGGTCGCTAAACGATATGCTGCGAGGAAATCGAAGATTTCTGAGCAGCGGGGTTTGCCAAGCTGGCCAAAGGCGCGGGACTTAAGATCCCGTCTCGCAGGAGTTCGCGGGTTCGAATCCCGTACCCCGCATCATTGATATCGAATATCATCTTTTTCGACCTTCTTATGTAAGCGCTGTTATCTGCTATCCAGGCGGCTTTGATGCTCATCACTCTTAGATCTGATTCATACGACATCTACATTAAAATTGGCCTTAAATATGGCCAATGCCTCTTTGTTCTTGTCAGCAAAAGATCGGAGGTGCAATAAATTATGAAAAAGGGAACAGCATTTAAAGTGATGCTGTTATTGGCAGCCCTTATGCTGGTAACTGCATCCGTTGGCATGGCCGCTCCCCATTGGGGAGGAAGTCACCATTCAGGGTCTCATCATCATCCAGGATCCCATTATACCCACTATTACCATCAACCGGTATGGTATGGATGGAGTGGGTACTGGGGGAACTGGTGGCCTTACAGCTCATGGTGGTCCTGGCGATACTGGTGGCCGTGATTTTAAGCAACAAAACCGGCTAAATCTTTTTTATATTTTTTACTAGAGCAATTCTCTTCTCGGTATTCACGCCAATAGCTACCCCATATTATGCTCCTCCCCCAATATGTCCATAGTCCATGCTAAAGATCACAAATGAGAGCAAGGATAAGGGGGATAGATATGCAGGCTATGGACGACCGCCCGCGCAATCCTTATATCGCCCCATCCAATTGATGGATCGAAGATACTGATACAATCGGAGTCAACCATGTTTCTTGATTTTATGAGCGAGGTAGAGGCGCTGCTGAAGTCCGCCCTGGAGCGCTGCAGCTGCAATCTGGAGGATGGAGCAAACCCCCTGGGGCTGGACATAAGCCCCCATGCCGACCTAGCCTCATCTGTCGCTTTCCGCCTGGCTCCCGTCCTCAAGAAGAGCCCGGCGGCCATAGCCGCAGAGATCCATAAGGCCCTGCCGGAGGAGCGCCATTATGTGGACCGGGTAGAGGTCCTGGGCCCCTACCTCAACTTCTTCATGAACGACAGGTTCCTGGATAAGGTACTGAAGGAGGCCCTGGCAGATAACGCCTGGACCGGTAGGATGAGCGATAAGGTGATAGTGGAGCATACCTCGGCCAATCCCGACGGGCCATTACATGTGGGCCATATTCGCAACTCGGTCATAGGCGACACTTTAGTTCGCATACTGCGCCGGGCGGGATGCAACGTCGATGCTCAGTATTACATAAACGACATGGGCCGCCAGGAGGCCATGGTGGTGGTTGGCTGCGACCACTTCCCGCTGGACGGCAGCAAAGCAGACCACGCCGTGGCCAAGGTCTATATTGCCGCCAATAAGCTCATGGAGAGCCAGCCCGGCATCAGGGATGAGGCAGACTCGGTCATCTCCCGCTATGAGGCGGGAGACCCGGAGATAATAGCCAAGATCCAGAGCGCAGTCAAGTACGCCATCGGCGGCATTGAGCAGACTCTGCAAAGAATGAACATCGGCCATGACACCTATCACTGGGAGTCGGAGTTCGTACGACGGGGCGATGTGGAGGAGATAGTGGGCCTTCTGGAGAAGACCGGCCTCACCGAATGGGAAAATGGGGCATTCCAGCTTGATCTCACCTCCCACGGCTTTGAGAAGAAGATGGTTTTGAAGAGGGCCAACGGCACCTCCCTTTACATCACCCGGGACCTGGCCTACCACCGCTGGAAGGCGGAAAACTCAAACCGCTCCGTGGACATCCTGGGAGCGGACCACAAGCTGGTCTCGGGACAGCTGCGGACGGCACTGCGTCTTTTAGGGGTCCGGGAGCCGGAGGTGGTCATATTCGAGTTCGTCTCCCTTCCCACCGGCTCCATGAGCACCAGAAAGGGCAAGTTCATCTCCGCGGACGAGCTGTTGGATGAGGTGGAAAAGCAGGCCTACGAGGAGGTCAAGCTGAGAAGGCCGGAGGAGAGCGAGTCCTTCCTCCGAAAGGTAGCTGCCCAGGTGGCGGCGGGAGCGGTGCGCTATGATGTGGTCAAGGTCTCGGCTGACAAGGCCACCACCTTCGACTGGAAGCAGGCTCTGGACTTCGAGAAGCTATCCGCGCCCTTTATCCAGTATTCTCATGCCCGCGCCGCCAGCATCCTGCGCCGGGGTGAAGGGGATGCTCTGGCAGGGGGATGCTCTGATGTCCGCTGCGGTCTTCTGAAAGGCGAATATGAGATTGCTCTGCTCAAGAAGATCGCCCAGTTCGATCTGGTCATAGATCGGGCGGCCCGTGAGCTCAAGCCCCATCAGCTGGCCACCTATGCCCGGGAACTGGCGGAGAGCTTCAACCTCTTCTACCGCTATAGCCCGGTGCTGGATGCCGAGCCTGGTCTGCGGCAGGCCAGAATGGGCCTGGCCAGAGCAGCGAAGAATGCCCTGCGGGTGACGCTAGATACACTGGGCATAGCTGCTCTGGAGACGATGTGAAGAGCCGGAGCCTGGCCATGAGCCAGGCAATGGGCCACAGATGCAGATCCTTTGCCCCTCTCCTGCAAGCGGCGGCATTGATGATGCTGCTGGCCTTATCCGTCCAGGCAGCGCCCCAGGCAAGCGCCATCTGGACCGAGGAGCCCTGGATGGATCAGGCAGAAGAGCCGCCGGCAGAGGCGAAGACGACGCTCTCCGATCCCATAACCTTCCATCTCAACGGCAGCGAGCCGGGGAATGTGATTGTGGGTGGAGTGAGGTACAACTACTCGGACTGCTTCATCGGAGATTGCTGCCCGGGCCCCGGCAATTCCTCCATCCAGTTGTGGATCCAGGAGGATGGGAGCTGGATGCAGTATCAGCAGATCGCCGCCGGCGAGAGCGTGGAGCTCATAGCCCACACCCCAGAGGACGGCAGCGCTGATCTCTATCTGATATCCTATGCCAACAGCAGCATAGCCCATTGGAGCATAAAAACCCTCTCCAGCTATTATCATCGCCTGAGGCTGGTGCCAGAGGAGACAGGCAGATTCTTTTTGATTTTATCTCAGGGCAGCCGTCCCAGCAGCGCTCTGATCCTGGATGTCCTGCCCCGGCCTCCCGATGCAGCAGCCGCCTCTCTGGATGTAGAGGATGTTCGGCTCGGGGAGGCGCTGATAACCGTGCGGTCGGAGCGGATGAGAGGCTTTGATGTCCAGGTCAATGGCGTCTTTTTCAGCAGCGATGAGAGCGACGGCTCCCTGGATGGTACGGCCAGCTTCACCGTTGGCGCAGGAAAGACCCAGACCATAACCGTCTTCCAGAGAAAAGGCCGGGATATCATCAACAAGAGCGAGCACGCCAGGAGCTTCCAGAGGGATCGAGCCTATACCCTGTGGCTGGCCTGAAAAAAAATCATTTTGCCCCCCAACGCATTTGCTGCCGGGGGCTAATAAGGGATTTATGAGGATCTAACTGATCCTACTGGGCCTGATTCTATGCTCCGGAGCCGTTGGAGCGGCCTTTGCTGGCCATCGTATATCCGAAATCGGCTCTGGTATCAGTATC
>Ga0302252_1001709_pt1 | contig 12069 bp, 9 predicted proteins | sample AAG_RA_Leu_MG_FD_193511 | JGI IMG/M metagenome (GOLD analysis project Ga0302252, IMG submission 193511) | Enriched activated sludge microbial communities from anaerobic digester in WTTP, New Holstein, Wisconsin, United States - AAG_RA_Leu | ecosystem: Engineered > Bioreactor > Anaerobic >...
GTAGGCAGTATAGTCACTAAGTGATATAAAGGTTTTGGTGGGCTACTTACGGCTTTCCTCCCCGCCCTGAAGAGCGGGGCTTCCAGCCTGTGTTTATGTGAGTTGCTGGGCTGTCCTGGGCGGGCTCTGTCGATCTTGACATGAGGAACTCCTCCACATCTATCATCTGCATGACCCTGGGTTTCAATTCCAGGGATTGGCAGGTGGACAATTTTATCTCGCCACTATTGGATACTTTTAGACCGCCATTGACACCTTCCAGCATGACTACATGTCAACGAGATTTCCTTGGAGCGAGACAGTACATGGCCCAACCCATATATTGGCGCTGGAACTGTAAATAGTCATCCTGGTCAGCACGGAAATGCTTGAATACCTGTTCATAGTCCGCGTGGGTGGGATTATCTTCCAGCCAACGTACAAGTCCATACCAACCATCTGAAATGTACCTGTCCCAGTCGTCGTAGCTGGCACGAATGATGTATTCGAGTTCAAGGCCTTCATCCCGGGCAAATTGAGTTAGTTCCGTTTCTGTATGGGTAGTGGTCTGCTTTTGGGCGTATTCCGGATGTACCTGATTGCTAAGCCAGTGGGTTTCACCGATACCAAGGCGTCCATTCTGCCGAATTGCTCGTTTCAGTACTTGGAGTGTCTGCTGCCAGCCGCCAAAAATAAACGTTGACCCTATACATGTTGCGGCATCGAAAGCCCCTTCTTCGAATATGTAATCAGCCCCATTGGAGCAAACGATTTCGATTCGGTCCGACAAACCACTCGATGCCAGTTTTTGCCTGGCCCTGTCGCAGAAATCCTCGGATATATCTATTCCAATACCAGTAATACCGAATTCCTCGGCCCAGAGAGTAAGGGGTTCGGCACAACCACAACCGAAGTCAATGACCCGTTTTCCTTCTTCCAATTTGAGCAATTTGCCAAGTTTGATGATCTTTTCAGGCGTGGAAGGGTTTAGTATCTCCATATAGCGGTGTGAGATACCCATAATGTCAAGGAATTCCATAATTTATGCCTCCTTCTGGAAATTGCAGCTTGATTAATAAAGGTGTTGGGAGACCCAATGCTCTCGTTGATAACGTCCTATCAGAGGCTACCATGAAGCTATCTGGCACTTCATGCTGCAGTATATGGGACGGCATATACGAGTGCGGTGATTCCTCAGTCTGCTCCTATCCATCTTGCCGCCTCTGATGGTAATTACCCTCTCGGGGTCGCTTGTTAGAGAATGCGCAGAGTCTACAAATTCGTATGCATCTACTTTTATATTTGGCTGTTTATCCTTCCAATGAAAATATGCGTTAGCTATACCGAGAACCAAAGCACAGAGGACAATGATAGCTGATATTACTTGAAAATCGCTCATTCCGGATGGAGTTGACGAGTTTACTATTGTCAGATTGAGGGACATTATCTATCCCCTCCTCCAGAATTTCCACCAGCCTTTCTTCTTGATCTCCTCTTCTCCGGGCTTCAGGGATAGCTGGCAGATGAGCTGTGCGAGGTGGCCGCAATTCATGACTTCATTCTTCCCTATATCCCAGCTCTTTTGCCTTGGCAAAGGCGGAATCTGACTCTTCTGTTCGATTAAGTGCCTTCAGGGTTTCACCTTTGAAATGCCAAATAAGTGCCTCTTGCGGATCAATTTCAATAGCCTTGTTGAAGGCATAAAGGGCCTCTTCGTACCTGCTAAGGCCATAAAAGGCAGCGCCCTTGTTATTCCAGAGTATCGCATCTTTTGGATCTAGCTCAATGGCTCTTCCATATGCCTTGACCGCTTCGTCATGCTTTCCAAGATCCGCCAGTGCATTTCCTTTGCAATTCCAGGAGCTTGGATCTTTAGAATTTATCGATATTGCTTTATTATAAGCCTGGATAGCTTTCTCTTTCTTGCCTAGGCCAGATAAAGCCCATCCCTTATTATTCCATGCAATAGCGAACTTAGGTCTTATTGCTATGGCCCGATCATAGGCTTGAATGGCTTCATCATGCTTTCCCGAATTGTCTAGAGCTATTCCCTTGCCATTCCAAGCATCAGCGGATCTGGGATTTATATCGATGGCATTATTAAAAGCGATTATGGCTTCATCAAACCTATCCAATCTATTTAGAGCATATCCTTTTTCATTCCATGCTTCAGCGGATTTGGGATATAGCTCTGTGGCTTTATCAAAGCAGGAGATGGCCTCATCAGACTTCATCAGCTCTAATAAGGCAGCTCCTTTATTCACCCATGCCAATTTGTTCTTGGGATCTTTTCCTATGGCATTATCATAGCATGAAATGGCTTCATCAAATTTTCCTTGATCATATAGATCATCCCCTTTCTTGAGCCATTTACTTGCTTCGCGAGATTTCGGGATTCTCATTCTTGGTTCATCGGAATCCTTGAAATCAACAACACTCTGCGCTTTCTCTGAAGGGGCAACTGAGAATCCAAGCTCCTCTACATTTATGTGGCTTATTCTATCCGTTATCTTGAGAGCAGACTCAAATCGAGTATCATAGCCTCTGCTTATCACAAGCCCTTTGACGGGAACACTCTTGGCAATCCTTTCTTGCACCCACCCCATATAATTCGAGATTTGCCCGAATGTATTTTGGCTAGCTCTGACGTTTTTTAGCTCTATCACTGTAAATCGTTTTTTTATCCGGTCATAACAGAGAAGATCAATTCGCCCGCCATTCCCTTTGCATATAAATTGCCTTCCGGTTTGATTTGAGATCGGGTCATTATATAATTCTAGATTATATCCAAACCTTTTTAGAATATCCAAATTAGCTACCAATGCATCTTCCAGATCTTTTTCCAATCCTATACTTTCCGCTATAGGCAGTCGTTGAGTATTCTCGATGAAATCTTTATATCCTGGATTATTTAAAGCAAGCAAATTATTAAGCTTGTTCCAGTATTCTAGCGATATTTTAAAATTGCTTCCTTGAAAACTGCATCGGAGAGGCCCCCACTCATCAAAATACGGATTCTGTCGCAGGTCCTTTGCATGAAGGGATTGCTCGAACTTATAGAGGACTTCGTAATCGCAGCCATAATCCCATCCCTTATCATTGTCATCTGCAATAGAATATGCATCGCTCTCTGCTTGAATCAAATAGCGGATGTCTTTTTTGGGTGATGTTCTCCATAAAAGAACAAGGTCACCCTCTTTGGTTGCTTTATTGCAGGTCCACCAGCCATCTGAGTCAGCCCCCAATGCGGGATCAAGATCTTCCCGATCGCAACCATCTTCATCCAGATAGTAATCAGGACGAGTCACCCAAAGCCAGTATTGGCGCTCGTTAGATTCTGAAATGTCTAACACCCCTAAGATCCGAATTTCCTGATTGGAAGTTGCTTCATTCGATCGACCCTGATATCTGTATTAGTCCCTTTATCCAATCATCAATGGCCTCTTTTGCGGTATTCATGTCATCCAGCTCTTTTTCCTGATGGGCAATATACTCATTTCTGAAGGAATAAATTTTATCGATAGTATCCAATATATCCTTCTTCTCTGCACCCGCAAATTTGCTTTTGATCGCAGAGAAGATCCCACCGGGCGGAACCCGAGGGCTTTTTGCATACTCCAGACACCATTTCAATAGCCCTATGGGCATTATCCCATCGTTCTCCAGAAGAGTCCGGCGCAAGTTGAACGCTTGCCTCTTATGAAAGCTCTCGTCTCTTGGATGCAGGACGCTCAAATCAGGCTCAAAGAACCTCTGCCTCTTATTGGGATCATCGGGAATGGCACCTTTTAGAGTTGAGATAATGTATCCTTTGGCGGCTTCATCCACTGCTCCCAGAAGCGGAGCGAAGACCGGAGAATAGGAGACTCCTGTCTTGTTCTCCAAGAATTTGAAGAGGGCTATCGCCTCCTGAACGCCCTTTCTCGCTTTCAAGGGCAGGCGATCGAAATCCTCATCGCTAATGAATTCATCCAGTGCAATCTTCTCCAGGTTGCCTTTCTCCAAGCTCAAGGGAGCTTCTATCTTCTCCCGGATGAGGTTCTGCTTGGCTGGTTCGCATAAAGAAAACAGTATCTCAAGCTTATTATCATCGATCTGGGAGAAGGTCTCCTGAGGAACATAGAGATACTCCCATTTGATTCCGCTATCCGAAGCGGCCTGACACCAGGCCATCGCCGCCCGGATCTTGAGGGGAACGTCTATGTCCACCCTTCCTTTGGTCTCAAGCATGACATAGCTGCCACTATCGTTCAGGATTACGAAGTCAGGAGTATAATGAGCCAGCCTGCCGGTATGAGTCTGATAATCGATCCTGATCGCCTCCGGCCCGGCATTTCTGAAGAAGGCCTTAACATCGGGTGCCCGGTCTAAGAACAGGGCCATATCCCTCTCGAAGGCGTTGGTACATGGAACCAGGTTGAAGACGGTCTTGGTGGCCTCAATGGTGGGATGGCGCTCGGAGTGGTTGGCCTGGTAGGGCTTCCATTGAACCACCGATCTGCCGCTGCCAATTGCTCTCTCCTCCAGTTTGATGGTGCTCTTGCTCAGGATGAGTGGCACGAATACGCCCCGAATATGCTCCCTGACATCGTGATCCGCCAGGCGGTTGATCAGGCGCTGGTCGAAGAGGGACACTCTCTCCCCAAAGAGCATGTCAGTCAGGAATATCTCCAGCAGGGGGGCGAGAGAGGAGTGAAGACCATGCAGGCCGGTGATATGCTCCAGCTCGCTGCGGTAGAAGGATATGGCTCCCACTCCGCTCTCCAGCAGGGGGAGCTTGATGTTCATCTCCTCCACGATTTCATTGGTGATGAGCGTTCTTCCTTCGTAGTGGATCTCGTCGGAGGACTGCTCTTTGAGCTTTAAATGTTTAAGGGCTGAGAACTGCTTCTTCACATCCTCAATGGTCAGCCCTTCCAGCTTGGGAATGCGGGTGTAGGCGGGGGAGATGGAAGGGACGAGCATATCCAGTTGATTTAGGTCCTTGTGCTCACCATCGGGAAAGATGCTCACAGTGATCTTGGGAATTTTATCAGGACCTACAATCGTTGGATAAACGCCTTCTTCGCCCAACTGGTCTTGATACAATTCAACGAATTTCCAATGTTCTATGACGGTTAAGATCTCATGAGGGCCGCCGGGGTAGGTCATGCGCCGCAGACCCCGGCCCAGGGTCTGCTCAGGAAGGATGTTGGCATCAGAAGTAAATGGTCGGAGGGGAACAATGGTGGTAACGTTTCGGACGTCCCAGCCCTCCCTGAGCATCAGGACGGATACGATGCATTGATAGGGGCTGGTTCCCTGGTCAAGTTCGCGGGAGAGTTTTCTTAATTCCCTCAGATCCTCGTCTTTGATATCCTTCTCGCTTTCCTCGAATACCGGTATACCGCTCTTCTTTCCGCCCATCCATTTGATCTTGCCTTTGAGGCGGGTGTGGAGGTTTATGGTCCGGCCATTAAGCTCTGAATACAATGAGGAGCTATTCAATTCCCGGGCGATCTGATCTGCGGCCTCGGTATTCTCAGCCATGATGAAGAGCAACGCCTTCTTGCCGCTCTTCTCCCATTCCTCTCTGGAGAGAAGCCAGCGCTTGTATCCGATCATCAGGTGCTGCTGGAATCGGTCTGCCGCATTCTCGCTGGGGCGCTCCACCAGCCCCTCGCCCCGCCCTATAACCGGGATCTTGACTATGCCCGCGTCCACTGCTTCGCCCAGGGGGGTATCGCAGATCACATGCTGGAAGATTCTGCCGTGGTTGTCCTTGGGAGTGGCGGAGAAGTCCAGCTGGGAGACGATCTCTCCTCCGGTTCGATCATGGATGGTCTGGTGGACATATTCAATGGCATCATTCCAGGCACTGTCCGGGTCCCAGAGATGATGGGCCTCATCGTTCAGGACCATAATTTTACGGTGGGAGGTCACCCGCTCCCTCAATGCCTCTCCGGTATCAAGGGCTCTGGACCTGGAGACGGCAGGGCCTAGCCAGTCGTGGCTTTCCACCAGGCTCTTTGACCTGCGTTTTGAGGTGTCATAGAGGCGGTGAATGTTGGTCAGGTAGATCCTGCCCCCGGTGGCCGCTCCGCTGGCTTCGTCTTGGAGGACAACGGAGATGTTCCAGTCCCCTCTCCAGGCTTCGGGGATGAGTGGGTCTGCTTCGAAGACCTTGCCGTCCCCGAAGTCCTCCTTGAGTCGCTCGAAGACGGTGATATTGGGGGCGATGATGAGAAAGTCCCTGGCCAGAATAGAGTCCTCCTCTCGCAGGGAGTGAAAGTAGCTCCAGACTATGGCCAGGCTCATCACTTTGGTCTTGCCCGAGCCGGTGGCCATCTTGAAGGCGTATTTGGGCCAGCGGTCGTCGTCGGGATTCACACCCAGGGCGGTGTCGTAGGAGTCTTCCCCCAGAAATTCGGCGGTGATGGTGGAGAGGGTGCGAATGCCCCGCACTTCGTAGAGGTAGATGAATGTCTCTATGGCTTCTCTTTGGCAGAAGTAGTAGCGGAATGGGATCTGCTGCCCATCATTCTCTTTTAGGTGCTCTTCGCCAAACCAGAAATGGAGCAGGTCTCTGGTGGTCTGGGATGCGCCGGGATAGTCGCTATCTCGCCAGTCTTTAACGAAGCGGCGCAGGTTCTGAGCTATGGGGATATATGAGGGACGGCGGCCTGATATGATCTGGGCGGGATCGCCCTTCCCTTCGCCTGGGGCGCGATATCTGCAGGGCTCTTCAAATGTCTGGTAGAGAGGTTCCAGGGCGGCCAGATTGACCACCGGGCTGGCACCGTTGCTCCGGGCGGTGCCTCTGCTCTCATCGGCTTCAGTCATAGCGGACCTCCACTACGGTGCTGGTATCGCAGCCGAAGATGTCGACCACCTTGATGCAGGCTTTGTAGACACCTTTGCCCGGATAGCCATCAAAGAAGGCATCGCTTGTGGTCTTGAGGCAGCGGTCCTTGCGAGTGCGGTAATCCTGCCACTGGTGCTCGAAGGGCTTGCCCTCCTGCCAGTTGAAGTCCACCGCCCAGAAGTCGATGAAGTCGAAGCCGTCCTTTGCCGCCCGATCCTTGAGAGCAGCCAGCTCCTTGCTGGGGACCTCCGCCAGGGAGGGAATGAACTTCTTGAGAATGATATCCACCTTCTTCTTCCCGGAGACCTTTTTGATTACCGGCTCGGCCTCCAGCACTGCCACCTCAAAGAAGGGTGGTGGAGCGGTCCGGTTCTTCTCCATGATCTCTCTGGGGATGGTGATCAGCCTGATCCGGACCTCTTCGGAGGCCTCGATCTCCTGGCAGACCATCCTCAGATCCATCTCGAACTCCCAGGCCAGGCAGTGGACCTCCTTGCCACCTGCCTCGCGGGCGGCGCGAGCTACGGCCCTGACCTCTTCCCTGGTCAGGAGAGAGTCGATGCTGTCCACATAGACGAAGGCCCCGCCCTTTCTGCCGTGCAGCCATGCTGTCGGATTCGCCAGTGGATCGGCGCGGTAGAATCCCAAGACAACCCGACGGTGATCACGGTCGAAGCCCTGCAGGCGCTCTCTCTGCCACCACTGCCGTTCATATCGGCCCAGGTTGTAGACGTCGAAGGCCCGGTAGGGCTGGCCATCCGCCTGGAGCCTGCGCTGAAGGTCGATCAGCCGCTTTCTGCTGGTGTGGATGGCGAAGCGGCCCAGGTCGCACATGATCCAGCGCCGGCCCAGCCGCTCCGCAACGGCACCGGTGGTGCCAGAGCCGCAGAAGAAGTCGGCGACCAGGTCGCCCTCTTTTGTTAGAGCCTCAATAATTCTTGAGACCAGCTTTTCTGGCTTTTGAGTTGGATAGCCTTGTGCCTCTTTGGAGTACCCCAATGCATTGCCACTAATATCCGTCCAAATATTGGGTAATTGTGAACCTAATTCTTCCCGTTCCTGCAAATAATATTTTTCTCGAATAACATCTGTGAATACGAGTCGGTTGTCATTTTCTAATTTGTGCATACGGCTTTCATTAAAACGCCAGCCCTTTTTTGGGCATGGCCATACTCTTCCACGATTATCTGTGTAATCATAAGTTGTTTGGGGGCCTGGATTCGAAGTTTTGATTATGGGTTGTGTCGTATATGCACCACGTCCATCTCCATCATCTTTATTATATAATTTTCTCATTTCATCTGACAATTCACCACGAAAACCAAAGAACTGATAGGTATCTGACTTAGTGCACCAAATAATATAGTCAGAATTCTTGGGCAAATTACCCGAAACGGTTTTTCCAGCAGAAGTTCGCTGCCATACTATTTCATTTAGAAAATGTTCTTCTCCAAAAACTTCATGCAGCAATAACCGTATATAGACATTGACTCTCTGGTCACAGTGAACGAGGATGTGACCACTTTCAGCCAATAAATCATGCATCAATACCAATCGCTCGTATATCATATTGAGATATGAATCAGTGCCATTTCCCCACATATCTCGATAGGCCACCATTTCTAGGAGCGATTGGTCTTTTTCTGCAACATCATCAAAATCACCCAAAGGCACCTGCATCGTAAAGTCCGCCCCCACATCGAAGGGCGGGTCGATGTAGATCAGGTCGATCTTGCCCCGGAAGTCCTTCAGGAGCGAGGCCATCACCAGCTTGTTATCGCCCCAGATGAGCATGTTTCGAAAGTCATACTGCCGGGTGGTCTTCAGCTCTCCCAGGGTGGTCTGACCCCCGGCCAGGGCCTCGCTCCTGGGCATGTCCACGGTCTCAATCTTCTGCATGGGCATGGCACTGCCTGCAACGTCCACCGGGCGGCGAAGACCGTACTCATCATACTTGCCGTCCCAGACCAGCTCGGTCTTCCTCCCACAGAGCGGATGGAGGTTGTCAGGCCCCCGGCGGACGGGCTCAGTCAAGGCAGAAGGCCTCCCGGAGGGGAGCGATGACGGGAAATAACTGTGCAGCAGGCTTTGCAGACGTGGGGCAGATCGTCAATTATTATAATCCTCCTGGCGACGGCTTTGCCCTGGCGGACGAAAAAGCTTTTGCATGAACGATATTCTGTACGAAAAGCATTTATGCCCGAAGGGTATTATTTAATTAGTTACCCATTGGGATGTGCGCTTTGCGCATAGATGACCGATGGGAGTGATCTTTATACTTTTCCGAAGAGATAATCTCTAGCGATGATGAAATTGGGCTTGATTACGTCATAATACCTGCTATCGTTCTTCTCGAATTTCCTATATACGCTGCCACAGATGGAATCTGCACACTGTATGCCTCTGCTGTTATGCGACCGCTCCCATTTAACGTAAAGCCTTCTGTCCTTGAGCAACGGATTGACTTTCATGGGAAGGTACCTGGCCAAATCCCGCTTTATTGCCCTATCAGTTGAGCGCTGATCAACATAAACAGTGATATGCTCCGCTGAGTATCCGCTCTTAACAAGATTTTCGATCAAATAAAATAACATTAAGTTATATATTAAATTATTATCAGGATGGTTTTGGAATTCCTTATCGATTTTTTCCTTCTGAACATGGATATATCCAAACCTTCCTTTCAGCTCAGCCAGGCAAGTTAAGAACTCCATTTTTATTTCAGGACTCATATCATGAAAATGCAACTCTCTAGGTTCTTTTCCTTTAAGCCCTTTTATCTCAGACTTCATATTATCTACACAAAGTTTATAATTTTTGTTTGAGAAAAATGCAAAGCCGATAACGAAGTTTTGGGTGGTGCCAGCAACACCAGCTTCATCAATAAAAATGTGTAGCATGCGCCTTTTGCCCCCAATTATGAATGCAGGCTAAATAGGCATCCGCTCAAACTGGAGAAAGCCTGGAGGATAAATCTGCATCTATATCCTGAATATCGTTCTGCATGATGCTTTGCAGCTCCCCCAGGTGGTCTGGCCTCCGGCCAGGGCCTCGCTCCTGGGGATATTCACGGTCTCGATCTTCTGCATGGGCATGGCGCTGCCTGCAACGTCCACCGGGCGGCGAAGACCGTACTCATCATACTTGCCGTCCCAGACCAGCTCGGTCTTCCTCCCACAGAGCGGATGGGGGTTGTCAGGCCCCAAGCGGACGGGCTCAGTCAAGGCAGAAGGCCTCCCGGAGGGGAGCGATGACGGGAGATAACTGTGCAGCAGGCTTTGCATGCGTGGGGCAGATCGTCAATTATTGTAATCCTCCTGGTGACGGCTTTGCCCTGGAGACGAAAAAGCTTTTGCATGAAGTAATGGTTTGTATTCCTGGGTATCACACGAAGCCTGGGTGAGATGAGTATTTGAGTCGGCAAAATAGGAGAGATGATCAATTCTTTTTTCGGAAGGATTTCAAGAAGGCTGCATATTCTTCGGGGGTAATTCCTGCATTGGTAAGCGCTTCTATGGTCCGGGGATCGTTTAGCAGAGCAACTATGATTTTTGAAGTCTCTTCATAGACTTTATCATGATGGTCAAAGTTAATTAATAAAATTTTGTCTTTAATAACCAAATAAGCCACAACAAAGGGATCAATATGCACGCTTCGAAGGCCTCGGAGGCCATGACGCTTTGGCTCTCCGATGGCGGGATTACTGATGATATCCTGAAGCTTCCTAATCACTCGTTCTTTTAATAATCCATCTTTTTTAGTTAATTTTTTAAATCTTTTCTCGAAATAGTATGTAGTGATTGGCTGATAAGCCATAATTATCTACAGATTTCGCAGGTAATCGGCCAACTCCTCATCATTCTTGAAGCGTGTGATCCGACCATCTTTGAAATCCCTAAGACCTTTTATTATTCCTTCCGCAAAGCTCTCCTCTTCCCGTTGTGGGCTGGCGCGATCAGTCTTGCGCATTGGAGTTTTCACAGCAGCAGGCATGTTAGTTAATCCTGACGGGAATGGATATATCTCTTTCTGCTTTCCCTTCCTGGCTGCATTTCAGGTAGCATGACAATTTTAATGCAAATCAGATCCATGCCCGCCCCTATGAACGCACTGGCAAGAGAAAGGCGAATAGGAATGAAGCAAGACCGCGAAAGCACAAGACCATATGTAATGGCGAATCGAAAATGCAATATTGAGAAGACAGCAAGATGGATTCGTAGGAAGGCCCGCCGGCTGGAAGGCGGCAGGTAGCTACATCTTGGATAGCTTCTTTAGTACCCGGCGATTGTGGTGCGTGCTCTCTCTGAAGTGCTCACGCTGCTCAGGAGAAAATGACTTAAGCCTTTCGTCCACTAAATCCCGGGCGGCTTGTGGATGTCTCATCATCATGGCCATAATATGCACCCATCTAGTAGGAGAGATATGGGTTTCGATGTGGCCTGCATCACATGATCAAGCTTTAAATCCTTTAAGAGCGCATAGGAAAAGTGCTATGTTCGCTGAGTATATCCGGGCGGCTTTATCAAAGGCAACTTATGAGATCATCGAAGACCAAGAGCCTTTCTACGGCGAGATCCCCGAACTTCGAGGAGTGTGGGCTATAGGAAAAACCCTAGAAGAATGTCGTGAGAACTTGAAGGGCGTTATCGAAGGCTGGATAGCCTTAAGACTGCGATTGGGTTTAGCCATACCACCTATTAATGGCATGCGATAGAGATCCCCCGGGCTGAAGCAGTTGTCTAGACTCACAAGCATCTAGAGTCCTCATAATCTCTTTCCAGGATGTGGTCAATCCGAAAAACGGCGTCCTTATCGAAAGAGCGAATAGAAAGATGCTTTACTAGAAAATCATGCTCCGGTTGGGATTTGAACCCAAGTCGAAGGAGTGAGAGTCCTACATGATTGGCCGAGCTACACTACCGGAGCGCGGATGGGGGGTGGTTGTTACTATCATTTAAGGCTTTTGGCCCTGTAGAAAGCAGTCGCAACACTGCTTCAGTGCGCACTCCTCATGCTTCGGCCCACGGGCTCGGCAGATCTGCCTCCCGTGGCGGATCAGGTTCAGGTGAAAGGAGTGGTAGCATTCGGGGGGGACTATCCTCTCCAGGGCTTTCTGCGCTTTCTCCGGCGATAGGTTTTCAGTAACCAGGCCCAGCCGCCGCGAGACCCGGAATACGTGGGTGTCCACGGGCATGAACGGCATGCCAAAGGCAAAGAGCAGGACGATCGACGCCGTCTTCGGCCCA
>Ga0302252_1001710_pt1 | contig 12064 bp, 9 predicted proteins | sample AAG_RA_Leu_MG_FD_193511 | JGI IMG/M metagenome (GOLD analysis project Ga0302252, IMG submission 193511) | Enriched activated sludge microbial communities from anaerobic digester in WTTP, New Holstein, Wisconsin, United States - AAG_RA_Leu | ecosystem: Engineered > Bioreactor > Anaerobic >...
GAGGTTTATAGCTTCGCTTCTGCCGTTCGTTTTTCTGGCCCTGACGGCGTTTTATTACTCCTCTTTTTCCATAGCGAAGATCATTGGGCAATTCCGTAATCTAACCGAAAGCAGGTTCGTTTACCCTTTACCGGTGCGGGTGGATATCGAAACAGTGCAAGAAGCAACCGATAACAGCCGTAAAGTTTATTTTCTGAGCAGTAACGATACCTACTATTATTATTACGGCGGATACACGCCTCAGGGGTATTTCTGCCCGTATCCCACCTGGACTATAAGAAAAGATTTGATTTCTTACTTACAAAGACTTCTCAATAATGGTTATTATTTAGTTGTTGATTTCACATCTTCCATAGAAATTTTGCAATCCGTTGAAGATATATTGCCAAAACTTAGATTCAGTAAAACGGTTAAGAAAGATAATCTTTTATTTATTTTTGGGGGAGAGGTCTCTTTAGTTGACGAAATAGTGCATAAATAATCAATTTATAAGAAAGTGAGACATGGTGGATATACTTTTAAAGGAAATTTTAGTGTTCTTTTTAATAATATTCATAACTAGTGCACTTGGATATTGTTCTTCAAGAATATTCCCAATAAGAAAATTAAATAGTCTGATTGGCTATACAACGGTCGGAATTTGTTTAATGTCAATAGTTACATCTGTGGCATTTTTACTTTCAATACCCAGCCAAATCTTTCTTGTTGTTAATCTTTTTTGTGTTTGTTTTGTGGTTTGTAAGAAGAATTATTGGCAGAAATTCTTATCAATAGATCTCATAATTCTTCTTGTAGCTATTCTTTGTTATAAATTTATTATTTTTGGAGGGCAAGAAATTTCCTTTTATTTTCACAGGAATCCGGATCCATATGGTTCAGCTTGTGCTTATGGTTTTATGAATAAAGCGTATTCATATAGCAAAATGTTGTATGAATTTTATGGATATACCGGTTTAACTGAGCCACGATGGATTAAACCTCCGTTGCTTAATGATGTTTGGAATATCCCGGATTCACAATTGCGCTTTGCGGCTGATCAAATTATCGGTTCTGGAAGAATCGGGATAGCCTCGACGTTAGTTGTTATTAAAAAGTTTATACCTTTCGAAGTGGATTTCTTTAATTTATTCTTTTCATTTTCATTTGTGTGTCTTTGGTTATTAGCAGGAATTATTTATGAGCATTTTAGAGTTTTATACGATAAATTCAAGTTTAGAGAATCGATAGTGTTAAAATCCGGTTTATTCAGAATATTTACGTTTTGTCTTATTTTCTTTATGCCTTTATCAAAAATCGAATTTTTGGAAGGAGCAGTCCCGCAGATTTATAGCAAGCTAATAATTGCTACCATCTTATTCCTTTATAGTAGTTTATTATTAAGGGATGACGAGGTGAATAGCGGTATCTCTTCAAAACGGTCTAATTATCTCTTTGGTTTCTTTATATGCATAATGTCAATATATTTCTCTTATCCGGATGCATTATTGTTTGTTGCCACCATCATGTTTATTCCAACATTAATTCATGTTGTCAAACTTTTAACAAATTTTCGAATGCGTAGGAAAGTTACGAAAGATTTAGAATTAGTTGGGCCATTAATAAGTGCTTTTATTATTATATCTTGTGTGGTTTTTATTGATAGCCGGTTATTCTGGCAATTAAAAAGCAGATTGCTAAGCTTTAATTCTGGGGGAGCTCTTCATCTTGGTTTGCCATCGGTTATGACTTTGATAGGATTTGGTGCAAGGTTAAAATTTTCAGATATAGGTTCCGGGTTCCAACCGTTATCTTATGGTATTTTCCCCGCCATTTCTATTGCAACTTTAATTTTTTTGGTAGTTGTAACCGTTTTTTTTATTCATTCGCGAAGTTCTCGTAATCTATTAGAATTTTGTTGTTTCGAGTGTGTTCCTGTCATCTTAAGTTTTATCATGCTTTTAGTGGTTTTATTTAGTCTATCAGTCGGTAAACCTATAAGTGACTATATTTATTTTCGTACCACTGGACTTTTTATTACGTTGATTTTTCCCGGGATTCTTCTGGTCATTTCCCTGGTTTTTTTATTCCGAGGTTTTTGTAACGATTATTTGAAGGTTTTTATTCTTATATTGCTGAATATTTATATATTTTTCCAATTTTCCTGCGGTAATAAAACATTTATTCATTCTTCAAGATGTGGATATATGAAAGGTGGTTGTCCGGTAGTTAACTTTAGTAATGCGTTGTTTGTCTCTGATGAGCCACGACGAGAATTATTTGCATTAGCAGCCTGTGGGCCTTTTTATTATTTAACCGATAATTGGCAACCTTTTTTACATGAATCAAATAAAATGTGGGATGTCTATGAGATTAAAATAAAAGAGGGGAAGATTTCGATTGATCAGATTGGGGTTTATGTTGTCGATAAACTTATAGAGGTCCCATGCAATACTGATTGTATGAAAGAACTTATATATCAACAACATAAACGCTTGAAATAGTTCTTAATGTTGAGTCCTTTAATAATTCTTTTGATATTGTTCCTAATGATCTCTACCGGTTTCCGTAGGGATCACGTTACCGAAAAGGTTGACAGCAGTGGGTGATATTTCTTTGACGCGGGATGCCCGCAGGCTGGCGAAATTAGCCGGCCGCTTTCTTCTGCTCTCTGCCGGGATCGCACTGCTATTCTGGGCAGTGTCCGGTATTTTGCTTTATTTACTGCCGTTTGACGGCCCAGTGAGGAAAAGTCATTCTCTTGCTGTATTCGACAGCCGGTCGGTTGAGCCCCTGGAAAGACAGATAAAAACCGTCTGCTTGACCCGTGATTACCGGCAGAACGGGTTAAGGATCGCTTTTTCTTTCAAGGTTTACCGACTCCGCCAGTTCGACAATCTTTTTCAGACCGACCCGGTTAATACCGGTATCAGGATGGAGATGTCCGTTCCTGCGACGCTGGCCTTGATCATTGCCGGGCCGGACGGGCCCAAAGGGATATCCATAACCAGGATGCTCCGGCTGAACAAGATGTATCAGCTTGAAATGCGCATCGATAGGTTCGACAATCTGCGGGTATTCCTGAATGAACGGCTGGTCGTCGATGAATGCGTGCCCGGGGCACGCTATAAACTTTCCGAAGTCGTTATCGGTTCGGGATTCAGCCGGACGCGCGGCTTTGACGGGAGGATATCTGATTTCATTGTTGAAAAGGAGGTCTCTCCCGGAGCTGAATTTACCGGCAAATTGAAGGATTACAGTTTTAAGATAGCCGTCCTGCTGTTGATAGGGGCGGCCGTAAGTTTGCTATTTTCCAAAGGCGGCGATCTGCGCGGAATGATCTCCCGGCCGGCCGCCGCGTTCATTAAGGCTTCTCTGGAAACGCTGCGGAGTAATATGTTAGTGCTGCATTTCTTTATTTTCAGCCTGGGGATGCTTCCGCTGATCAATTTCATAACGGATATGCTGTCGTTATTCACGGCTAAAAAAAGTATTATTTTTAACGAGTGGGTCGTTTCGCTGGTAGTGCCCGGGAAGAACCGGGATTTAATAACATACGCGGCCGCGGCGGGATTATTATTCGTTTATTACGCGTTATGCCTGTGGTGTCAATACGGCAACAACGGTAAGATCGGGAAGAAATTCAGTTTGTTCTTTTCTTCTTCCCGGGGTAAACCTGTTTTATATCTTGCCGGCATAATGATAATGAATTTATTCGTCTTGCGGCGGAACAAAGGCGCGCTTTGTCCGTATTTTAATCTGTTTCAGCCGGTATTGTGGCTTATTTTCTTTCTGGCGCCGTTTTTCATTATTCTGCGGAGCCGTCCGGCGAAAAAAAAGGGGAAGTAATGCCTGGTTTCGATAAGAAATGCGTTTTTCCGGTATCGGCGTATCTGTTCCCTTCGCTTACCGCGCTTATTTTTATACAAATATGCTTCTTGTTTCTTCCGTTTATTTCCGGCAGAAGCGTGGTCTTTAACGATTACGTCAATATTCCCGAGGAAACCCTGCTCGGCGGGGTTTATACCGGCAACCAGCGGATCATGAGTATGGCAAACGCTGGAGAAGACCTGTCGGGGGCGAAAAAAGAATTTTTCCTGAAGAACAGCCATGAGTTGTCCTTCCAGGCCCAGTGCGGCTGGTTTATGCATCATCATTTCGCGCTTTTATCCGCGGTGAATCAGTTTTCCGGCGGCAGGCGTATCGATGAGATCAACCAGCAATACGGGATGCTTGTCACGGTTATGCTCTCCGCGGTCCTTAAAATGAGCGGAGGGGTGACTTTGGACGGATATCTGCGCGTTTTGTATTCCTTCTTCCCATTTTACTACCTGATCGTATTTCTCGCTGCGCTGTATATTTTTAGGGATTTTAAATATGTATTCCTGGTGGCTTTGTTTTCCGCGCTGATGCTGCTGAAGCTGTCTTATACCAGCATTAATCTTGCTCCGGGTTTTAATCCGGTCAGACAATTGTTTTTGCCGGTAATCCTCGTATTCCTGTGGCTGTTCCTGAAGTCGGGAAGGCCGCTGACGCTTTTGTTAACGGCTGCATTTTCTCTTATAAACGTGTTGAACAACAAGGAATTCGGCCTGTGCGCGGTCATCGCCCTGCTGATTACTTTAGCGGTCAAAAGTTTCCTCGAGGGGGGATCGCGCAAGGTGTGGATATTAGGCGTTCTTTCTTTGACGCTGTTCCTGGCTTTTCTTCTGATTTTTCGGATGCAGGCGGGGAATAATTCCTTGTCGAAATACTATATGGCCGGCATATCCGGACCGCTTATCGGCAGAAAGGTACTGACCGCGATATTCCTTTGGATCAGCGCGGCCTATTTTCTGATCATCAGATTGTTGCGGGTAAAAGGAGAGCTGAAATATCTCGCGGTTTTTCTTTTTATTTATTTCCAGGGAATACTTGTATATTTTATCTGGAATCCCGCGCCCAATCATTTTTACAGCATCGCCGTGCCGTTGATATTCCTGGCGGCCGCGCTGCTGAAGCTTATTATGGATAACAGCCGGATAGATAAATACCGGGATGCCGTCTTTTATTTTATTACCTTAATCATCATTGCCTTTTTTTACCTGCCGGCCTGGCGCGCTTACCGCGCGGATTACGCTAATTATAAAAAGACGGCCGATAATCACCGGATTTACAAATGGGACCTGCAAAAGGCGCGGATTTACTCTACGATGGATCCGCGGCCCTTCTCCGACGCCGTGCGCCTGATCAACAAGTATTCGCCCGCCGCCAAATCCATCTATATTATCTCGCAATACGACAATTTACTGGCGTTACTGGCCGACAAATACAGTGCGATGCCTTTTGACGAAGTGGCGATCAGTCTGGTTACGGTTAAGGAAGTAGAAGCGTGCGCGCGCAGGATCGCGGCCGATAACCCGGAATATATTTTTGTCGATACCGGGATAGGCGAGGGTATCTACGAAAAATCCAACCCGGCCGTGGCATATCTCGCTGGGCAGTTCGATCTGTCGGCAAAGCTGAAGATGTGGGGAGAACTGAAAAAAGTCTATCTGGAAGTCATAAATTCTTATGAGTTAGCGGAAAAAAGTGATATAATTTCGGTTTATAAGAAAAAACGGCTGTGATTTTCCGAAAGGCATAATGATGAAGTTAATGGTGACCGGGGGAAGCGGCTTTATCGGCCGTAACCTTATAGAATATTTGAGTAAATCGCATAGCGTTTACTTCCCGACTCACGCCGAACTGGAGTTGACCGACGAGAATGCCGTGCGCGCGTATTTTGACCTGCATAAGTTCGACGCCGTGATCCACAGCGCCGTGCGCCCGGGGCACAGGAACGCCAAGGATCCTTCAAAGCAGCTTTTCATTAATCTGCGGATGTTCCACAATATCTTGCGTAACCGGCATTCTTTCGGTAAAATAATTTTTTTGAGTTCCGGGGCAGTCTATGATGTTTCGAAGCCGATGGTGAAAGTAAGAGAAGACGACTTTGATACCTATGTCCCGTCCGATGAACACGGTTTCTCCAAATACGTTATTGCCAAAGGCATCGAAAACCTGGATAATGTGGTGGAATTGAGGATTTTCGGCATCTTCGGTAAATATGAGGATTACGCGATAAGATTTATCTCAAACGCGATCTGCAAGGCGCTTTTTGATCTGCCGATCACCCTCCGGCAGGATCGGATGTTCGATTATCTTTATATAGACGACCTGATGCCGGTCATAGACTATTTTCTTAATGCTCTGGGGAAATACAGGGCGTATAATGTTACCCCGGATGCCGCCGTCGGTTTGCTTGAATTGGCGGAAAAAATAAGATCACTTTCCGGCAAAAATGTGCCTATACGGGTCGGCAGTCCGGGATCAGGGCTGGAATACAGCGGGAATAACGCCCGCCTGCGGCAGGAAATCCGGGATCTAAAATTTACCGATATAGATACTGCCTTGCGGCGGCTCTATGACTGGTATGAGAACAATAAAGCCGCGATAGACAAGAATTTGCTGCTTTTAGATAAATAAAATGGTGAAATTAAGCGACTATATAATGAAGCGGCTGGCTGATGAGCACGGGGTCAGGGATGTTTTTATGATCTCCGGCGGCGGGGCGATGCATTTGATAGATTCAGTCGGTAAACAGCCGGGGATCAATTATTTCTGTCCGCATCATGAGCAGGCGGCGGCGATGGCCGCCGAAGGATACGCCAGGGTTTCCGGTAAGATGGGCGTGGTTGTCATTACCAGCGGACCAGGCGGCACCAATACTCTTACCGGCGTTATCCAGCAATGGCTTGATTCCATCCCTTGTTTGTATATTTCCGGGCAGGTCAAAGAGGAAACAACGATCGCTTCCTGTCCGGAAATAGGTTTGAGGCAGTTGGGCGACCAGGAGATAAATATCGTCGATATTGTCAAGCCGGTCACGAAATACGCGGTAATGGTGCATAGGCCGGAGAAAATAAAATACTACCTGGATAAAGCGATATACCTGGCCACCCACGGGCGTCCCGGTCCGGTATGGCTGGATATCCCTTTGAACATCCAGGCGGCGCTTATTGACGAGAATAGACTTGAGGATTATAAAAGCAGTGAAGATGAACAGGTCGTTGACCGGAAACTTTTGGCAGCGCAGGTTTCCGAAGTGATAAAACTGCTGAAATCCGCAAAACGCCCGGTTTTTATTGCAGGGCACGGAATAAGATTATCGAAGAGTATAGACATGTTCAGGCGTTTCATAGACGCAAGCGGTATTCCGGTGGTGACCACATTCTGCGGTTATGATCTGGTTCCTTCGGATAATAAGTTTTATGCCGGAAGAATAGGGACATTGGGGACGCGTTTCGGCAATTTCGCCCTGCAGAATGCCGACCTGGTGATTTCCGTCGGCTCCCGCAATAATATCAGGCAGGTCAGTTACGACTGGAAAGTCTTCGCCCGCAGCGCGCGTAAAGTGGTGGTGGATATCGACCGGGCTGAACTGTTTAAACCTACCCTTAAACCCGATCTATCCCTGCACGCGGACGCGGGAGACTTTTTGAAAGAACTGCTTGAACAGTCGGAATCGGCAGGATTGCCGGACTATTCGGACTGGCTTTCCTGGTGCGCCGAACGCAAGCAACGTTACCCGGTGGTCCAGAAAGAATACCGGCTGAAAAAAGAGAGCGTGAACCCGTATTATTTTATGGAAACGCTTACGAAGTGCCTGAAAGAGTCCGATGTTGTGGTCTCCGCAAACGGGACGGCCTGCGTGGCTTTGTTCCAGGCGGGGGTCGTCAAGAACGGCCAGCGCGTATTCTGGAATTCCGGATGCGCTTCTATGGGATATGACCTGCCGGCAAGCATAGGCGCCTGCGTGGCCAACGGCAGAAAACCGGTAGTTTGCCTCGCCGGAGACGGCAGCATACAGATGAACATACAGGAGTTACAGACCATTATCGGTTACGCTCTTCCCGTGAAGATATTCGTTTTGAACAACGACGGCTATATTTCTATGCGCCAGACGCAGGAATCATTTTTCGGCGGCAGGTATACGGCGTGCGACCCCCGCAGCGGGGTAACCTTCCCGAAAATGTTGAAAGTGGCGGCCGCGTACGGGTTCCCGGTGTTCTCGATCAAGGATCATTCCTGTATGGATGCCGTTATCGGAGATGTATTGCATTCGCAAGGGCCGGCGCTTTGCGAAGTGATGCTTTCTACCACGCAGCGTTTTGTCCCCAAAGTAGCTTCGCAGTTAAAACCGGACGGTAGGATGGTTTCGAAACCGCTTGAGGATATGTTTCCGTTCCTGCCGCGGGAGGAATTTTTATCAAATATGCTCGTGGAGCCGTTATCGGAGTAGGCGCACCCGGAGAGGAGATCGGAAAATGAATTCGTTGGAACTGCATATGGTAGACATTCTGAAAGAACTGAAGGAAAAGTATTCCGCGCTTGCGGTGAGGGCCGAATTCGAGGCCGAGGGCACAAAGCTCGAAGAGTTACTGCGCCTTAAAGAGATAAGTTTGAGCGCCGGCCTGGGGCTGGCTTTGAAGATCGGCGGGTGCGAATCCGTCAGGGATATGTTGGAGTCCAGGATCGTGGGGGTGAACTATTTGATCGCGCCGATGGTCGAATCGGCTTATTCGCTGCGTAAATACCTGCAGGCGGTGAAGAAGGTGTTCACTGCCGATGAATTGAAGAATATCGAAGTGCTTTGCAATATCGAGACCATAACCGCCTGCGATAATTTCGAGAGTATGCTAAAGATCCCGGAGATAAATATGCTCAAAGGGATAGTTATCGAACGGGTGGATTTGTGTTTTTCGCTCGGCCGCGACGAGAAATACATCAATAACAAGGAGATATTTCAGATCGTCACCGGGCTGATCTCACTGGCGAGGAAAAATCATCTTGTCTGCACGCTCGGCGGCGGCCTTTCCGCCGATTCGCTGAAATCCTTCGAGAACGTTTCCGGGCCGTCCCCCTGCCGTTATGAAACCAGAAAAGTATGCTTTTCGCATCAAAAGGGGAGCAATAGCTATAAAAAAGGCATCCTTAAGGCATTAGGGTTTGAATTGCTCTGGCTGAAAAACAAGCTTCAATTCTGCAAGGGGATAGACGCTTCGGACAGGGAGAGAATGGCGGTAATAGAGCAAAATTATCTCGAGGAAATCAACGCCTTGATTTAGACCTTAGCCTACAGAGGGAGATGAAATGAACATTATAGAAACTGAAATGGTAAATATCCTGAAGGAATTGAAGTCTAAATACGCCGTCTCCGGGGTCAAAGCCGAGTTCGAGGCGGAGGGGACGCGGACAGAGGAGCTTATGCGGCTTAAGGAAATATGCCTGGCTTCCGGCGTGAGCCTTACATTAAAGATCGGCGGCTGCGAGGCCATCCGCGATATGTACGACGCCAGGTCTATCGGCGTGAATTATCTGGTGGCTCCGATGATCGAAACCCCTTTCGCTTTGCGTAAATATCTGAAAGCGATCGACCTGGTTTTTCCAAGGGATGAGCAGCGGGGCATAGAGTTCCTGATAAATATCGAGACAAAAATGGCGTATGATAATTTTACGGCTATGCTTGAGATACCCGAGATCGGACGGCTCAACGGTATTGTTATGGGCAGGGTGGATTTCGTCGGTTCTCTGGGGATGGATAGGCGCGCGGTAAATAACGAAGAGATGTTCGCGATAACCAAGGAATTGCTCACGAAAGCCAAGGGCCAGGGATTGACTTGCGTAGTGGGGGGGGCGATCTCCACGGATTCCCTTGATTTCCTGCGCCGCCTTCTCGGAAGGCTCCTGGACAGGTTCGAAACCAGGAAGATCTGCTTTTTCTGCCCGCAGGCCTTGATCGGCAATGTGGAGAAGGGGATACTCAAAGCGGTGGAGTTCGAACTCCTTTGGCTGAAGAACAAGCGCGATTTCTATAAAGCTATATCCGAAGAGGACGATAAACGTATCCAGATGCTGGAAGAGCGTTTCGCCAAGACTCCCGCGGGGAAGAAATGAAAAACAGGACGGCGCTCGTAACCGGAGGCTCCAGGGGCATCGGGAAGGCGGTTTGCGAATTACTGCGTTCCCGCGGCGCCGAAGTGCTGGCTCCGTCCAGGCAGGAACTGGATTTGTTATCATCTGAATCCATAGATGCCTATTTTAACGCCCTCTCAAGGCCCGTGCATATCCTGGTGAATAACGCCGGAATAAACAATATCCAGGAATGTCTGGATATCAGCGAAGATAATTTGTCAGATTCGCTGCAGGTTAATCTTCTCTCGCCGCTTCTAATCGCTAAAAAGCTTATACCGGGGATGAGGAAGAACAATTACGGCAGGATCGTGAATATCAGTTCTGTCTGGAGCAAAGTTACTAAGCCCGGGAGGCTGGTTTATTCGATGACAAAATCAGGGCTGAATGCCTTGACCAGAAGCCTGGCCGTGGAACTGGCGGAGTCGAATATATTGGTGAATTCCGTGGCCCCGGGATACGTAAACACGGAATTGACTAAGCAGAATAATACCTTCGCGGATATAGAGAAGATTCGGGAGGTTATTCCGCTGAAGAGGCTGGCCGAGCCGGAGGAAATAGCCGAAGCGGTGGCGTTCCTTGTTTCATCGAAGAATACGTATATAACCGGGCAGGTGATCATTGCCGACGGCGGGTTCGTATGCAAATAATCGCTTTAAAATCCAGGATCCGCGATTACAATGTTGTTATTGGCGCAGCGGGGCCTTATCTGGATAAACTGCGTAAAAACGGCAATCCGGTCTATCTCATCGTGGACCATAATGTCTGGCGTATATACAGGAGCTATTTCAACGGTTTCGAACGCGGAAAGATTGTGGTCTTGCCTGTCTCCGAGGAGAAAAAGAACCTGGATTCGGTGCAAATGCTTTATGATAGGTTTATCCGGCTGTCGGCAAAGCGCAATATGCTCGTGGTATCGGCTGGCGGCGGCATAACCCAGGATATAACGGGTTTTCTGGCCTCTACTTTATACCGCGGCCTGAAGTGGATATTCATACCAACCACTCTGCTGGCGCAGGCCGACAGTTGCATAGGCAGTAAAACTTCCCTCAATTACAAGTCTTACAAGAATATTATCGGCACTTTTTATCCGCCGGCGGAATTGCTGGTGGACACGGCTTTTATTAATACGCAGCGGCCGCTTGATTTTTACAGCGGAATGGGGGAAGTGGTCAAATTGCATATTATGGGAGGAAGGAGGCACTTCGATCATATATGCCGGGTTTTGCCGGAGATATTGCGGGATAAAGGCGCGGAATTGGCGCTTGCCGTCAGGAGTTCCCTGCTGATCAAGAAAGATTACATCGAGAACGACGAGTTTGACTCCGGCAGGCGTAATCTGCTTAATTACGGGCATTGTTTCGGGCATGCGATCGAGAAGACTTCCGCTTTCGGCATCCCGCACGGCCTGGCAGTCACTATCGGGATGGCGCTTGCCAACATTGCCGCGCGTAACCGGCGGGTATTGTGCGGGGAACTGGAAGAACGGATATTTAACGGGCTTTTGCTTCCGGTGATGGCAAAGATGCCTGGTAAGTCGGCTTTGAATTGTCCGGCCCTGATCCGGGCGATGAAGAAGGATAAAAAACGCACCGGAAAAGACCTCCCGTTGGTTATGCTGAAGGACGGGCTGGAACTGCTCAAGGCGGACGATTTCAAGGAGAATGAATTGAAGGCGGCAGTTAAGGAATTTCAACTCCGTATAGCAAGAATTTAGCCGGAACGCAGGCATTTAACAAGGCGGTTCAAAGATGAAAAAAATATCCGTGATTACCGGGGTGTATAACGAGAGCGCCACTGTCCAGGAGGTATGTTCGGTAATACGTAATTTGTTCTCCGGATTGAAAGGATACGATTACGAACATATCTTTATGGATAATTGCAGTACGGATAATACCGTAGAGATACTGAAGAAGATAGCCGCCGCAGACAAGCGCGTTAAAGTGCTGGTTTATTCCAGGAATTTCGGGCCGATCAAGACGGAATTGGTGGGTTATCAATATGCCTCCGGAGACGCCGTCGTGCCTTTTGAAGCGAACCTGAAAGATCCCCCGGAGCTGATAAAGGAGTTTATCAGGAAATGGGAGGAAGGATA
>Ga0302252_1001711_pt1 | contig 12059 bp, 2 predicted proteins | sample AAG_RA_Leu_MG_FD_193511 | JGI IMG/M metagenome (GOLD analysis project Ga0302252, IMG submission 193511) | Enriched activated sludge microbial communities from anaerobic digester in WTTP, New Holstein, Wisconsin, United States - AAG_RA_Leu | ecosystem: Engineered > Bioreactor > Anaerobic >...
GAATTATCCTGCATTATCTGGGATAAAAAAAAACTCCGGAACCATAAGAGGATTCCGGAGTCTTGTATTTACAGGGGGTCTACTTACTTAGTGGCTTGGTTACGAACCGCAATCACTTTATAGAACATCTTGCTGGCACTGGGGTTTATAACCCAATAGAGGTTTGAGGTGTTGCCCAGCGGGCTGTAACCACTGAAGGGATCGGCAGATGCCAGGATGGTATAGCTTTCGGCGTGCGGAACGGCATCCCAGGCCAAACGTGTACTTCCTGCCAGGCTTTGCAGGCTTGCCGAAGGTGCAGCCAACACCAGATTGGTGGTTCCGTTTAATGGCACCGGCGCACCTTCGCCATACACTGTTCCCGGTTGCATAGGCAGTACTTCCTGTACGGGATATACTTCATCATTTCCATAGCTGTATATCTTGAAGCTAACTGTTTCATTGGCTGCCAGGTTCACTGTGAAATCGGCATAAGCATTTAGTCTCCCGATGGAGTTTACCACCCCGGTTCCCCGGCATTCTGTTCCTACAAACGCTGCCACCATGTCGTTCACGGCGCAGGGCTGATTGTCCACGGTCAGCATGGCATGCAGCATGGCGGGAGGATTGCCATAGGAGATGGGCTCCCAGCTTGGTACATTTACGGGATTCACGGTGATCAGGATCGTGTCGGAAGCATTCAGATGACCATCGCTAACCGTGAAGCTTAGGATCTCGCTGCCAGTCCAGTTGTTTTCGGCTGAAAAGCTGACCTGTGTTCCGTTTATCTGCACTTCGATACTCAGGTTTCCACTCACCGAGAGAGTAAGGGGATCACCATTAGGATCGCTGAGATAAGAGGCGAAGCTGTGATTAAGACTGCCATTTTTATCGAAGGACAGGCTTTCCGGCAGGCTGATCGTGGGGGCAAGATTGGGAGCAGGGATGTTCACGATCAATTTAAATGGATCGCTGCTGTTGCACAGGGGGGTGTAATAGGTTCTGGCTGTGGTGTCAGTGGCTTTTATGTAGTAATAGAGGGTCTGTCCCAGAGCGGGAGTAGGGACGTTTGCCGTCCAGGTATTCCCGGAGCTGTTGCTCATGCTTACGTACTGCCAAGCTCCACCTGCCGAATGTTTGTAGGCTACGAAAGTGCCAGCCGTGGTTAAGGGATTCACATGGGTAATTTGTGCGTTGATAGCCACTGTGCTAAGGGCTTGCGCCGAAGTGGGCGGTACAAACCTGGTATGAATCATCTGCTTGTCGAATATGGTATTTACTCTGCAGTGCATGGAATCATCGGAAAGCCAACTGCTGTTATAATAGCCTTGTACCTGATATCCAGGCATGGCAGCCTGGTAGGCAGCGATGGCGGCTGTGTCATAACTCGAAGGCGTGGAATTCCATTGTGGCACGTAGATTTTGTTATTGTAGATGAAAGAATTCGTGTAGGGTTCGTTATTGCTGCTTTGATCTACCCTGAAAATCTGATAGGGGGTGCCATAGCTGGATGTTTTGCTTTGCCAGGCAGCCACCACCGCTTCCAGGGCTGCATAATTTGTATGGGAGCTTGGTACGCGTGCGATGATCACTTTGTCCACATCCAGAAGTTTGGCAAAGCAATCGATGTGATCGATGCTGGAATTGGCCAGCGGATCAGTGTAGAACTGATATTCCGTGGCTCCCAGATAGTTGCTGACTACAGAGTTGATCTGAGCCTGGGTATAGCTGTATTCGGTTACTTGTGAATTTTGTACTCCGTCATTTTCTGTAAGAACGAGGTTCGTGGACATCATCTTGCCGTTTCCATCGGTCATTACGTTTCCGCCTGTGGCCACTAAAGGCATGTAATAAAAACCAACTCCCAGAGTATCGTCCAGCAGTTCGTTCAGAACGTCGTCATAAGGACGCACCCTGTTATAGCGGAAATCAACGATTGCCATCTGGTTATTGGAATCCATGATCGTCCAGGGACCATAATCGCGAGTCCAATACGAATTCACTCCGGCAGGATTAACGTAGATAACGTTGCTCATGGTTACACCATTGCTGGTGAGCGCTGAGTTTGCCGTGCTCTGGCTGCCAGTAGTAACCACCACATAAACCTTGCCCCGCGTAGACATATCGGCTATCGCGGAATAAGGAATTCCAAAACCACCCGAATAGGCTATCAACACGCCGGTCGCAGGTTCCCATTCCGCTACGAAGCGCGGCCCGGTGGGATATGGATTGGCCTGCACGGTGAAGGACACTGGAATGCTGTAGGTAGGGCTATTTGAGGCATTGGAAGTAATGGTGATATTTTTATTATAGCTTCCTATGGCCAGGCCCGAAGAGCTTAGGGTAAGGTTGATAACCGTGCTGCCACCCGCGGGAATGGTTCCCGATGAGGGAGAATAGCTTAGCCAGCCGGTTCTGTCTACAGCGGGATTAGCGCTCAGCAATCCGCTGCTGCGCAGTTCTTCCTCCCGATCAGTGGAACTCCAGTTTAGGGCTATATTTCCTGTATTGCTGAGGGTGATCTGCGTGGTGGCGGATGCGCCCGTGATCACGGTCTCTGAAACCGAAACCGGATTAGCGCTTATGCTGGCAAATTCGGTTTGGGCCGGTTGGAAGCTAAGCTTCAGATTTGGCCGATAGGTAGAAGTGGAACCATTGGCGAAAGTATTCGTTTGATCCACATCATCTGCCCTTACATAGCGATAGCCATTGGGAACGCTGGTGTACTGAACAGTGCCGCTGGAAGTCCAACTGCCCAGGACTCCGAAAGCCGTGTCAACCACGATGTTGCCACTTCCATTCCAAACAAAAGGAGTACTTAAGGTTAGCATGTTGAAACCACCCGCCACAGGCATATAACTGGCGTTTGAATATACTGTGGTCATTCCTGTGGAAGTTTGCCAATTTGCCACATTAGTATCTGAGGTATGCTTCATTCTGATCACAAAATTCGGCAGAGCTAAGCTGGGAATGCTGCTTACATAGAAACCAACTTGCGTTATGCTGGCATTGGCAGTTATTCCGGCAGCCAGAAGTTCTGAAGCAGTATAGACGGACTGACCATGCAGGCTCTCGTAGTAAATATTGATCGGGGAAGCTTCTGATGTCCCTGTGCTGCTGGTTCCGCTTCCAATGATTGCTTCCGTGATGATGCCGGGCGTAGCGTTCACCGTGGCGGTGGGATCAGATTCTCCACCGCTGTACACGGCCTTCAGGTAATAGCTATATGTGCTTCCATTTGTCACTGCACTATCAGAGTAGTTAAGTCCGGAAACCGTTGTCAAAAGACTGGAATTCTTGAAAATCTTATATCCGGTTGGAGTACCGGTGTTTGGGGCTTGCCAGCTAAGATTAACCACTCCGTTTCCAGGGGCGGCTATCAGGTTTTGTGGCGGATTAAAGGTGCTGGGAGCTGTGGAGGCTGGGAAAATGATATTATCCAGCCAGGCACAATCAGATCCGCTGCTAACGCTGCCGTCTTTCATATACTCCCATTTCAGGATTCTAGTTCCGGCGTTCAGCGTATAGCTGGCTTGGGTCCAGGCAACCGTGCCGCTCCAGGAATTCTGTAATACTCCGTCTATATAAAACTTCAGGTAGTCGTAGGTTGATTCGGAGGAGACCCGGTACCAGAAACTGAGGGTTCCGCTGGAGCTTAAAACTCTCGTAGTCTCGATTGTGGAGCTTTGGCTGTGAGTAATCAAGCCGCTCTTGGCACAATAGGTTCCGGCGTAAGCTTCGGTATTTGCCACCGTCCAGTTTGCTGCTCCAGCCAGGGTCCAGGGGAAGGCTGAGAATGTGCCCGATTCAAAATCCTCCAGGATCAGCCCGATAGTGGCTGTATCGTTCTTACTGGCATTATAAGCGCTGGCTGTTGCACCAAAGTTTAAGCCTGCCACAGTTCCCACGCTTACCGTAGAAGCCACAGAAACGCTGAAACTAAGATTCGTGCTTCCGCCTGCCGCGATGGCAGCGAAATTCTGAGTCCCGGCGGTTATCGTGATTCCAGTAGTGGGACTGCTGAGAGTGGCCGTGCCGGTAGGGGATGTAGCGGATCCGCTGTTTGCCAGTGGAATATTTAATATGGCAGTTTCACCGGGATCGAGCCGGCCATTGTTATTCCCACTGGCGTCGTTGACCGTATAGCTGCCAAAAGCCAAAGCTGGAGCATTAAGGGTTAAACTGAAGTTATGCGTCCAGGTTTCGCTGCCTGAAACCATGGTGATGGTAAAGTTTGCCTGGGTTCCATTGGCCACGTTATTGGCGATGTTGAAGCTATACGCATTGTTTATGGTAGTGCTGGCATTTGAGGCCAGGCTGGCAATACTCTCGCTGTTATCGGTGATTGTGATTCCAGCCGTGGAGCAGCTTAGGGTGGTGCTGACGTTTGTGGCAGAGGCCGGGCCGATATTCTTGTAAGTAACGTTGAAGCGGCCGCTTTCGTTGTATTCTGCTACGTTGTTGTTACTGTCTGCATAGTTGGCTGTTTCCACGCTCATATAGGGACCGCTGCCAGCCACTTGCTGAAGCGAACCCACATAGCTGACTCGGTTGAAAGCGGTGGCCGTAACGGTGTAGGTGATGGCTGATGCGGGGGGATTTATCAGGCTGACGCTTGCCACACCGCTGCTATTAGCTGTAGCCACGCCATAGATGGTGTTATTATAGGTGAGGGCAACTACGGCTCCTGATACGCCGGTATTCACGGAAACCGAGGTGGCCCCGATGAGTATAGTGGCGGGATGGGTGACCGTCATGGCGAGGGGAGTTTTTGTGCGGACTGTCAATGCCGCATCCCCGAAGATATGCCAGGTTTTAAACATGTTTACGCCGTCGGAACCGCTGGTATTGCCATAAATGTCCATCATCTTACAGGATGAGTTGTAATACAAGCCGCCGGTTGTGGTTTTACTCTGGGCAATCAAGAGGTCGGTACATTCATCCTGAGCCCGCATGGGAGAATTCCAGCTTTGGTTTATGGAGCTGGCATAGATTGCCACCGATCCGCCGTTGGCATTGCGCATCCAGGCTTCGGCGAAGCAGGTCATCGACACAAAGTTTCCGTTTACGCAGGCTACGTCCATAATAAACGGAGTTTTGTTACCATTGGTAAGGGCAGATGCATTGGTATTGCTAAACCCGGTTGTCACCCAGGATGTATCCGAACCGTGACCAACGTAGTTGATAAACCCCCGGCCAGCATTGACATTTGTAGTGACAGTGGAGGCGGCGGCACCAGGATCATATACCTGATCTACGCTGGTATAGCCATAACCGAGTAAATCTGTGCGGATATTGTTCATATGGGTGATATCGCTTTCGCCATTATCTCCCTGGCTGCCACCCCCTTCAGCAGAAGCGATGCCCATGGCTTGGGAAAGCCAGGTGGCGCTGGTGTTCAGGTCTCTTTCATAAACAATGGCTTTATTTACCTGCGCTGAAATCTCTGTGGCAGTTGTGCCTGAAAAACGGCCAATAAAGATATCCGGATACATATCGCTGCCAGCTACCAGAGAAAAGCTGGGATCACTTCCACCTCCCCCTGAAGAAAGGGAAGGGATTTGTGGAGCATCGCCCACAAGCTGGACGAAGGTAATTGTATTGTCGGCATTATAACGATTCTGGATGTAGGTTTGCAATTGGGCTGCGGTAGTTCCAATCGTGCTGAATTCTACCAGCTCGGTTTGGATACCCTTTTGCTTTTTCCAGTTTACGTAAGGGGCAATCTGGGTTAAAAAGTTAGTGTGACAAATCACCAGAAGCTTGCCGAAGCTGTCGCTTACTGGTGTATAGCGATAGCTTTGCCAGTTCACAAAATGGTTTTCATAGATTGGTAAAAAGTCCTTAGAGGCCGCAGGCTTGCCGCTCAGCAAGACATTCTGGGTGTCGGTGCCCTCGGCATAAACCCTGACCTTGTATGACGTATAGACTCTTAGCAGCTGCTTTTCGGGGTTGTAGGCAAAAGGGGTGGTTTTTATAGTAATACCGCGAATATCCCTTAGTATGTACGGCATGGAAAGCCCGGCCATTTGCTCTGGATAGAATCCACTACTCAGATAGACGTTATCAAAAGTGTAGGGAACCGAAGCAGGATTTATGTCGCGAGTGATTACGCCCTTGGAGGGAGCTACGTTCAGGCTGAAATCCTGATACTGAAGGTCAAAGACCTCCAGCTTCATTCTGGCTGAATTTGAGATGATAATACTGCGGTTGAAAACCGGAAGCTCTGGAAATCCCTTATCCTGAGTGATTCCTTCTTTGGGCAGCCTTATCTGATACCATGCACTGCCGTTAATCTCAATCTGCTGTTTCTCGAACTGGTTGATGTTGAATTGCATCACTGTTTCGCTTTCGCTGGAGCTAAGCACAGAAAGGGTGTTTTCTCCACTTCCAAGCTGCACCAGTTCTGCTTGCAGGCCAAGGCCCAGTAAAAGTAGCAGAATCATAACCAAAAACATTCGTTTCATTCAGTCTCCTTAGGGGCAGATAGCCCCACTACGTTTATACTTATCTTAGTAATATGAACTAATGTCTTGAAAATGTGTTTCTTATCGCATGTATATACGGCACACACTTTAGCTTTTCGATAGTATGCAAATAAAGTTCCCAAATTCAGATTATTTTGCCTTTCGGCCCGTTTATATAGGTGAATTTATCAGCTTAGTTTTTTGGGAAGCTCAGTAAAGAATTGCTGCTTGACAGAATCAAGCGGATATTTAAAAAGGATGGCAGGAGCTTACAGCTTCAATATCAACGTTTAGGAAAAGGTTTTGGATACTCCGAAGTCCAGGGCATTGGCTGAGAACCTGGCGGTTACCAGGATGGCCGAGATCAACTATGACCCAAATGCTCTCATTCTGCTTTCCCACGCACAGGAAATCCAGGGAATCGGACAGCGCTGCAAGAGCTTTCTGAATGAGTTGTATCATCCCTATATGAACCCTGAGCTTGCTCTGTCGCTGATGCGTCAGGCGATTCTGGGTGATTTGTGGTTTTATCTACAGGAAAAGCGGGCGGGAAAATTGGTTCCCATTCTATTGGAGCTTTATGAAAAGGTCGTTCTGCTTTGCCAGGGCATCGGCCACCAGAAAAAAGCTATTCAAGAATACTTGGATTTTATCGCTTCGGCCTCAGAGCTTTGGCCACTTTCCGAAGAACATCTGCAAACGATTCTGGGCAAGCTGAGGCAGTGGACAAGCCAAACTTCCCAATTGGGAATTGAGCTATGTGGCAGTGTGCGAAAATGCCTGCTGAGATTTGCCCGGAGCAGCAAGCCAGCTTTTTCTCTGACAAAAGAGTTGTTGCTGGCTAACCTTGATTTCTGGAGAGGGCATTCCGGCTGGGAAGCCTGGATGCAAGACACTGGCAGACATTGCAAAATCGACGAAACCAAGCTTAAGCAATGCATTGGTAATGAGTTCTATGATTACTGGAAAGCAGCTTTGGAAAAAGCCGATGATTTGGGAGAGCTAGAAGCTATTCCCGACTTCACAGAGCTTTCGGCTCGTTATCGCGAAGCGCAGAATCACTTTCTCGATCTTACCGGCAGGATTCAATATATCTTCTACCTTTTGCGTTTGGAGGGAATGTCCGGCTTAAGGGATCACCTGTTGTGGGATTTGAACCGTCAGTTGTCAGGGCTGCTGCAAGCCTTGGAACCTGAAGCGGTACTGGAAATGATAGAATCGGTATTCAGGGAATTGGGTGATTTTTGGGACGACCACCGGGGAATTGTGTTGGATTGTGTCCTCAGTTTGGGTAAAAACCTTTTGGATAGCGAAAATGCAGCTATTGAAGAACGCTTTCGTCAGAAATATGTCAGTCTGGGTTTCACGGCGCCTGGAAGGATTTCGATCGGTTCCGACTGGCAACTTGAAACCGACAAGAACCATCTCAAGCACCTTAGGGCAAGTTTAGCGCTAATTGCCATCAATCCTTCTCGTCATAAAGACCTTCTTTCGCATCTGATCATCAGTTTGACTCACCAAGGCATCTTTGTAGCCGATACAGACCTCTTTCAAAAAGACGTATCGCAATTTCTAAATTCCGATCTAAAACAGCTTTTCGTCCAAGCCAAACACCTGTTGAGAATGTTTCCTGTATTCTTCAACGAAATCGGAGCTGAAGGCGAAATCCGCGATTGTACCACCGCCCTGGACGAACTGACCAATCGCAAGGACCTACTACTGCATTTTCTGCGTAAACAGGTTCACACCGAAAGTAATAACACCCATATTCATCTGATCCGACAGATTCTTGTTTTCTGGACAGATCTGAACCAAAAGCACTTGCAAGGTCTTATCCCCGAGGATGTTGCCAGTTATCTGGAGCCGCCAGACGCCCTTACAAGGGAGCAAAGCGCTGTTCTCAACAGATTTCTGACCGAGCATAATCTCAATGTAGACGAACTGCTAAGCTTATCCTGGCAAAAGGTGGAAGCGCTTTTCGATCCCCTGCCTGATGATATGCCCCATAAACGGCTGAAAAACCTTTTGGAAACTCATTTCCTGCTGCAGGATAAATACAATCTGGCGCCCTACGATATTGTGAAGTTCCTGGCCCGTTACCGCTGGTTCGATACCAGGGAGCAAAACCGCCTGCGAAACAGCCTGATCCGCAAGGATTACGAGAGCTCCATCCGTCAGATGCTGGGTTTTATCGGTACCCTAAATATCACTGTTCTCGATCCCAAACCCAGCCAGGGCTGGGAAAACATCTATTTCAAGCGCCATATTGCGGCTGGTATTCCCTCCATGTACGGAACATACCGGGAAGCCAAGCTGGAGGCCATGGGGATGATCTTCAGGCTGGAAAACGTAATTCGCCGTATGTTTGAAAACAGCATAGACCAACTTAATCTGCATTATATAAACGGGAAAACCCTGCACCGGATAATCCGGATTCTGGAGCTGTATGACTATGCCATGCAGCAGGAGCGGGTTACCAACGACGCCTTTTCAACTGCACTGAAGATGCTGTCGTCGGCGGTGCATTTGAACAATCTGTCCCTGGGGCAGTATCTGGATATCTTTGGCTTGCTGAAAGACAGCGTGAACGAGATCATCAGCGAGTACTACTATCGTTTCTACGACAAGGTTTTGCGCAGCATAGAGATACGGGATTCCGCCAAGGAAGCCAGGGAAAGATTTGCAGAGGAGTTCTATCGTAAACTGCTTTCAGCCTCTTTTTTAGTTCAAGGTCTGGATGGATTCATCATGCGGATTATTCAGTCCCTAAACCAGATGAAGCACATTTTTGCCCCGGAAGACATCTCCAGGGTGATTTCCTATGATCCAGACAAGCTCTTTTTCCATTTGCATTCTCGCAATTCTCGCATTGAAAATCAGGTGTTGCTGGGTTCCAAAGCCTATTTCCTGAAGCGGATGTATCAGTATGAATTTCCGATTCCGCCTGGCTTCGTGATCACTACTGAGCTCTTCAGAAATCGCCGGATCATCAATACCCATCCCGAAATCTCAAGCGAGTTCGACAGCCTCTTAAGTCAGAATCTTGCCCGTCTGGAAGCTCATTGCGGGCTTGGTTTCGGTGATCCGCATAAACCGCTGTTTTTGTCAGTGCGTTCAGGAGCGCCGATGAGTTTGCCGGGTGCCATGGATACATTCCTGAATATTGGCATGAACGATGATATCACGCTGCGCCTGGCCAAACTGCCTAACTTCGGCTGGACTGCCTGGGATTGTTATCGCCGCCTCATTCAAAGCTGGGGAATGGCTTTCGGGATAGACCGCGATTGCTTCGACGACGTGATTATCAGCTATAAAAAGCGATACAAAGTAGAACAGAAAATTCACTTTACCGCAAACCAGATGCAGCAGATGATTAACGACTACAAAGCTGTGCTGGCAACCCACCAGGTTCATTTTGAGCAAGACCCCTTCACTCAGCTTTACCGGGCTATCTCTCACGTGCTGGATAGCTGGAATACCGAGCGTGCCAGGTCCTACCGCCAAAAGCTGCATATTGCCGATGAATGGGGGACAGCGGTAATCGTGCAAAAGATGGTATTGGGCAATATTTCTCTGGATTCGGGGACAGGTGTGCTCTTTACCCATGCACCCTGGAACCAGCAACCGGGGATATGCATGAATGGCGATTTTACGCTGTGCAGCCAAGGTGAAGACCTGGTAGCAGGATTGGTGCATCCCTTGCCCATTTCCGAGGCTCAGCGGAGTTTAAATCCCAGCCCGTCCAAGCTATCTCTGGAAAAGGACTTTCCCGCCATTTACCAACGCTTGCTGCGCTATGTATCTCATCTGATTCAGGATAAAAACTATCCTCATCAGGAGATGGAATTCACCTTCGAGGGCTCCAGCGAAGATCAGCTCTTTATTTTGCAAACCCGCGACCAGGTGATATATAAATCGCCTGATTATCAGGTTCCTGCCATTCCCGACCAGCTTGGCTGTCCGCTTGGCACAGGAATCGGTATCGGCAAGGGGGCGATCAATGGCATCATCGTGATCTCCAGAGAAGACATCAAGCTTTACGGCGAATCTGGCCAGGCCATGATTTTGGTACGGCCTGATACGGTTCCAGACGATATGGACATGCTTTTCGATTGTCAGGCACTTCTTACCTCCCGAGGCGGAGTAACCTCACATGCCGCCGTCACTGCAACCCGCCTGGGGCTTATCGGAGTCGTAAACTGCCGTGAACTGGTGGTGAACGACCGGGAACAGCAATGCCTGATTGGCTCTTTGCTATTGAAGCCGGGTTCGCAAATTATGCTCGATGCCACCAGTGGGGCGGTCTATGCCGGGCATCACTCGCTGCAAAGCGTTCATAGTCTTAAATAACAAAAAAGATAGAAGGAGACCAATCATGAATCTGAGCTTAAGAAGTAAGAAACTGCTTGGCATCAACGGACTGGGCAGAATTGGCAAGCTGTTGCTGTGGAATCAACTGCATCTGCGCCATTACGAAGGTTTTGTAGTAAACTGTGGGCGCGAAGTGGGAAAAGACCTGGACGATCTGATTCAGGTAATCGAAACAGACAGCACCTACGGCTCATTGCACAAGTTCCTTTATGGCATGGTAGGACGAAAGGCCGAGATCAAGATTTTGGACAAGGACAAGCCCTTGTTGGAAATCGAGGGAATTCCGGTGAAAATCCTGCGTCAGGCGCGTGATCCCAAAGACATCAATTGGCTGAACGAGGGTGTGCGGATCGTGGTGGATTGTACGGGGAACTTTCTGGATCCTACCCTTAGCCCCGAATCTGGGAAACCCTGTCTGCGCGGCCATCTGGAAGCCGGAGCACTGAAAGTGATCTGCAGTGCTCCCTTCAAGGTCAAATCAGGGATTAACGACGCAGTGGACTCTAAAACCATGATTTATGGCATCAATCATCTCGATTTCAATCCCCGTGAGCACCATCTCATTTCTGCGGCTTCCTGTACGACTACCGGCCTGGCACACATGATTAAACCACTGTTAGAAAACGAGGCAACGTCGAGCATTGTGACAGCTTCGATGAGCACTATTCATGCGGCCACCAATACCCAATCCATTCTGGATAGCGTTCCCAAAGCGGCGGCCAGCGATTTGCGCAAATCACGCAGTGTGCTTAATAACATCATTTTATCCACAACCGGAGTAAGCAAAGCCCTGGAACTGGTATTACCTGCGATCAAGCATATCGGTTTTATGGCCGATAGCGTACGCATCCCCACCACTACCGTTTCCCTGATCAATTTGAATGTCACTTTCCATACAAGGCTGGATAGCCTCGGTGAACCAAACATCAACCGTAAGCTGCTCAACGGTATCTATCAGCAGGCTTCCGAAGGATCTCAAAATGGGCTTCTGATCTACAGCCAGAGGCAAAATGTGTCCTCTGACCTGATCGGCTCTCCTGCCGCCATCACTATCGAAGCGCACGAAACTCATACCAGAACCGGCTTCATTGAAATTCCATTAGAGCTCATGAACCAAAAAGCCGGCGGGGAGCCCTTGCGTATGCCGGTTACTCACGCCAAGATTTTTGGCTGGTACGATAATGAGCTTGGCTCCTATGTTAACTGCCTGTCTCGGCTTACGAACTATATCGAAGAGAAGAA
>Ga0302252_1001714_pt1 | contig 12048 bp, 12 predicted proteins | sample AAG_RA_Leu_MG_FD_193511 | JGI IMG/M metagenome (GOLD analysis project Ga0302252, IMG submission 193511) | Enriched activated sludge microbial communities from anaerobic digester in WTTP, New Holstein, Wisconsin, United States - AAG_RA_Leu | ecosystem: Engineered > Bioreactor > Anaerobic >...
AGGAATATCTTAAAAATCTCGGTCCGTCAACCAGGAAAAATTTAAAACGTAAAATAAAAGAAACGGAATCACACGGGGATATTTACGTGGAAGTCAAAACCGACATTACCGGATGTATTAATGAGATTTATCAGCTTTACAATAATACCCTGCAGGCAGGGACAACACATTTTGAAAAATTAACCCCGGAGTTTTTTATATCCTGTTCGCGTCAAACAGAACCTGACGCGCTATTCTTCCTCTATTATATAAAAGGAACTTTGTCCGCATTCAACCTTTGCTTCCGGCATAACGATACGCTTATTGATAAATTTATCGGTTTTGATTACCGTGTCACACGGGAATATAATCTTTATTATTATAGCTGGTACTTTAATGTTTCGTGGTGCATTGCCGAAAAAATCAGGAATTATCAGGTAGGACAAACGGATTACGAACCAAAAATCAGGCTGGGAGGATCATGTATACCCTTGTATGCTTTTTTAAAACACCGTAACCCGAGTCTAAACTCACTTCTAAAAATTCTTTCCACTTTTTTGAAACCTGAGAATTTTGATCACTACATGCGGAAAACTGAATAACGCGCACTACTCCAGAAGAGCGGATACAAGCGCAAGATTCGTTTTTTCATTTATCTCCCTCACATACGCGGAAGATAATGTTTCAGGATGGACACCTTTAGGATGGTCAAGGCGTATCAACATCTTCTTAAGCGGCCCTTGAACGGAAACGGGAGAAAAATCCCCTGTAATATCCGCGCCGATAATATCGCAATTCTGCCTGATCACTTTAATCATAACGAGCAACTGTTCAAGAGTCAGCCTGCCTTCCTCCCAATTTGTAATCGCGTATTCATTCCTCAGACAATCCTTGTCTATCGAAATATATACGGTACGAGACGGCAAACGCTTCATCAGCCCCGCGAAAAAAACAGGAATATTTTTTTCCCGTAATTCGTTCCAGAATATTTTCTTTAAAAAAAACTTTCCGCGGGAAACGCAGCATTCCGTTGAAGGAACTGTTTTAAACACAGTAACCGTAGGTTTGTGGGAATAGGGGTATAACTCAACCCTGTTATCGCGGAATGATTTAAGATTACCTGTCTGAATATACCCTGTAGAAATATCCTCAGAGGAAATTCCGGTCAAAATACATTTCAAAACGTTCTTTTTTTCCAGTGCGCGGTTTACCCACGAACCACAGCCCAAGCGTGGAGGCAAAATATCCCAATCAGGATGAAAATCAAATACAATAAGGGTCAGAGGTTCTTCAAAACGGCCAAGGAGTAAACTGCTGATATGATGAAAATCGCCGGAACCGAGAAAAGTAACAGCGGAACGGGAAGCAACCCCGAGCTTTTTCTCGATTTCTTCTTGTGCGGCCGCATCAAGCCACAACCGCGCCCGGGGACCGACATCCTGAAGGGGAATAATTTCCGCATTATAGCGGCCTATCAGATTTTGCTGTAATACAACGCTCGCGTCAAAATCAAGAACACGAATATACGGTCTTAACATGAGAATGTATAATCGATAATCTATTTTTTTAAAGCTTTAATCAAAGCTTCTTCAAAAAGTTCAACCCCGAGATCAATCTCTTTTTTAGTCACATAAAATGAGGGTGCAAGAGTAAACACGTTTTTGTAATACCCTCCGACATCAAGCACGAGGCCTTGTTTTTTCCCTCCTGCGTTCAGATTCCCGCTTAACCCAATCTCGGCTATAGAATCGGTCAACTCTTTATTAGGCGTATAACCGTCTTTTTGGCACATTTCTATGCGCAAAGCCAGACCCAAACCATCCACATCGCCTATTTGAGGATATTTTTTCTGCAAAGCCCTCAATCGTGAAATAAAATATTGGCCCTTTTCGGGAATCTCCTTGGCAAAGTTTGACTCTTCTATCAATTTCAAAACTTCAAGCCCGACAGTTGTCCCAAGAGGATTTGAAGAAAATGTCGCATGCGTTGAGCCGGGAGGAAACACATGGGGAGAAATTAACTGTTCCTTTGCCCACACTCCGGATAACGGATTTAACCCATTAGTAAGCGATTTTCCAAAAACGATAATATCCGGAGCAACATTAAAATGCTCAATGGCCCAGAATTTCCCGGTCCGGTAAAAGCCCATCTGGATTTCATCATCAACCAGCAGAATTTTATGGCGTTCAAGAATTTCTTTCAAACCGGCAAAATATTCCTGGGGAGGGACAAGATAACCACCCGTCCCCTGGACCGCTTCGATAAAAAAAGCGCCGAATTCACAACTGTTGTTCTTTTTGTTAATAACGGAATAATATTCCGTTTCAAACAAGCGCTCAAACTGTTTTAGGCAAAAAAGATTACAGAAATCCTTTTTCTTATCATAGGGGCAGCGAAAACAATACGGAAAAGGAATAAAAAACGCCCTGTCTCCGAAATGCCCGTAACGTTCCCTATACCGGTAACTGGATGTAATCGCGGAAACTGCAAGAGTCCTTCCGTGATACCCCCCCATAAAAGCAAAAATAAGGTTTTTCCCTGTATGATTTCTTACAAGTTTCAGGGAATCTTCAACCGCGGAAGACCCTCCGACATTAAAATGTACTCTGCCCTCTTCTTCAAAGGCAAGTTCGTTTTTCCGGCAAAGTTTAGCGGCAAGATGTATTTTTTCCTCGTGCAAATACTGACAGGCAAGCTGAGGCAATGTATCAAGCTGTTTCTTCATTACGCTATTTAATCTTTTGTTTTTATAGCCGAAATTAACTGCGGAATAAAGCATCTGGAGATCAAGAAAAGGCGTCCCATCCTTATCAAAAAGATAACTCCCTTCAGCACGAGTAAATATTCTGGGGCGGGCTGAATAATGGACCGTATCACCCCACGAACAATATCTGCTTTCCATCTCAAGCAATTCCTCTTCTATCAACAAATCCGAAGCATCATTCGGATTTATGGTATTTTTCGAATTCATTTCAATCTCCTTTGTAAAAACGTGTAAACTGTGTTCAGATTTTTAAACGGAATACACGGTAATTTATGTGCATTATAATAACGCAGCAGTTCGTCTTTTGCAAATACTATTTGCGCCGACCGGGAAGGACAGATATCAGAACGCCCATCGCCGATATAAATGCAAAAATCATCATGATGAAGGCGCCCCAGAAGAGTCCTTTTCTTGCAATGCCCGCACAAACCGCAGGAATCATTGGAAAAGGGAAAACCCGGGAAAAACGCCTGATTTTTAAGACGGATGGCATTACAGAAGGTTTTAAAATAAAACAGGTTATTATGTTTTAAAACAGTTTTGAGAAAATAGTCAAAGTTATCGCTTATAATATATGTCCGGATTTCCCGGTGCCGGATAAAATTTACAAGAAGCTTAAAATACGGATCAAGCCTGATGGAACATAGATATTCATTCAGAAATTTCCTCGTCATGCGGATACCTTCGAGCTGCCCCTCCAAACACTTACGGGACCCTATTTCACCTTTTTTCCAGCGTGCTTCCAGTTCTTTCCAGCGGTTATCGACAGAAAAACGCTCAATCATATCATCCAAAACATCAACTGTCGTGACAGTATTGTCAAAATCAAAAAAAATGACACATCGTTTCTGATCTATTTTTTGTATGGAATTTTTCATGTGATTTACCTTAAAACCTGTCAGGAGGTCTTTTTGCCAGTCCGGGATTGTAAGGCAGGAAACACCAAAAAACCCGCGGCAACCGCCACAAGCACAAGACTAATAATCTGAGAAACGGTCAACGTGCCGGAAAATATAAAATTTTGTTCATAATATCTAAAACCCTCTATAATAAAACGTGTTATGCCATATAATAAAATAAACAACCAAAACGAAAATCCATTAAATTTGTTATGTTTTCCCGAAAAAAGCAGTATAAAAAATATGATCAGGCCCGCGGCTGCCGAATAAAGCTGCGTGGGAATAACCGGCAGAGAATGCAGCGCTCCGGGAGGAATCAATCCGTCCCGCAATTGCTGGACAAACACGGGAGGATTATCCGTCGAAGGGAAACATACCCCCCATTGATGAGAAATAACGCCGTAGCAACAACCGTTTAAAAAACATCCGATCCGGCCAATCGCGACTCCCAAAGCAAGAGGCGCGCTCAGGACATCCGCAGCAACCCATACAGAAATCTTGTGAGCCTTTAGAAAACATAATGCAGTAATAAATCCGCTGATCAGCCCTCCGTAAAATACAAGGCCGCCCTCCCAAATTTTTAATATATCTCCGGGGTTCTGTTTATAATAATCCCAGTTAAGGATAACAAACAAAAACCTGGCTCCGGCAATAGAAGAAACAAGAATATAAAAAGTCAAATCTATGATGCTGTCTTTCCGGATGCCTGCGCGGCGAGCCCTATACTCTGCCAATAACGCACCGCTGATAAATGCCAACGCGAGCATAAAACCATATGAATAAACGGTAATCGGCCCTATATGAAATAAAATTCTATGCATAGGTATATCCTCACCACTCTTATAATCTGTGTTCCGCCAAATAGCGGAAAGAACTGAGTAAAGCCTTTGCCCCTTCTCCCGCAGCAATGACAATCTGTTTTTCCGGGACGTCGGTTACATCACCTGCGGCAAAAATGCCCGGGATACTGGTCTCATTCCGGCAATTAACTTTAATCTCCCCCGCTTCATTAAGCTCCACATCCGCGGCGAAACCAGTATTAGGAACTAAGCCTATTTCAACAAAAACACCCTGCACCTGAATACGTTTTTCAGGGTTAGAGCCTGTCACAAAACCAATACCCGTGACCATTTTTTCCCCATACACAGCAACAACACGGGAATTATTGAAAATTGTTACAGAAGGAGAATTTTCAACTTTCTCTCTCATAACCGCATCTCCTCCTAACTGCGGCAGAATATTAATTATATACGTATGCGACGCGATTTTCATTAACTGCAAAGCCGCGTCAAGCGCCGAATTTCCTCCACCGATAACAACAACATCTTTGTCCGCGAAAAGAGGCCCATCACAGGTAGCACAATAACTGAGCCCTTTATTTTTAAACTCCTGTTCGCCGGGCACACGTAATTCCTTTGATTTTTTCCCAGAAGCGATAATCACAGTTTTCGACTGGTATTCGCCCTTAATCGTCTTTACCGTGACGGTATTATCTATTTTCCGAAGCTCTACTACTTTTTCATTTTCTTTAACCGCGACATTATACCGGCGCATATGCTCTTCAAATTTAGCCGCCAATTCAGGGCCTGTAATAAACTGATAGCCGGTATAATTATCAATATCGCCGCTCCAGATAGTCTGTCCGCCGATATCAACCGTAATAACAAGGACCTGCATTTTTTTCCGGGCGGCGTATACCGCTGCGGTTATACCCGCAGGCCCCGCGCCGATGATTATAAGATCGTACATATTCTTTAATACTTATATTTCCAGCGCTTTTTTAATCGCCTCGCGGTCAAAACCGATAATAATCTCCCCTTCGATATCCAAAACAGGGACGCCCATCTGGCCGCTCTTTGCAACCATCTCTTCCGCCTTTTGGTGGTCCAACGCGACATCAAAATCAGTAAACTCAATCGCGTTATCTTTGAGAAATTGTTTTGCCATTTTGCAGTAAGGACACGTTGACGTACTATAAACCAAAACTTTTTTTGCCATATTCACCTCTTAATGAGCCCGCCATTAATTCTGTGGCGGGCGAATTAACTCCGGCAGTTACAAGTAGATTTCGTAAGAAATCTACGCTGTGCTTTATTGCCGGAGTAGATTATTTCTCAGTGAACATAAAGTGTAGCCCCGATAGTTCTTCGGGGCGTCTGCGAATTAACCCCGCAGCTTATTCCGAAAATATCGAATGAGATTTTCGGAATGACTAAGCAAGGGGTAGTCTCAAATGAGCCCGCCATTAATTCTGTGGCGGGCGAATTAACAACCATTTCATCAGCGCCTTTTTTTTTGCGCGATATGAGATGGACTGAGATCGACTATTTCAGTTACTTTCATAACAAGCATATATTCCGGCTTCGGCAACAAAGCTTCGGGATAATGCGGATGGCCTTTTTCCTCCCGCATATTCTTCAGGATACGGCGGGTAATCCGCGTATTGATTTTTTCTTCCCAGGCTAAGCCGACCCGGGGACTCAGTTTATCCACATTCACCGCCTTAGCCCTGCCTTTAAGGCAAAACCCCATAAACCTATGTTCATCAACGGCTGTAATACTAATACGCGGATTTCTTTTCAGATTATCAAGCGTACGGTCGGAATAAAGGTCTAATAAATACACATGGCCATCCGGTTTTATTTCTACTATTCCTTTACAGGAAGCATGTGGAATTCCGTTATGATCAAGAGTAGCTACAATCACGTATCCCTGATTTTCCAGAAAATCGATCACAGGCTGAGGTAATTGTTTAATCGCCATTACAGTATTCTTTCTGATTTTTATATTTATTTCCCGGCGGCGTGTATCTTGCCGGCGAATTCTTTTCCGAAGTCATAACTCCGGCTGATATCCTCCTCGTCAGGCATATATTTACAACCCAACGAAGTCTGAACAATTTCAATACCTGCTTCTTTTAAAACCTTTTCCATCTCCGCGGCAGCACCGCCGCCCCAACCGTAAGAACCGAATACGGAACAAATCCTGTTTTTCGGTTTCAACCCTTTAAGAAAATCAAGGAACCCGGCCATAACCGGCAGCATATCATTATCGTGCGTCGAAGAACCGCATATAAAACCTTGTGCTTCAAGCATGGCCCCGATAATTTCCGTTCTGTCATGCACTGCAACGTCATATACCGAAACCCGGATACCCGAATCAATCAATCCCGACACTATCCTGCGCGCCATTTTTTCGGTAGCACCCCACATTGTTTCATACACAACAACTACATCAGGTTTGGTTTCATTTTGAGCCCATCGTACATACGAATTTATTATTTTGAACGGATCCTTACGCCAGATAATCCCATGACTGGGGGCAATCATGTCTAAAGCGATATTCATTTTTTGAATATCCTGAATTTTCCTGAGAATAACGGGACTTAACGGCCACAGGATATTCGCGTAATATTTACGCGCCTCATCCATAAGAACGTATTCTTCCACGGTATCATCGAACCGTCCGGAAGAAGCATAATGCTGTCCGAACGCGTCGTTAGGCATAAGAAGTTTTTCCTCGGGACAATAGGTAAACATACTGTCCGGCCAATGGATCATAGGAGCTTCTATAAAAGACAGTGTTTTGGTGCCAAGCGGGATAGTCTCTCCGCTTTTTACAATCTGGAAATTAAAATCACAGTAATAATTCCTGTATAACCCTTCTTTACATTTTGCCGTGCCTAAAACTTTAGCTTTCGGGCACAGGCGTATTATTTCAGGCAACGCCCCGGAATGATCCGTTTCAACGTGATTCGCAATAATATACTCGATTCTTGACGGATCAACAATTGCTTTGATTTTTGTTATTAATTCGGCGGTAAACGGACCAAAAACAGTATCTATAAGGGTTATTTTTTCATCAACGATAAGATACGCATTATATGTTGTCCCCCGTGAAGTGGTATATGTATGGCCATGAAAAGTACGCACATTCCAGTCAACAACACCGACCCAATAAATGCCTTTTTTTATTTCCAGAGGTTTTTGTTCCATATGTTTTTCTCCCTATGTTTCGCATACCGTAATTTCTTCGACAAATTTACTTTTATCCACTCCGCAGACCGGGCACGACCAGGTATCAGGCAAATGCTCAAAGGAAGTTCCGGGAGAAATACCTCCGTCCGCATCTCCCGCGCGCGGGTCATACACGTAATTACACACAGTACACCGATATTTTTTTACCCCTGACGCCTGCGCAGAGCCCTCGGTTTTAATAAACGTGGGGGCGGTTTGAGGCGTGGTACCTTTCTTTATCTGGTGATAATATTCATAGGTCAAGGGTTTACCTGATTTCAAAAGAGACATATCGGTTACCTCACCTAAAAATAGCGTATGCGTGCCGCAGTCAAATGTATTAATCACCTTTGCTTCCAGATATCCGAGAGTATAATCAAGCACAACAGGATTTCCGGCAGCAGAAATCCTGTATTTAACATCTTTAAATTTATCTTCCGTCCTTCCGGTTTTAAAACCGAATTTTCCGATAAACGGCAAAGGGGCCTCTTCAGAAAGTATGGAAACGGTAAATATGCCGCTTGCCTGAATATATTCATGGGTAAGATTCTCTTTGTTAATACTTATAGCGACAGTAACGGGAGAGCTGGTTACCTGAAAAACCGTATTCACTATCTGTCCGTTAAAAACCCGGTCTTTTTTTGATGAAACAATGAACATCCCGTAACTGATATTATGAAGGACATTAGTATCCATATCTAAAACTCCTGGGGTGGCTAAAGGCCGCAGTGGTTTATAGTATTTTTTATTGCGTCCGCTGAAATATGCAGTGCCTGCAGTTCCTCGGGAGAAAGGTCGGGATTAACGATTTCCCGAACACCCGACCTGTTCACAACAGCAGGAAGGCTAAGATACACATCGTTTAATCCATAACAACCATTCACAAGAGAAGATACGGGCAGTATCGCATTCTCATCGTCTATTACGGCCTGGGTTATACGAACCAGCGCCAGACCGATACCGTAGGATGTCTCTTGTTTACGTTCAATAATTTTGTATGCCGAATCCCTGACTTCATTAAAAATAGTTTTAAATATTTCATCGTGGTTACACTGCCCGTTATTCCCGCACATACGGCAATAATCTTTAAATAGAATCCCGCCTATCATCGCATTACTCCAGGCGGGAAATTCCGTATCCCCATGCTCTCCAAGAATGTACGCGTGAATATTATGGGGGTCAACCCGGCAATGTTTGCTGAGCAAAAAACGGAATCTGGCCGTATCCAAGACAGTCCCGGAACTGATAACCTCCCGGGGATTCTTGCCGGATAACGCATATGCCGCGTAGGCGAGCACATCAACGGGATTGCTGACAACAACAAAAACAGCCTCCGGTGCATATTTCATAATCTCGGGAATAATCTGCCTGTACACATCGACATTGTCTTTAGCCAGATCCATTCTGGACTGTCCTGGTTTTTGCTTTTTGCCTGCGGTAATCACCACCATATCGGAATTTTTGATATCGGAATATTCCCCGCAAACCACTTCAACCGGATGGATATACGGCACGCCGTGGGATAAATCCATAACTTCGCCTTCAAGGCGCCTGCGGTCCATATCAACCATCACTATCTGCCGGGCAATTCCCTTGATCATCAACGCATAGACATACCGCACCCCCACGTTCCCGCAACCTATAATAGAAACTTTCGGCCTTAATTCCTGCATCAAAACCTCTTCGTTAAAAAACGACTTATTACGAAGCAGCCTCATCAATGATCCGTGCCATAATAAAATCGTTTTCCGTCAATCCGCCGGCGCTATGCGTCGTCAATGTGATTTTAACCTTAGAATACATCAATGTTATCACCGGATGGTGGCCCTGTTCCCCGGCAAGAAAAGCAACAATATCGGTAAAAAATTTAGCGTCTTGAAATCCGGTGAATTTAAACTCTTTGCTGATCTTTTTGTCCTCAATCAACTCCCATCCCCGATGTTTCGCAATAAGTTTTTCCACCGCATCCCGCTGTAAAGGAAGGACACCGCCTTCACACGGTTTACAATGATCCGGAGCTTCTTTGTCTGTCTCAGCCTGAGGATTACTGATAATGAATTCCAAAGCGCGTAAAGCCGCCGGATAATCCGGAGGATTGGTTAATTCTTTAACGATTTCCATATACCGGATAATGCCGTTTTTGTCTATGATTAAAACAGACCTGGCAAGAAGATTTAACTCTTTAATAAGAAGCCCGTAGTTTATCCCGAAAGAAGAATACTTATAATCGGATAGAACGGTAATATTCTTAATTTCGTTCATCTGGCAAAAACGCTTTTGCGCAAACGGAAGATCTTTGCTGATTCCCACCACAGCAACATCCGGCCCAAAAGAAACAGCCCGCTTATTGAATTCTTTAACCTGTAAATCACAGACAGGTGTATCTAAAGACGGGAAAGAATTAATGATTTTTATTTTCCCCTCAAAATCAGCCAGCGTTATTTCCTGCAAGTCCTGGTTTACAGCCGTAAAAAGACGGGCCGGTTTATTAAGCACTGTTTCTCTTCCGGCTAACGTCAGAGAATTCCCTTTAAACGTAATACTTCGGGCCATAATGCCCCTCCTTACATAGTAAACCGCCGCTATCCTGAATCACAGATAGCGAAAACTAAAATCTTATGAACTGACAAACATTCCCGGAATTTTTCCTCCGCAAAAACCGCATGTTCCATTTTTTACGCGGTTCTCCCCCACGTCAAAAGCCCGTCTTTTAATCAGAATCTTTTTACAGGAAAGACACTGCGTGTCGCTTCCCCATCCATGAACATTACCGACATACACATACCGTAACCCGCAGTTGTAACCAATTTCCCGGGCTTTTTTTAATATTTCTTCCGGCGTCGGCTCAAGATTGTTCATTTTATACTGAGGATAAAACCGGGATATATGCCAGGGCATTGTATTATCAATCCCTGCGATAAATTCCGCGATCCCGGTTAACTCTTCAGAAGAATCATTCTGACCGGGAACAACAAGTGTTGTCACTTCGGTCCAAATACCCAGCTGTTTCATTAACGCAATGGAACGAAGAACCGGCTGAAGGCTCCCGCCGCATACTTTTTTATATGACTCATCTTTAAAGAATTTAAGATCCACGTTGGCGGCATCAAGATACGGAGAAATCATCCGTAACGATTCTTCAGACATATACCCGTTTGTCACAAAAACAGTGTATAACCCTTGTTCTTTGGCAATTTTTGCCGTGTCCAAAGCAAATTCGAAATAAATCGTCGGTTCCGTATAGGTAAACGAAATACTTTTACATTTATTTTTTACCGCCCCGGCAACCACATCTTCGGGAGAAGTAAACGGGATATCATCAAATAAACCTCTTTTCGATTTCAGCTGGGAAATCTCCCAATTTTGGCAAAAATCGCAAACAAAATTGCATCCCGGAGTGGCAATAGAAAAACTCATTGACCCCGGGAAGAAATGATATAAAGGCTTTTTTTCAATCGGGTCAACGTGCGACGCGATCACTTTACCGTACGACAGGGAATAAAGAATTCCCGTTTGATTCAGGCGCACCCCGCAAAAACCGAAAGAGCCGTCCTTAATACGGCACCGGTGAGCGCATAAACCGCAGAGGACATCCTTATGCTCCAGCTTTTCGTACAAAACCGCTTCACGCATGTTCTATATTCTTAATTTCTTCAATTCTTCCGGCACAACAGGAAAGACATTCATTTCCTTAAAACCATTTTCAGGGACTTTTCTATACTTAATTGCTAAATCTATTTTATCATTTTTATCGCAATAATAACAGGTTATTTTACAGGCCGATTCAAGTATTGAAGCATCAAACTCTCCCCTGCCAAGAGCACAGGGCCCGGCAATATCATCAGGCGTTGTAAACATATAATCCCCTTCTCGCATACAATCTTCAAGAACTTTATTTTCTTTCTGGTCTCGTCCAACAATTAGCCGGGCACACGGAGAGAGCCGGAAATGTCTCCCTATTCTCATCAACGCAACTTCTTCAAGATTAAACAGATTATGCTCAATAAGATCCCTGATTTTACGCGCGTTATTAACATCGGTAAGCAAACATCCGCCTGCAGGCTGTGAATAATTAAGGATTCCCAGTCTATTCGCCAGCTCAATTTGAGGGCGGCGGTTTCTTCCGTTAAAATTAAATAAACAATCCCGCTGTATCCAGTTTTTTTGCTCCGGGATTGTTTCCGGAAGAACTTTTGCGGACAACGGCCTGACAATTAACCCGAGAAGCCCAGCCCTTTTTTCGATCATCCTTAGCGTAGGCTTATGCTGAGACATATCCCTCTGATTAGCCACTTCACCGGTAATAATAAAATCAGCCTGCAATGAAAGCATTAACTCGTACGCTTTTTTCAGCATAAAGATCCTGCAATCAATACAGGGATTAACATGC
>Ga0302252_1001716_pt1 | contig 12042 bp, 11 predicted proteins | sample AAG_RA_Leu_MG_FD_193511 | JGI IMG/M metagenome (GOLD analysis project Ga0302252, IMG submission 193511) | Enriched activated sludge microbial communities from anaerobic digester in WTTP, New Holstein, Wisconsin, United States - AAG_RA_Leu | ecosystem: Engineered > Bioreactor > Anaerobic >...
CGCTACGCAATAACAAAGGGACCTCGATTCACGAGCGGATCATGACAGCACTGGCAACATGGGGACAGAGAGGACTGGATAGTCTCCAAATGCTAACGGCAAGACTCGCCAGCTAAACACGTACAAACAAAAATATGTGGAGAATCCACTAAAGAATTACGTGCGGGATACCCTGGCCGACACGAGGAAATGCCGGGAGACACTGGGATTCCAGGCCCGGATCTCGCTGGAAGAGAGGATTAGAAGACTGGTGGCGAAATCATGAATTATAGTTCATTGGATTCCGGAAGCTTAATTTGCACGGAATCTAGACATATGTCTGTAATTCCGCAGTGAACACGTGGCCACTTGCAAATTATATTATTATTTCAGATATAAAAATACCAAGATATCAAATGTAAGGCTGAATATATTTAATAGTAGATCGATTATTTAAAAATTATTTAATTTCTCATATAGCGTAAATAACACCAGAGCAAAAGAATATATAGCAGCAAATGTTGCAATAATACTATATCGTTTTGAGTTATCCTCCAATAAGGTCTCTCTCTTAATTCTTTCTTTGTCGATAAATTCCATAGCTGTAATAATAAATTTCAATTCATCATTACTTTTTCCGTTGTTCTCAACGGATGCTAAATCCACAAGTCGCTCATAAAGTATCCTATATTTTTTATTGATTTGGGTGAGTTCCTGTTCAACTCTTTTTCTAAATAATTTTTGCAACTCCTGCAATCCTGAAATTAAGATGACGAGACCTGCAGCCAATAATAGGATCAGAAATGCTACCTCAAAAAGTACCATCGTAAATCCACTTGGATCCACGTATGCCAAGATAGCAAGTGAGATCCCTATTGAGTAATAAATAATTATATTAATAATAAAACTCCTTATCTCTCCCAAACCGCCTATCTTGTCGGGACAGAAGAGATCTAATTTTATAATACTATCATATGGCTCTTTTGCAGCAATACCTAAAATCCATGAAATATTTAAAATAATCCATACCGTATTTGTTAGCAAATATAACGAGAAGAACAAAATTGAGTAATTGTAAACATTAAAAAATTGATTGGAAAAAAACACTCTTCATAGGTAACTGATTTCAATACATAGATTTCTAATAGATCTTTTAATATGAGTGGAGATATTACAGCGAACATCAATATGTAATACTTTTTTGACTTTGTAAAGTTTTTCTTAAGAAGATCATAAAGTTCTTCTCCATACGTCTCTTTATCAGGAATGAATTCTAATTTATGAATGGAATATCTCATTTTATTGATAATATACTGATTCAGTCCAATTAGATATGCAATGAATGCTGATGAAAACAGCACCTGCAGACAAAAATATGGATCATATTGAAAGTCCTCCATTTTAATAATAAACATAAATATAAAATAAATTAAAAAAATTAAAATGGCTATTATTATGGAAATGATCGGATAGGCAAGAGGAATTCCATTGAATATCCACTCCAATAGGTTCCACCCAGACCGTCCATTCATATGTAGCTCCATATATAAATCATAAGCCTATTTTTTCTTTGTAGATTTTTTCTTAGATTTGTGGACCCATTCAACAGATGCGGTTATCACTTTATCATGTTCCAAAAGATACCTTTCTAAATTCTCTGAAATGATTGCCTCTCTCCAAATACCATTCTTCGATATCGTCTCATTGCTATTTGCCAAAAGACTGTATTTGTTATCTGACAGATAGTTCTTTTTAAAGGAATTATTAGCAGAGAAATTAAATGCGATACCCACCATATTTTTGCGCAGCTCATTTTCTGCAATCTGGCTGGTATTTGATCTATTAAGGTACAATCCTATTTTATTACAGCTTAAATTATTGTTTAACAATATATTATTGGACGAAAATTGGAGAGCAATAGCTGCTGAAGCATTGCTAATTATATTATTTGCGATGTTGTTGTTTTTAGAATTTAAAAATATAAATCCATTTAAGTTGTATCTGGCAAAATTGCCAACAATCGTGTTATTTAAACTTGATTCAATCGAGATGGCGCTGATGTTATTGTAGCTTGCGTTGTTTTTTTGCAAGATGTTCCATTTCGAGTCGATAAGAACAAGTGATATTTGGCTGCAGCAAATATCATTGCCTATAATCAATCCATTTTTAAGATTTTTTAGAGATATTCCTATTTCTTTGTTATTGCTGACTTTATTATCCGCTATTATGTCATTATTTCCGGTATACATTTCGAAACCAATTTTTTTGTTATTACTAATATTGTTATCTAAGAAAAAGCTATCAGTGGAATTAGAAAATCTAATACCAACACCAGCATTATATTGAATAATATTTTTTGATATTATATTTTCCCTAGAGTCATAGAGGTAAATGCCATAACCCTTGGAGTCTTTATTGAAACCAACCGAGTTATTTGTGAAGATATTAAAATCTGAATTATCGATATCAATGCCTTGCTTACTATTAGTGCTAATATTATTATTTTTAAAACTATTAAAATCAGAGTCTTTGATAAAAATACCATACCGACAATTTGAACTGGCATTGTTCATTATAACATCATTGCTTTCAGAACTTTTTAAAGTTATACCATTTTTATTATTAGATGTGAAATTATTTCCGATTATGGTATTATTATCTGAGACGCTAAGAAAAATTCCATAATCATTATAAATAGCTCTATTTGAATCAATAGTATTATTGCTGCAGTCGGATAGGAATATCGCAGAACTGGTGTTCTCTACGATATTTCTTTTTATTGTATTATTATTAGAAATTATTATTATGCCGCCATCTTTTTCTGAAGATTTGCTTGAATTTTTTATCATAAATCCTATGAGACTGCAATCATCGGCTGCAAGAGTAATAACCTGGCCCTTCCCTTCACCATCTATTACAGGCATCCCAACTCCCTGTAAGATAAGAGATTTATTTAAGTAGAGATTTTCATAGTATTCTCCTGCATTCACTAGGATTGTATCGCCAGGGTTGGCTACATAGATGGCAGCCTGAAGGCTATCGTTTTGGTCAACAGTTATCAAGGTACTATCTGCTAATTCCAGCAGTGAGAGTAAGATGATGAGACAAACAAATGCATGTTTGATCATGGAGTGTTTTCTCATTTTATGTACCTGTGCATATCTCTTTTTATAACTTTGATATCTTACAACCTAGATGAATTTAATAAATTGAATGATATTAAAAATTGTAACTGTAGTTATCCCCTCCTTTAAAAAAGCCCAGCCATCGCTTCCAATTCAATGGATGGTCTACCCTTATGACATGTCGCTTATTTCCTAAAACCTTGAAAACATAACTCCCATCAAGAGGATCCAGACCAGTGCCCTCCGTTCCAATGAGTTTTCCATCCACCATAACATCATAGCCCTGATATTGGATGGATTTTATTGCAACTGTTGCTTCAAATTCGCTGGATTCATCGTAACTTGAGTCTGTGCTGCCAATGATATTTGTATTTAAATCATATCCTTCCGGAAGTTCAATATTGGGACGAATATTTGTGCCAGTTTCGACTTCAACCGACCTTTCATCCAGGGCTTTTCTCACGGCATTATCTACAGCAATGACCCGGCCGCCCAGCTCTTTTGGAATTGCTATTCCATCGATGTCTTGACGTCCCGTCTCAATCAAGATATTTTTTATCTCCCCTGCATTCAGGCCGGGATTTATTGATCTTACTAAGGCTGCCGCCGCAGAAACCTGGGGTGTCGCCATACTCGTTCCGCCCCATTCGTTCACAGTTCTCCCAAGATTATCCCTCCCCCAGACTGCCTGTTCGCCAGGGGCGGCTAGGGTAACATACTCGTTATCTTGGTTGCGATTGCTGCTATCACAGATCCTCCCGTCGTTCATGATGTTACCCACAGTGATCAAATTAGGCAGAGAGCCATGGGGAAGGCCATTTGGAATGCGAATTTTGCCATCTAATTCGATTCCGTCATTTCCAGCACTGAAGACAAACAACAGATTGGGATAATCATCTAATAGCTTCTTGAAGAATCTTTCATACATAATTGTTGCCTGTTCGTCTGCATCGCTATTTCCCCAGGAGTTGCTGAATATAGTGCATCCGTTTTCTATTTCAGCCTTGAGCCCCAGCAAACTGGTGGTAATAAATGCTCTATCTTCAATGAAGATATTGATCATATCGAATTTTATCTCCTTGCCCGTTGACATAGCAGGAGTGAGAATCCCCACAAGGCCGCCGTCATCATCATCTGCCACAAGAATATTGAATATGCCGGTGCCATGGCTCCCGGCAATCTCAAAGTCTGGCAAAGGAGCATCCAACAATGAGGAGGGCGCCTCAGGACATATTTTCATTGATGTATTTATATCAGGCCTATCGAATTCTCCATACCCGGGATAAAGCCCATCGTCTGTAACCCCCAATTGGGTTTCCGAAATAGGAATCCCTGATGTTTTGATGAGATCCCAGCTTTCATTTAGGCCGATAATCCTGTAGGCTTTGCCGGATTCACCTTGATAGACTTCATCATCCAGCGGCGAGCTATATTCGTGGCAAAGTGGATAATTAGGAAAAGCCAGATCGATAGAATCATAATTTCTGGCATAAGCAATATCCCTTAAGAGTTCATCTCTGGTACGGCTTTGGATTTCAATCTGGAAGAGATTAAGGTATTGAAACTCACCCACCACAGAACCATTGAGATCTCCGGCCAGCCGAGATGCTATGATACCTGATTCTTTGAATCCCAGACTGCTATTGACAATCACCAGAACCTGATTTGCGGGAACAACTCCACATGATCCATTGGTCCAGTTTATGAGATATCCAGGTTCGGGAAGCTTGAAGGTGGCTATCCCTAATTTCGGAACGGCGGCCATTGGTCCACCTAAGCCCATAGCTGATCCTAGAGCCGCTTTGGTGAACTTGTCACAGTATGGGCACCAGCCGATTGCGTCGGATTTTGCAGCCTTGATGAGGTAAACCGTCCAGTTTTCGAGACCTTCACCTGCAACGCCGTTGCGCTTGTAGCCTTCGATGCACAATTCAGAATCCTGAGCCGATTCCAGAGGGGCGTTTGTGAAGTTGCTGTCCTTAGAGCTATTTCCGTCCAGCCTCACCGGAATGCATGCCTCGGTGAGGTTGATCCAACCGCCCTTTAGCTCTTCGCAGACAGTATAGTTGCCCGCTGGAAGGCTGCAGAAGGAATATGAACCGCTTGAGTCGGTTATTGTGGTCCTGATCGCAGCTCCATTACTGTCGTAGAGGCTGACCGTCCAATTTGCCAGCCCTTCGCCGGTAATGTTGCTCAGCTTGTAGCCCTCGATGCAGAGATCAGAGCCTCCACCTGATATCAGAGGGGCGTTGGTGAAGTTGTTGTCCTTAGAGCTATTTCTGTCCAGCCTCACCGGAATGCATGCCTCGGTGAGGTTGATCCAACCGCCCTTTAGCTCCTCACAGACAGTATAGTTGCCCGCTGGAAGGCTGCAGAAGGAGTAAAAGCCGCTTGCATTTGTTGTTGTGATCTTGATCGCATTTCCGACCTTTTCATTGAGCCTGACCATCCAATCTGCCAGCCCTTCGCCTGTGATGTTGAGCTTGTAGCCCTCAATGCAGAGATCAGAGCCATCCGCCAAAGCCAAGTTGGTGAAGTTATTATCCTTTGAGCCATCGCGGGACAGCGTCACCGGTATGCATGTATCGGAGAGGTTAATCCAGCCAGATTTGGCCCCTTCGCATACCTTGTAGCCGCCGGGCGAGAGATTGCAGAATGAGTACAAGCCGCTTGAGTCGGTTTTGGCAGATTTGACCAGGTCGACCGATGCTACCCCCCCGCCGGAAGCGCTGAGCTCATAGCTGCCGATGCACCACTCAGAACTCCCATTGTATTCAGGGCTTTCATTTGATCCGGTGCGAAGCCTGTTGATGAAGTTATTGTTCTTTGAGTCATCGCTATATAACGACACAGGCAGGCATATATTGGTGACATTGATCCATCCGGCTTTTAGCTCTTCGCAGACCGTGTAGTCGCCTGGTGCAAGCTCACAGAAGGAGTAAAAGCCGCTTGCGTCGGTTTGCGTGGTTTTGATCAAATTTCCATAGTTGTCGTAGAGATTGACCGTCCAATCTGCGAGACCTTCTCCGGTAATGTTGAGCTTATAGCCCTCAATGCACCACTCAAGACGGCTGATTACCTCGCCGGGAGGATCCTGTCCTTGGCTCGTCACATTGGGCAGCAATTCAGTTGAATTAACGACTATAATCTTCAATACCGATAACCGGCCACAAGGAAAAGAACTGTCTAACGAGTCACACCGCCAAGTAGCATTAGGATCTCCGGTATCACATTGAGATCCCATATCGCATAATAAATTCCCCCCTACAGGAGAACCGTAGACTGTCTTATCACAACTGACTGCTACCGGACCTTGTCCTAAGACCGAAATTTTTTGTATTGCATCACAAATATAGCTCCCATTGCAATCTGGTGGAGGCGAGCACAATACAACCGATGTTGAATTATTAGGTGCTACTGAGGTTATTATTGAATTATATACATAATAACTTCGTACTCCGCCATATTCCTGCATCATTACCACATCAATAGCATTAGCTCCTTGAGCTATAAAAGCAAATGATAATAACATTAATATAATATTTATTCTAATATTCATTGTACTCCCCCTTGGCCAACCGGGCATGTGCAATTAAAAATTCTCTCCAGATTGTGCAATCTCTTATCTAGCAAATTCATATCATTGAAGCCCTGATAGCAGCAGGGCAACCAGTGGTCCTCTGCCTCCGAATCATTGAACCGGGAGCTCATTCGGATATCCTTGGTTATATTGAATGATCCCTGATATCTCTCTTCTCCAATATTGAGAATCTCGTAATCCGTTATGGGGCTCTATTGAATTCAGAGCCGGAATACTGAAACTTGAAGTCCGCAATGCCAGTTGTACTAGTCGAGATCTTGAAATCCAGATCCTTGGTGGTCTTCTTATCTGCGCGAATTATATTGTCATCTGTGGCAATCACTGTAGCATTCATTCTATCAAGTCTCATTCCAATGAACAGGTCCTTTACTAATTTTTGGTTATATAAGAGATTGCTTTCCACAAAATCAAAATTATTTCCTGAAAAATCCTGATTATTTATGCCTAAACCAGAATATTCCAGGCTTTTCATTGCGGATATATTTGCCGGCCATTTCTCTCCAAATTCAATTGTATATATTTCAGAGGAGGGTTTATTTATGTCCAGCTCAATGGGCGGGATGACCTGTGAATTGGCATCTATCAGCTCAAATGAGGTGTAGTTGCCCTCCTTTGCTGCTGTCCGCTCTTTAAGCCTGACATCATTAAGGTTCATGTTCTCTAAGTAGGAACAATAAGGAGCAAGAACTCTCCCTCGAGGGCCCTCAAATGCCTTAATTTTTCCCTCGATGTATTGGTCTGATTTGAAGCTCATATTATCGCTGTGCCTATATATGCTCCAGGTATCATTTGCTGTCTTCACGTAGCCAAACCAACTATCTGAAGAGCCTATTCCTGAGAGAATTATAAAAGCAATTAAAATTAATTTTAGAGTCTCTTTCATCGAGGAAACTCCTGCGAGTTTTTAAATTAAAGAGCGGCATCAATACTTATAGTTGTTGGTTAATTCATCTAGGATTCCGAGGCATCCAAACTTGATTTGGACTACTTGGTGGGCAGCTCAGATGACTTGCACCACTCTGCAGAATAGTTGGGAAACCTAAAGACTTCTGTACCCTGCCCCGCACCCCATAAGCGATGTGCTTATCTCCGATCACCGCCCATTAAACCATCATGGATAAGGAGATCGTCCAGGTCATTCTGGAGAAGGAGCCCTCGGTCAAGAATCCCATCCTGATCGAGGGCTTCCCCGGCATCGGCCTGGTGGGAAATATAGCCAGCCAATACATAGTCAACGAACTGAAGATGACCTACCTGGGGGCCATGAGCTCCAAATACTTCCCGCCCTTGGCCGTCCTGCTGGGGGGTGTAGTGAACATGCCCGTGAGAATCTACGAGGACGCCGCCAAGGGCCTGGTGATCCTCACCGCGGATATACCCGTCCACCCCCTGGCCTCTTTTGAGATCGGCAGGGAGATCGTGTCCTGGGCCCAGTCCATAGGAGCCCGGGAGATGATTTGCCTTGCCGGCATCACCGTCATGGGCGAGGAGCACCGGGTCTTCGGGGCGGTCAGCCGCCCGGAGCTTCTGGAGCGGATCAAGGACAAGACGGAGGTCTTTGAGATCGGTACCATCACCGGGATAACCGGCAGCATCATGAATGAGTGCCGCATCAGGAATATGCCTGCCGTATGCCTTTTGGGGGAGACGGCCTCAGCCGAGCCCGACCCGAGAGCTGCCATAGCAGCCATAGAGACACTGAACAAGATCTACGACCTGGGGATCAGCACAGAGAAGCTCTCGGAGCAGGCGGAGCAGATTGAGCTGCAGATGGCCCAGCTTGCGCAGCAGATGAAGGCCGCTTCCCCTGAGGAGCAGCAGATGCAATTGCCCAAAGAGTTTCCCATGTACGGGTGATGAGAATGATCTACATTGCGCTAACGGGATTGGCCAGGCACGTGATAAAGGAGCTGACCGCGGCCAAGGTGAGGACGGTGGAGATCAGAAGCCCCAACAACTTCTTCGCCCTTCTGGGAGTGCAGCCGGGAGACCGCATATTCCTGACCGAGGCCAGCGCTCCAGATATAGTGCCGGGGACGGCCGGCCTGATCGTGGCAGTGCGGGCCATTCAGACCATAACTCACCGCACCATTCAGTCCAGCCAGGATTATTATGAGGAGCGGGAGGCCCAGGCGGCCAGAGCCCAGCTCCAGCTCATGGGCGTGGGGAGGGTCAGGAGGATCACCAACTTCGAGCCAGGCACGCCTCTCATGCTGGACGTTGATGACGTGAGATACTGCGACGCTCGCTGAACGGGGATATGCTCAACCGTCCATGAAGATCCTGCTGGTCACGGGAAGGCTGGCAGAGGATCAGGTGAGAGCCTTTGCCGGCGAGGCGGATGTGCTGGTGGCGGACACAGATGTGGCCGCCTTCCTCACCCCCCAGATGCTTTTTCAGGCCGCACCCCATGGCTACGATCTCATTCTCATCCCCGGAGCCGTAACTGCCGATTTCCGGGAAGCAGAGAGGGCTCTCGGCTCGCCCATACGTCTGGGCCCAAAGCATGCCGCCGACCTGGGAGAGGTGCTGCAGCTTATTGAGAAGGGCGAGCTGGAGCCGTCCAAAACCATACCCGCCTGCCAGCTCTTGATGGGGGAGATGAGAGAGAGGGCTTTCCGGGATATAGAGAGCCTGGAGGCCCAGGCGGAGGCCTTCCTGCAAATAGGCCGGATCAAGATCGGCGGGGCCTCGAGGATGAAGGTCCTGGCCGAGGTGGTGGATGCCACCCGCCTGCCTCCAGAGCAGCTGGCGAGGAGGATTCGCTACTACCAGGAGGAGGGCGCGGATATGATCGACCTGGGCCTGCCCCTGGACGCCCGTCCGGAAGAGGTTAGGGCGGCACTTGCAGTGGCAAAAGAGGCCACCGATCTTCCGGTGAGCATCGATTCCGTCCGCCCAGATCTGCTTTTGGCCGGGTTAGAGGCAGGCGCGGATATGCTCCTCAGCCTCAATGCCGCCAATATGGCCCAGGTGGGGCCGGAGGCGGCTGACTTGGCAGTGCCGGCGGCGGTCATCCCCGGTCCGGGCCCGGCCAGCCTGGAGGAGAACGTGAATGCCGCCCTGGATCTGGGCGTCAAAGTCATAGCCGACCCGGTTCTCGATCCGCCCCTGCAGGGCCTGGCAGGCTCCCTGCAGAGATATACGCAGTTCTTTAGCCGCCATCCCTGGATCCCGCTATTCTTCGGAGCAGGAAATGTCACTGAGCTATTGGATGCCGATACTAATGGCGTCAACGCCCTCCTGGCCGCCATAGGGGCCGAGGTGGGTGCAGCCATACTCTTCACCCCGGAGTACAGCGCCAAGGCCGCCGGAAGCATTCGTGAGCTGGCCACGGCATCCAGGATGATGCAGCTCGCCGGCAAACGCAAAACACCACCCAAGGACCTGGGGCTGGATTTGCTGCTCCTCAAGCAGAAGAGGCGCCTGCCGGAGGAAGCGCTGCCGGAGGCAATGATTGCTGCCCGACCAGGCCACACTTATGTCCAGGATGAGTCGGGATCGTTTCGAATATTCCTCTCCGGTGGGCTCATAGTGGCTCGGAATGGCCCGGTAAGCGTCTTCGGCAAGAATGCTCGCGACCTGGTCAACACCCTGGTGGACCTGGGGCTGGTGGGCAAACTGGACCATGCCGCATACCTGGGCCGCGAGCTGCAGAAGGCGGAGACGGCCCTTCACCTGGGCCGGGACTACGTCCAGGATGAGCCCATCTGGCCTGCCGAGAAGAGTTAAATAATTGATGCCGCGAGATAGCAGAGGATGAATTCGAAGGCTTTTGCTATCTTTGTGGGCGCTATCATGGTATTCTCCGCCTTTGCGGGATTCGTTCTCCTGGGCACCGACCAGAGCGAGATCCCGGTTGCAGCCGCTGACAGCTACTCTTTAGAGAACTTTAAGGCAACAGGCAATCTGGTGGATTGGGATTTCGAGGGCCTCCATGATGTCCTGGAGATGGCTCCAGAGAATACGATGATGGCCTACTGGGTCAACCTCAGCGCACCGGCAAATCTAACTGCCGCAGCCAGGGCCTCTCTTCCCCAGTCCATGGGATTCAGCTACGGCAGCCAGATGTACGGCACCAGGATTGAAAAGCTGGCCAGCATCTATTTCAACAACAGTTGGACGGAATTCCACTGGATCAAGCCCTATCAGGTGGGCTACAGCAGCCTGGTCATACCCTATGAAAACTACATGATGATACCAACGGGAACTGATTATGTTACCGTCCTGGGCAAGCCGGTCCTCTTCGGGATGCAGGAGCAGGTGCAGCAGGTCATAGATGTGATCTTGGGTGATCTCTCCACCGGCCGATTCACTCTGGCAGGAGAGGAGGGAGCCGATCTGCAGGTGGCCGCTCTTGGCAGGGGGGGAGCGGAGATGCCCCTTTCCGGAGCTTATGATCAGTTCTACCTGGAGATGAGCGCGATTAACGGCAGCGAGGAGAGATACAGTCTGGATGCCAGGCTAACGGCACCGCAGGCCAGCGCCATACAGAAGCTGAAGGCCACAGCCTCGGCGAGCAACCTCAGCTACTCTGATGATAGCGCCGGGGCGAGAGTTTCCGGAGCCTTGGGCCGGGATGGCCTGCAATCCGCACTCATGGCCCTGCTCGGGCCTTGAGATCCTAGCGCAACCTTTTTACATGAGGAGCTAAAGCTGATCTAACCTTAACCGTCTAAGGAGCCTTAGGCGTTTTTGCGATGAATGATGATGGGCGAAGCAGCCCGGAAGGAGATTAAAAATGGCAAGACCTATATTCGTCAGGTTTGATGTTCCAACAGAGCTGGCCAGCAAGTCCCTTGAGGCCCTGGAGCTGGCTCGGGATACAGGAAGGATAAAGAAGGGAACCAATGAAGCCACCAAAGCCATAGAGCGCGGTGTGGCCCGGCTGGTGATTGTGGGCGAGGATGTTACCCCCCCCGAGATAGTGGCTCATATTCCAGCTCTCTGCGAGGAGAAGAAGACCCCTTATGTCTATGTCAAGAAGCAGAGCGAGCTTGGCGCAGCTGCCGGCCTCGGCGTCAAGAGCGCAGCAGCGGCCATTGTGGAGCCAGGAAAGGGAAAGGAGCTGCTTGACGAGATCGTCTCAAAAGTAGCAGCTCTGAAGTAGGTGATATCCGATGGATGATGATAACGGCATACCGGCAGAGGTCATCGAGGTCATAGGCGTCACCGGCATGCATGGAGAGGCGACGCAGATAAAATGCCGCATCCTGGAAGGCAACAACAAGGGCCGCATCATCACCAGGAACTGCATGGGACCCATCCGCATGGGAGATGTCCTGATGCTGCTGGAGACCGCCAGAGAGGCCAAGAAGCTTACCAGCAGGTGATGAA
>Ga0302252_1001719_pt1 | contig 12014 bp, 10 predicted proteins | sample AAG_RA_Leu_MG_FD_193511 | JGI IMG/M metagenome (GOLD analysis project Ga0302252, IMG submission 193511) | Enriched activated sludge microbial communities from anaerobic digester in WTTP, New Holstein, Wisconsin, United States - AAG_RA_Leu | ecosystem: Engineered > Bioreactor > Anaerobic >...
ATCAACCGAAAGCGACGGTCAATGATAGGGAGTACTGGATCGATTCGTCTAACCATGCGATCACGCCTGTTATTTTACCACCAGGAAGAACTTTCGTTCCGATCCGGTTTATATCGGAAGCGTTTGGTGCAGAGGTTGGATGGGATAATGACACCCAATCCGTACGCATTTATCTTCCGTCAAAGGATGTCAGAATCACACTGCAGATCAATAACAAGCTTGCAAAGGTGAACAATAAAGTGGTGACGTTGGATGCGCCGCCCACTATCCTTCATAGCAGAACCTTTGTGCCTCTTCGGTTTATTGCGGAAGCATTTAGAGCACAGATAGTGTGGGACGGAGCAAAACAGCAGATTACTATTGAGCTGGAATCGTAAGGTTGATTAAAACTATTTGGGTGAAAAAATAATTTTAATCGTCTGTTGAGAGGCATTCCATTCCACCGTAGCGCCAAACTCTTCACTCACTACCCTTAATGGTACGAATGTTCTCCCGGGTGGCTGAATTTCGGGTGCGACATCCATGGTTTTATACGTACCATTCACAAGATATTGGTCTTGATTAATCCAAAAAGTGATATGGATACCTCTCAATGTGTACGTGACCTTTTTTTCTTTGTCAAACCATCCAATGGTTGCGCCGAAGGATTCACCGATAAAACGTAACGGAACGAAGGTTCGGCTTATTCTGATATAGGGTGCAACATCCAACTGGACCGGGTCTTGATCCGCAATCTGTACGGTTTTATTGCCAATGCGCAAAATCATGGTTATTTTGTCTACAACAAAGAAATAAAGCAGGGCTTCCGCCACTTTTGTCTCTTTCATGTAGAATTGGCATTGTAAAACCCCTCTGGAACCAATTGGAACAGCGACAGTAGTCGTGATGACAGCGGTGAATTTTCTCTCCTGCCCTGTCAGTAGCATAAACTCTGTTGGAGCGGGGGAATCCTGTGATAATAGTGAATAATCGAATGCATAGCTATGATTGATCAATTGCGAACGCATTTTAATCATAGCGTTTTGTTTTGTTTGGTTTTTGAGGGAAAATTGGAACTGAATAGTGGCTCCCGGAACGCATGTGATTTTGGATCGATTGATCTGAACGAGGAAATCAAACGAAGAGGCGTTAACGACTCGATGAAACGGAATGCCAGCTATAAAAATCACCAACAGGCAGATAATCAAAAGCTTCTTCATAAGTACCCCTTATCTTGGATTTATTTTTCTTTTAAAGTCACCGTGAGTGTTTTTACCTCTCCGCTCTTGACAGTGATAGTGACAACGTAATCCTGGTATCCTTCCAACCGGACCAGAACTTTATGCGTGCCTTCGGATAGGGTGAAAGAATTGTTTGATATCCCAACCAGTATTCCATCAATATATACTTCTGCGCCTTCCGGTACGGTCGTGATCTTTAATGTGCCCGGTTTGGAGGCAAGTTTTTTCAGGGTAAAAGTCTGCTTGGTGGTTTGTCCTCCGACAACGTTGATGGTCTTGGTCTGGGTTTCATAACCAGTCAGAACTAATTTTACCGAATAACTACCGACATTGATGTTATCCAAACGTAACGGAGTGACACCTTTAAAAACATTATTCACAAACACTTCTGCGCCTTCCGGTACGGATAATATCCATAAAACACCTGTTTTGGGGGTGGTTGGCGGAGGAGTTGTCGGTACTTTTTCCAGGGAAAACTGGATTTTGGTGGAAGAGGGAGGGTTGTTAGTGTAGGTCACTGTCTTGCTTTGGTCCTTATAACCGCTTAGAGTCACTTTGATAGTGTACTGTCCGGGCTTGAACTTGATAGTAGCTGGAGTCACAAAACCGGAAGCTTGGTTGTTCACAAAAATTTTGGCACCGGATGGGGAGGAAGAAATCACAATAGCCCACTCTTTTGCGGGAGTGGTAGGCGGTTTTGGAGGGGCTGGGGGTGAAACGGTGGTTTTGATAAGGGTAGCTTGGATAGTTGTGGTTTGGTCTGCTTTGATTTCCGTCTCTACCTTATACGCCTGGTAGCCTTCTTTGCTAATTTCAAGTTGGTACTTGCCGGGTGCAAGGGGTATATCGACAGGCGTCAGACCGTAATGCTGGTTATTAATCTTGACGTTTGCTTGGGTAGGATTGCTTGTAATAGAGAGGGTACCGACAGGATTTTTCGAGGGGATTAATGTTGCTTTTATGGTTGTCTTGCCCAACACATTGACGGTGGTCGTATAAGGCTCATAGCCCGTTATCATTAGAATGACGTCATGAATGCCTTTCAGTCCTTTGATCTGAGAAGGTGTTTTCAGACCGGTATCTCGGTTGTCTATAGTAATACTCGCGCCGGAAGGGTCGGATGCAATATCCAACACTTCTTCCGCCACGACGGTTTTTTCAAAATTCAGTGTTTTCTGATCACCTGGATTGATGATAACTTGTTGGGTTAATTTTTCTCCCTCAAGGTATACGATCACCTCATAGTTACCTGCTTTTAGATCGGATATAGTATGGGGGGTTTTTTGGTCCAGGGATCGGCCATTCAAATAGATCTCTCCACCTGATGGTACGGAGTTGATAGTGATCTGGGCGGGTGATGTGACGACGGGGGTAGTAGGCATGTCGGAAGGATTCTTGCTGACTTCCGGTTGTTTGCGAGAAAACAGAAGAATACCAAGAACGATCAGCACAAGAGCCATGATACCCGAACCTATCATAATGAACAGCTTTGTGTTGGATGATCGCGGTTTTGAGGAGGGGTAAGCAGGTTGTGCCGGATACGAGGGCATGGGAGTAGACAACTGGTTGGTAGCTGGATGAACCATGGTTTTGCCCGATGCCGGATTGATCATGGTTTGGTTGCTATCCATCGAAATCTGTTGTGATGCTGTAGCCGGGGTAGCCATCTGCCGAAGAGTGGTATCCAGGATCGCTCTTTGGTTTGGCATCACAGAACAGCTTTTTTCTTCTGTTTTATAGCCTTCTTTTTCAAGCACTACCTTCACTTTTTTGGGAGGCAAATTGCGGATAATGGTCGGGGTGATTCCTTTTAATTCGTGGTTGATCCACACTTTTGCTCCGGGAGGAGTGGTCTGTATGGAGATTTCTCCCGTTTGATCCATTGGAGTCGAAGCAATACCAGTTTGAGAAACTTGAAGTATATAATCTAGCTCCATCAGCATTTCTTGAGGAGTCTGGTATCTTTCTTGCACACTTTTTGCAAGTGCTTTGTCGATCACATGGCATAGCCTGTCATAAGGCTGAGGAATAGAGATGCAAGGGGGTGCCTGGGTGATGTGCATGTTGACGACAGACCAGGGGGTATCGGCATCAAAAGGCACCCTGCCTGTAATTAACTGGTATAATGTGATCCCCAAGGAATAAATGTCGCTACGAATATCTGTTTCTTTGCCTTGTGCTTGCTCGGGGGACATATAGTACGGTGTACCTAAAAAAGTGCCTGCTTGGGTCATGGTGTGAGAGGTGGATACTCTTGCAATACCAAAGTCCATGACTTTTACTTTGCCATTTTTATCGAACATGATATTTTGTGGTTTGATATCCCTATGAGCGACAATCCCGTTTTCCCAAGCATATTGAAGAGCTGACAGGGTTTGTTTGATGATATCGATTGCTTCCGGGTAGGTTAAAGCACCTTTTTCTTCCACGATTTGCGAAAGCATTTTCCCTTCCACATACTCCATGACCATGTAGTACTGATCATCTTCAATACCATAGTCCCGAACAGATGTAATATTAGGATGGTGCAGATTGGAGACAACCTCTGCTTCTCGCATAAAACGTTTTGTATAGTTGGGATTTTCTGTAAATTCGGTTTTGAGCAGTTTGACGGCTACCACTTCGTAGGTTTGCAGATCCCGGGCGATATATACGGTAGCGACACCTCCGCTTCCTACTTTATCATAAATCTTGTATCGCTGTTTTATCGTCTTTCCAATCATACTTCGTCCTCTTTATTACGCTTTCTGAAGAGCTTGAATCCTATCAGGCTCTTTCCCTGTTTTTTGATACCATTTGAACTGCTGATTTCCGCCATCACTACGGTTACGTTATCTTTTCCACCATGCGCGTTGGCTTTTTCTATTAAACTTTCAACGCATTCATTCAGATTCTTTTTTTGGCTTAAGAGCAACAATTCCTCTTCCGGAACCAAGTCATAAAGACCGTCGGAACAAAGAAGAATCCTATCCTTCGGCTCTAAGGTGTAGTGATAGATATCCGGTTCCACTTTTGCGACAATTCCCACTGCTTTGGTGATGATATTCTTGCGCGGGTCCCATAATGCCTCTTGCGGTGTGATAAGGCCAAGGTCCACTTCATTTTGAACCAAGGAGTGGTCTTTGGTCAACAGTCGTATTTTCTTTTTTCGTATCAAATAGGCTCTGGAATCCCCCACCTGTACAATTTTGAGTTGGTTGTCCTTGATGATGGATAGGGTCAGGGTAGTTCCCATACCCCGCTTTTCGGTATCATCCATCGCATGGTGAAAAATCTTGGAATTTCCTTTTTCTACAACGTGATGGAGAAACTCATCGGAAAAATAATCGGGGGAGCCTTTTGAAGCACTCCCCCAGGTATCTTCTAATGATGCTTTATCAGAGAAGGCATGCTGTATCATATCGGCCATATGACCGGATGCTACTTCTCCCGCAGAGTGTCCACCCATACCGTCAGCTACAAACAGAACGATTTCCTGGTTTTTTGTTTCAACAATCCCGAATCGGTCTTCATTGTTTGTCCTGACTAAGCCAGGGTTGGTATTCCCGATCGTTTTTATGGCAAACTTCATATTTACACTTTCTTGAACACCAGCACGGAATCTCCGATTTGTATCTCATCCGAATCGGAAAGGTTTTGTGTTTGTATCTTCACTCCGTTGACATAAGTACCGTTTGAGGAGGCTAAATCATAAATCGTGTAAGCCCCGTCTTCCAGTTTTAGCTTAGCGTGTTCGCGTGAAGCTTTTTTGTCATCAACATGAATATCATTGCTACCATCACGTCCTAATTTGATGGTGGTTTTCTTGAGTGGGAAATTGGCTCCGGCTTTGGCTCCGCTTTTCATGATCAAATAGGCAAAAACCGGCTCGGAACCGCTATCGGAGACAATTGTTTCGGAAGAGCTTCTGGCGGGTGGTTTTGGTGCGTCCATGACCGTCGAACTACTTTTTTGTGGCTGGTAGGCAGGAGGTGTATAGCTTGGAGGGGCTGTCGGTGGGGGTGGAGGGGGTGCCATCGGTCTGCCAACGGGCTGGTATTGCTGTCCGATGGGTTGGTATTGTGTTTTTGGCTTCGGTTTTAGTAATACAATCAGCAGTACGATCAAGATGATTAATCCCAGTCCAATGCCGATCACCAAAGGCCACGGAAATTGGTTCAAGGAGATTTTCTCTTTTTCTTGCAAAAAAATAGCCAATGAACGTTGGCCAACGATCTTGGTCATATTCATGACAGTGCCTGAAACCCATAATTCATCCCCGACAGTAGGTGTATCGTTTGCGGTAGTCAGGATCGCAATGGTTCCTGTCTCGTCTGCAAAATCATACCAACCGATTTGCAGGGAGGGTTGTGTGCCTGTAGCGGTGACTTTACCTTTTACTGCTAAAAAACGTTGATCATAATTCACAGGATTGGCGTTGATATCTGCTGTTTTCACCAATAACGGTTCAGAAGGATATCCGCCGGTACAGCTAACTAATCCAATCATCAAACCTACTAAACAGAACCAAGTAATCCACTTTTTCATGAACTCCTCCTTATTTGAGTGTAAAGCTATTGCATATCTGTAAAAAAACATCCATAAATTCAGAGAACAACGGTCTTTCCGCTATATAATACAGGTCATACCCAATGCCGTCACGTAAGATAAATACATGCGCTTCTTGTACTCTCTCTCCGGATTTGTTGATACCTCCGCCAACGACTATCTGCCCTAGCTGATTCTTGATGTTGATCGGTGCGCTGGAAATGGATTCGTAGAAGCTGTATAGGGGTACCCTGGTTGCTTCGACTTTCTTGCTCCAAGTCATCGCATCTGCCTCGGTGACGCTAGATGTGACTTTGATTCCCATCTCTGCATATCCGCCAAAGAAACGAATATTATTTTCCTTCGCTTCGTAAGTACCTTGGAAGAATACCAGGTTTTCCCCGTCCGGGACAGGTTTGAAAGCATTAGTTCTTGGTAAGTTGACCGTATAATACTTGGAATCGTAAAGGGACCATTGACCGATCTGGAACTGAGGCAGAAGATAAGCGTTCGCAGGATTCAACGCAAACAAAAAAGAGATCCAGGGCGAGTCATATGAATGATCCAGCTTAGAGTACAGGCTGTACACCTCCAGGTTAAATGCGTCGATCGGTAACCATATGGATAATCCCGACGCCTCTTCAAGGTTCAATAAAAACGGATTGTCATCGACATTTCCTTCTGAAAAATCCTTTTCGAGAATAAACTGATCCAGTACTTTTAACACCTCTGCCGAGGTATCCTTAATGCTTTTCTCTTGAATTCGATTGTCAGTGTTGATCTTTTGTACAAAATACCGTAAATCGACATACGTGGAATAGAGTCCTTCGGCTTCAATCGGAGGGCATTCTCTTGCAATCTCTCTGATGACATCACCATACCAAGGGAAAGTTCTGATCAGCGCAAAAGTCATATTATAAATAGCGCTCTGAAGTTTATCTGCCTGTAGCATATCGTAAGCAGCATAGATTTGGGGTATTTTTTGCCCACCTTCGGGAGGATTTTTATATCCTTCGATGAAATTCTTGACCAAGGCCTTGGAAAACTCAACCCTACTCACTCCTGACTGCTCCGCCAATGGTTTGATGGGTTGATCAAGGTTGATATAGTTGTATTGGGAGATTTCAGAGGCAACAATGCAGAAAGCTTCGTCTTTCAACTCATACAAAACCTCCCACATTCCCATCAGACAGGAATAGATGTGAAGAACGTCCAACTTGCGGTTGGTTTCGAATCTGGCTTCCCTAACAGCCTTCTGCAGATCAGTGCCCGACATAAAAGAACCTTGGACAGTATCTTCCACGATACCGGTCCACCCTCCGCCATGGGAGGAGATGATCAAAGCTATTTGGTTGGCTGGGTAGGTTTGCTCTCCCCAAATGATAAAATCCTTGAGAACTCGGTAATCGGCAGAGTCCACCTTTCCAACTGATACCGGCGTGGATTGGATCACTTTTGTGTCCTCATCCTTGGTGATTAAATAACGAAATGCTTCTCCGCCGACTGATTCTCTGGAAAACTGAACCACCATATTGAATTTCGGATTGGATCCGATTTTTTCAAGCAGGTTGATATCCTCTTCCATCAACGGTTCTAAATTGTTGGTACCGCCTAAATAAACCAATACCGTCCAGTTTGCGAGATTTGGATTACCACCGCTCTCAGGACTGATAATCGTACTTTTTCGGCACGATGATGAAGTTAATACTACAATACAGCCAAGAAAGACAACGAATAACCGTTTCATAACCAGCTCCTTGCGATAAACAACGTTCATATGTACTCCTAATTATAAGAAAAATGGCTATACTTGCTATACTTATTAGAAATGATTTCAGATACTTCTAATAAAACAATAGAAAAAAATAGCGTACAGGTTACCGCATGACGCCTGTCGGTCATACATTAACCGGATTGGCGATCGGAATTGCTTCGATACCAAAGGGTTGGTTCCCGAAAAAGAGGATGCGGCACCTTTTGATTTTTATTTTTCTGGCCAATGTACCGGATATTCCACTCCCCTATTGGGGACATGACCAATATCGAATCAGCCATAGTGTTTTTGTCAATTTCTTATTGTTTGGTTTGGTTGGATTCATATTATGGAAGCAGATTCGTCGATTTTACTTCCCTGTATCGGTTCGGTCTGTTCTACTATTTTTCTGGGTGGCTTGGTTCAGTCATTTTTTATTGGACTCCTTTTATAATCATGGGTTGGGTGTGATGATATGGTGGCCTTTTTCCGATGATTCCCTGCGTCTGCCGATTGCTTGGTTTTCTGTGCAGAACGAAACCTGGTTTCCTATCAGTAAGAAGACGTTGATGATCTGGGGAGTAGAAGCAATCAGTTATCTTCCTTTTGTGATGCTTGCAGTATGCATTCAAAGGTGTAAGAGTGGTAATTGGTTTCCGTGGAGAAGAAAAGAGGAGCCATAAAAAAAAACTCCCCGAGAGGGGCTCGAACCCCCAACCTACTGGTTAACAGCCAGCCGCTCTGCCATTGAGCTATCGGGGAATATCTCCACCAACCAATTCTCAGAAGAGTATATTTTTTTTTCCTGACTTGTCAAATGAGCGAATTTGTAATCAAAAGGAATGCCGTTACAATGATAAGGAATCCACATCAAAGGAGCCAATGAATGAGTAATACGGTTTTTATATATGTTTTTTACGGTGCCTTTTCACTGATTGTGATCATTCTGATCCTGACACTCTTCAAGGCGCTTCAATCCATTACAAGGATTGATCATACGTTAATGGAGATGTTGAAAACCATTGAACGGTACGAGAGAAGACTGGAAGAGAAAGAGATGAAAAGACTGCCATAATGGTAGATTCCTTGTTTTATTCCTCTCAGGACGGATCAAAGAAAACGGTACCATTAGCAGAGAGAATTCGCCCTACAACATTGGAAGAAGTGAAGGGACAGGAACACCTATTGGCTCCTGGCAAATTTTTGCAGACTGCTCTTTCAAAAAAACAAGTTCCATCGTTGGTATTTTGGGGACCACCTGGATCCGGAAAAACGACATTGGCTTTATTGATCGCGAACGCATTGGGAATTCCTTTTCTATCATTTAGTGCTGTGGTATCGGGCATGCAGGATATAAAACCAATGTTAAAAAGCATTGAAGCAAAAGGGCAAACGGTCATTCTGTTTATTGATGAGATCCATCGCTTTAATAAATTACAACAAGATGCTTTTTTGCCTTATGTAGAAAAAGGATTCATCATTTTAATCGGTGCGACTACCGAGAATCCATCCTTTGAACTAAATAAGGCTCTTTTATCCAGGGTGAAGGTGCTTCCACTCTATCCTTTAGGAGAGGAACATCTCATACAGATCATTCAAACCGCTTTATCGGATGAAGAAAAAGGAATTGGCAGTCGACATATCACCTTTTCGGATGAGGTGATTCGAATGATTATCAACTATGCTTCCGGTGATGCGAGGATCGCGCTGAATGTGACAGAATCCCTTGCTCTCTCTTTTCCGGAAGGATCTGCTATTCAAGATGCTGATGCTGTGTACAATGTTATGCAGAAAAAGATCTCTTCCTATGATAAAAATGGTGAGATGCACTATGATTTTATTTCCGCTTTGCATAAAAGTCTGAGAGGATCAGATGCAGACGCTGCGCTATACTACCTTGCCAGAATGTTGGAATCAGGAGAAGAACCTTTGTATATCGCCAGAAGGTTATTACGGTTTTCTTCCGAAGATATCGGTTTGGCGGACACATTCGCATTTGTGCTCGCGCAAGCTACATTTCAAAATTGCCAGGTGATGGGATATCCGGAAAGCGATTGTGCATTGGCGGAACTCGTTATCTATCTTGCTTTGGCTCCTAAGAGTAATTCGGCTTATGTGGCTATTCAACAAGCGAAAAAAGCAGTAGAGCAATATCCGAACGAACCGGTTCCGATGTTTATTCGCAATGCTCCGACTTCTTTAATGAAGACGCTCGGGTACGGAGACGGGTACGTTTATCCTCATGATGTGGAAACAAAAATAGTAAAAACACATTATTTGCCAGATCGTTTAAAACACTGTCGATTCTATCAGCCAACCCGGGAAGGAAAAGAAGAGCAGTTTAAAGCACGGTATGAAGCGATCCGGAAAAGATTGGATTATGATGAAAAGGACTGATTTTTCATTCTCTCTTCCATCCGAGTTGATCGCGCAAACTCCCTCTCTGGAAAGGGAAAAGGCAAGGCTTTTGGTGATCAACAGAGCAACCGGATGCATGGAACACAAAATTTTTCAAAATATTACAGAGTATTTTTTACCGGGAGATGTACTGGTATTGAATGATACAAGGGTAATACCGGCAAGGCTTCGGCTTCGAGACGCTCATCAAAAGGAGGTGGAAATACTGCTGATCCGACCGTTACATCATCATGATTGGCTGTGTATGGTTTCACCCGGAAAAAGAGCGAGAGAAGGGGCTCGATTAACCCATCCCAGCCTGCGATTGAGCGGAGAAATTTTTCAAATCAACGAAAAAGGCGAGAGAATTATTCGATTGACCTATGCCCCCGACCTCCCTTTTTACGATTTGCTAGAGCAAATTGGAAGCACCCCTTTGCCTCCCTACATACATTCTGATCCCGATGAATGGAAAGAGTATTATCAGACGATATATGCAAAAGAAAAAGGATCTATTGCCGCTCCTACCGCAGGCTTGCACTTTACATCGGAATTGCTGCATGCAATCCGGCAGAAGGGAGTTCAGATTGTTTATATTACACTTCATGTCGGTCCCGGCACATTTCGTCCTGTCAAGTCAGAGAATGTGGAAGACCATAAAATGGATGAAGAGTGGTTCACCATTGCCGAAGAAACTGCTGATACGATCAACCAAGCGAAACAAAACGGTCACCGCTGTTTTGCGGTGGGCACGACAGTGACTAGAACATTGGAAACAGCTGGCATGACAGGAAAAATAAACCCCTCTTCCCAATCTACCTCTTTGTTTATCACACCCGGATTTCGCTTTCAAATAGTGGATCATCTGGTGACCAATTTTCACCTTCCCGAATCCACACTTATCATGTTAGTGTCTGCATTTTATAACCGTGAAGCAGTTCTGTCAGCTTATGAAATCGCTATTCGGGAACGGTATCGTTTTTTTAGTTTTGGCGATGCGATGCTTTTGTTGTGATTATTTATGATAAGGTTCGTGATGGTTGATTTTGGCTGATCGGAACAATTGCTCCAACAAGAGCACGCGAAACAGCTGATGTGGAAAGGTCATGTCAGAAAAAGAGAGGGAAAGGTGGCATTGTGCTAGGAATAGTTCCGACAACCCGTTGGATCCGCCAATAGCAAATGTACAGCATGAGTAACCCTTCATCGGTATCTGGTCAATGAGTTGTGCAAATGCCGTCGAATCAACTTTTGATCCTTTCGGGGTGAGTCCGATCAAATAAGATTTTTCTCTGGTATTTTCAAGGATCCTGTTGGATTCTTTTTCGATACCATCGAGTACCTGTTGAGGGGACGGATTTGATGGTTGGCTCTCCTCTTTTATTTCCAAAATCTGGATCTGGTAGTATTTGCGGTTTCTTTTTAAGTATTCAAGGCATGCCTGTTGTAAAAATGATTCCTTAATCGAACCGACTGCAATAATATCTATCCGCAGCATTCCAATAGCACCCCCTATACAGAAGGATAGTAGTGTTTTTTACCGTTTAATCAATCAGGAGAAAAACGACGATTTGTACGGAAATGCAGGAAAATACATTGGAAGCCATGCAGAATGGAATATAATAAGTATATGAACCATTTGCCATTTTCAAAAGATCGTTTGGCTGGTGCCACCCTTGCTTGTGTGACGGGGGATCCTTTTCGTGTACCTGGAATGGCAAGAGACCTGGATGAAAACGCTTTTGAGATTTCACACACCCGAGAATTTGCGGTTTGGCTATCCTATCTGGAAAAGCAACCGTTGGTTATAGCTTCCCATGGGATTGGAGGCGCTTCTCTCAGTATCTTGATGGAAGAGTTGGCTTTGCTTGGAATTAAAGATATGCTTCGAGTAGGTACTTCAGGAGCCATTCAATCAGTTCTTTCCACCGGAGATGTCGTCATCAGTACCGCTTCGGTCAGGTTGGAGGGTGTAACGCCTTTTTATGCTCCGGTAACCTATCCTGCGGTGGCTCATCCGGATTGGGTGAGTTGCTTACGCGAAGCAACCGATCAAGCGGAAGTTGCTTGTTTTTCAGGTATCACGGCGTCCACAGACTCTTTTTATCCCGGACAGC
>Ga0302252_1001724_pt1 | contig 12003 bp, 10 predicted proteins | sample AAG_RA_Leu_MG_FD_193511 | JGI IMG/M metagenome (GOLD analysis project Ga0302252, IMG submission 193511) | Enriched activated sludge microbial communities from anaerobic digester in WTTP, New Holstein, Wisconsin, United States - AAG_RA_Leu | ecosystem: Engineered > Bioreactor > Anaerobic >...
GCGTCCATGATCCCGTTCAGCACCGCCATGTCGCCGTGGGCCGCGCGCCGTTTCAGAGTGTAGTCACGCCCTTCCCGCAACCCCAGGGCCTTCAGTTCGGCAAACAGTCCCTCATGGGTCTCTTCGGCGTTGACCGCATCGGCATAATCCACGAGTTGGATATTCCATCGCCGTGATATCCGTGCCCGCTCCCTGTGCGGAGATGACACCGTCCGGACGGTGCGCCCGGATTCGTCGATGAGGATGGCGGCCCTGGCCCGGGTGTCCGCATCCACCTGCCATTTTTCCCGTACGCCCTTCAGGGCTGCAAGGTTCAGGGCAAGCTGCTGCGGGACGACATTGTTCACCGCTACGGTTGCCGTGTCGAGCCCCTTCAGCACCTGTGCCGCCAGGATGCCGGTCTGGCGGCCGACTTCCACGTAATCGGCGCCCAGGGAGAGAAACGCCCCTGCCTTCAGATGGGAAGGGGCATTGGTCAGGACCGGTATGCCTGCCTGACGGCCCGCCTTCACCAGTGAGTCCATGGCCAGTTCGACGGTATTGTCGCCGCCAATCCAGAGTGCCTGGATCCCCTGCCCGGTCAGGGATGCGGCCGCCTCGGCCACACCGGCCGAGTTTTCCACCTGGGCCTCCTGCAGCGTGATGCCGAGACGGGCGGCCTCGTCCCGCGCCTGGAGCAGGCAGGCCTCTGAAGCCGCATCGCCGGGATTCCAGACCACCCCCACACTCCGCAGGCCGGGCAGCAACTTCTTTGCCAGCCGGAAGGTCTCCCGCACCGGCTGAAAGGTGCCGATGCCTGCCAGGTGCGGCGGATGACCGCCACAGGTGATCCCCACGCCAGCGGCGAACGGGTCGGTCACCGCGCCGAAGATATGCCGGATCTTCCCTTGCTTGTTGACATTGGCCATCACCTGCAGCAGCGGGGTGCTGAAGGTGATTACCAGGCGGTTCCCGCCCTCGATGATTGTCCGCGCCATGGCGTTGGCCGTGGTGAGGTCGTTTTCCGAATTGAATGTCCTGATCCGCAGATCGCGCCCCGGCGCCAGCCCCTGCTCGGCCAGGCCCTCCAGCGCCCCGGCCACGCAGTCGTCCAGCACCGGACGGGAGGAGAACTGGAAGATGGCGATGACAGGCAGGTCGCTTCCCACGCTGGTCCGGTTCATGCGGTCCGTGATCAGAAGCAGCGCGGAAGCGGCCAGGATCAGCAGCACGCCGGGAAGGAGCCGTCGAACGGCATCGGCAATCCCGGCGGTGACGGCACGTCGGCCGGTGCGGGCGTCCGATTCATTTGGGTTCATCATACCTCCGCAAAACAGGAAACCGGGAAGTTGTACAAGCGGAAAGCGAATGTCTACACGATACCCGTCAGGTCAAACAGCGTCAAGATCTGGATATTCGACTTTGTTGTGAAAGTCGTTGCGAATTGTATCTTGATCATTTATTGATAAATTTACTCCAGGCCTGTTTTTCCCGATGGTTCACAAAGGATTGCACCCCTTCTGCCGCATTTCCGCACATATGGAACGAGGGGGCGGACGGTAGAAAAGCTAGATGTTCCTGTTGGGAAATGGAGGAGAGGAGTACCGTTGCGGGTGGTGGAATTCACCATGCGGGGATGAAATAATCACTACAGACAGGGAGGGTGAAAATGGCGCCGATTTCGAGAAGAGATATGTTGAAACTCTCAGGTGCAGCAGTGGGGGCAGTGGCGTTCGGAAGCAATATCATCGGCTGCAGCTCGGACAGCTCGGCAGAGGCTAAGAGCGATCCGTCTCAGCATAATACGCTGTTGGCGGATTTGCCGCCGTATACTCCCGGATCAGAGAGCGTGGGCCCCGATGAAATGCGCATCACGTTCATGGGGACCACATGTATTCCCATGATAAGCCAGTCGGCGGTCAGCGTCTTCGTGGAGCTGGGAAACAAAGACTGCTTTCTCTTTGATTGCGGGACCGGCTCGATAATCAAATACTGGGCCATGGGGATAAACATGGACAAGATGTCGCGGATCTTTCTGGCCCATCTGCACGCGGACCATATGGGCGACGTGCCGTTTGTCTACGGTTTCGGACCCTCCTATGGAAGGTTGTGGCCCCTCTATCTCTGGGGGCCTGGCGATTCCGGCTTAACGTATACGGATCCCAACAAAAACGTACGTGGGCCGTATGCTGACGGACTCAATGCATACTGTGCAGCCCTGAAGAACATGATGATCTGGCACAATGAAAGCCAGAGCTTCCAGTACACCAGCTATCAAGGCTATCAGATTCCCCCGTACGATCCCTATCCCTCCCTGGGCCGGACAGACTCCTACGACCTGGTGCCGACCGAGCTTGACTGGAGAAAGACCGGAAGGAATCCGGATGGGTCTCCCAATAACGACAACATCGCGTACCACCATAACGGAGTGAAGATCACCCATTTTCCGGCTGTGCACTGCCGTGAAGGCTCCGTCAGCTACAAGCTGGAGTGGAACGGCCTGTCGATGATCTATTGCGGGGATTCGTTGCCGAACCGGTACATGATTGACCAGGCCAGGCCTGGCGTGGATGTCCTGATACACGAGATCGTCATGCCTGCCGATGTCTGGGTATCGAAAATGGGAGTGGACCCGACGACTCACCCCGCCGCAGTGCAACAGGCACAGGATATCCAGGACAGCTCCCACACGCCGCAGAAGGCCTACGGGTACATTCTCGACCAGATAAAGCAGAGCGGGACTCCGCCGAGGCTGGCCGTCGGCACCCATTTCCAGGCAACGGACGACACGATCAAAGCGGCGCTGAACGACATCCGCACATGGTACCCGAAAGGGGATGTCACGATCGCATCCGATACCATGGTGCTCAATGTCACGAAGGATAAAATCCGGCAGCGGCGGGGCGTAGTTTCCAACTATGCCTGGCCGCGGACCGTAACGGGTTCCTCCATGACTCCAAACACTCCGAAGTACTGGAAGTTCGACCCGGCAACGCTTCGGCCGGTCGGAGATCCCAAGGCGCAGCTCGACCCGAATGCTCCGGTCATAGACAAGTCGCTGTATAACGCGAAGTAGTCGTCGGGGAACACGTCCCGGAAAATAGTCGTCGTCAGTCGCCTGGTTTCGCTGGTTTACAACTGGTGGTCACTCTTTGCCCGACTGCTCAATGCCGGGCAGACCATCGCAACAGTCACGAGCACCCAAGCTAAAGTATCGGTGGTGCAGGCTGCCATGCGAGATTTGGCAAGGTGGTTATACCCTGCTGAACGGCAGTCTTGTGATTGCGAGAGGTTCATTGATCCTGGAAAACCTGGTAATCAAACGAACTACAGTATCGGATTAGCGGCGCTTGTTTCGCCGGGAAAGGATAGTTTTCTTTCTTCCTGAAATTGAAAACGGTCTCCCTATGAAACGTTGCACCGAAATAACAAGGGCCGCTCAAAAGCGGCCCGCAGTCCCAGCCCGGATTTGAGCCTGGTGAAGGGAGCGCCATGGAAGATTCCTCCACATCATTCATCGCCTGCCACGAATGCGACCTGCTGCTGCGCGAAATTGCGCTCGAACCCGGGCGCGCCGCAGCCTGCCCCCGCTGCGGCGCCACCCTGTACCGTCATTCCACCGACAGCATCAATCGGACTCTCGCCCTGGCTGCAGCCGCCGCGTTACTGTTTCTCATTGCCAACATATATCCGATCTTCGGGATAGAGTCCCAGGGAAATGACGCGGCTACCAACCTGTATGGCGCGGTCCGCTCCCTGTGGGATCAGAAGATGCACTTCATCTCCACTCTCGTCTTCATCACCGCCATTGTGGTTCCATCCCTTGAACTGTCCCTGCTGCTCTATCTGCTGCTTCCCCTTACCGTGGGGCGCGTTCCAGCCGGCCTGGCCCCGCTGATGCGCTTCCTGCAGGGTATCAAACCCTGGGGAATGGTTGAGGTGTTCATGCTCGGCATTCTGGTGGCCCTGGTTAAACTGACCGACGATTTTCGAATTATCCCGGGGGTAGCGCTCTGGTCGTACGGTGGGGTAACGTTTCTGCTGGCCGCGGTTGCCGCCACCTTTAACCCGAGAGATGTCTGGACGCACCTTGAGGTGCGCGTCAAAGAGGGAAAGCAGCCATGAAGTATTCTGGCAACACTGCCGCCAGCCTCGGGCTTTGCTCGTGTCATGTCTGCGGCCTGGTTTCCCGGATCGGAGCGGAGACCGCCGGAGCCCGCTGCCCGCGTTGCGCCACGCGGCTGCATGCGCGCAAACCCCATGGCGTGGAACAGTGCTGGGCGCTGCTTATCGCGGCCTACATCCTCTATCTGCCCGCCAATCTGATGACCATCATGGAGACAGGGTCCCTGATCAGCTACCGCAAGGACACCATTCTGAGCGGCGTGGTCCATCTCTGGCAGAACGGCTCCATGGGAATTGCCGTGATCGTTTTCATCGCCAGTATCGTGGTGCCACTGTTCAAGCTGCTGACCCTGACCTGGCTGCTCATCTCGGTGCAGAAACGCTCAACGCGCCATCCGGCTGAACGGACCCGCCTGTACCGCCTGATCGAGCTGGTTGGCCGCTGGTCGATGCTGGATATTTATGTGGTAACATTGCTGGCAGCCCTGGTGCAGATGCAGTCCCTGGCGACGGTCAAGGCCGGCCCCGGGGCGATCGCCTTTGGCGCCGTTGTCGTATTGACCATGTTCGCCGCCATGCGCTTTGATCCGCGGCTGATCTGGGACCCCTTGCAGAAAGAGAGCTGACATGTCTGACACGCATTCACCGCCGGAGTTGGAGAAAATTCCCGATGCCATCGTGGACAAACACCGCCGCAGAGCGTCGCACCTGATCTGGCTGTTACCGGCCATTGCCGCCCTGATCGGCCTGTCCCTGGCGATTACGTCGTATATGAACCGGGGGCCGGTTATAACCATCACCTTCATGAGCGGAGACGGGATCGAATCGGGAAAAACCAAGATTAAATATAAGGACGTGCAGATTGGCGAGGTGAAAAGCGTTACCATCTCGAAAGACCGTTCCCATGTGGTGGTCACCGCGGAATTCAAAAAAGACGCTGAAGGGCTGCTGATGAAAGACACCCGGTTCTGGGTGGTCAGGCCGCGCATTTCCGGCGGCACCGTCTCCGGATTGGGCACCTTGATGGGAGGGTCATACATCGGTATGGATGTGGGAACGTCAAAGGACTCTCAACTGGAGTTTACCGGCCTGGAGGATCCGCCGGTCGTGACCATGGATGAGCCGGGCACCCAGTTCAAGCTGCATGCGGACGATATCGGTTCGCTGAACGTCAAATCGCCGGTGTTTTTCAGGCGCATGCAGGTGGGAGAGGTCATCGCCTACGAGCTTGACAGGGATGGCAAAGGGGTTACTGTAACTGTCTTCATCCGGAAGCCCTATGCCCCGTTCGTGAAGGCCAACACCCTTTTCTGGCACGCCAGCGGGATCGATTTTACCATGGACGCCAACGGCGTCAGGGTTAACTCGGAATCAATGGTTTCACTGCTGCTGGGCGGTATCGCCTTCCAGACGCCCGAGGACAAAGCCGATACCGGTCCGGCTCCCGCCAACAGTGTTTTTACGCTGTTCACCACCAGGGAAGAGGCGCTGAAACGGATCGACAGTATCGTGGAAACCTACCTGCTGGTTTTCAAGGAGTCGGTGCGCGGCCTGGCAATCGGCGCGCCGGTGGATCTGCGCGGTGTTACGGTGGGGGAGGTCTCCCGGATCAGCGTTGATCTTGATACGCGCAAAAAACGATTTGTCATGCCGGTTGAGGTAAAGTTTTATCCGGAGCGCCTGCGCGCCAGCTACCGCAGCAAATCCCGTCTGCCGGGCCAGCGGCATTCGCGGGAACTGATCAATGCCCTGGTCAGCAACGGCATGCGCGCCCAGATCAGGAGCGGCAACCTGTTGACCGGCCAGTTGTACATCGCGCTGGATTTCTTTCCCAAGGCGTCGCCGGCCAGGATCAACTGGGCTCAGAATCCGCCCGAGTTCCCCACCATCCTGGGGAACATGGAGCAGTTCCAGACCATGCTGATGCAGATCGTGCAGAAGATAGACAAGCTGCCGCTGGAGGAAATTTCCGGGGATATGCGCAAGACGCTGCAATCGCTGTCGGAAACGCTTAAGAACGCCGACAGGCTTCTCAAGAATGTCGACACTACGGTTGTCCCGGAAACCCGCCTGATGCTGGAGGATGCGCGCAAGACCCTTAAAGAGGCTGACAAGGCGCTGGCAGGGGCGCGACAAACACTCTCCGCGGATGCCCCGCTTCAGAAGGATCTGCGTGACACCCTGCGCGAGGTCGGCCGCGCCGCCCAGTCGCTCAAGGTACTCAGTGAGTACCTTGAGCGTCATCCCGAAGCCCTGATCAGCGGCAAGAAGGAGGATGGACGATGAAATTCGCCCCGCTCTTTTCCCTGGTTGCACTTTTTGCCGGCAGTCTGCTGGTACTGTCCGGCTGCGCCAGTTCGCCGCGCTCTCAGTTTTATACACTGACGCCCGCAGCGCACCGGAGCAAGAACCCCGCGGCCGTCACAATTCCGTCGGTGGCGATTGTCTCGGTCACCATACCGGAATTGGTTGACCGTCCCCAGTTGGTAGTGAGAAGCAATGACGCAAAGGTGGAACTGCTGGAAACCCATCGCTGGGCAGAGCCTTTGAAGGACGCCCTGTCCCTGACGATTGCGGAAAATATTTCCCGTCTGCTGGCTTCGGACAAGGTGTCGAGCTATCCGCAGGTCGTATCGCTCTCGGCTGATTATAAGGTGTATGTGGATGTGAGGCTGTTTGAGTTCGCGGGAGATCATGTGGAGCTGGATGCGCTCTGGGCGATCCGCCGGGCGGATGACCGGCCGGCGGGCAACGGGAGATCGCGGAAGCGCGAAGCAGTAACCGGCAGCGGCTATGACGCAGTGGTCACGGCTTTCAGCCGTGGAGTCGCGGGCATCTGCCAGGATATTGTCCAGGGATTGAAAAGCGTCTGGCAGGCCGGGCAATGAGAGGGATCTGGGTCAATACAGACAGTGTTGGTGAATATCCCCCAACGACAGGCCTGACACAAACACGATTTTCCTGCGCAATAGGATCACGGGTATTTTCCCGTAATTCCCACGAGACCACATCATGCCGATTGCCGTATTCGACGCCATAAAGGAAAATATCAGCACATTTCTCGGCGGGGCCGCTGTGGCACTGCTGCCCGGCGCCGCCGGGTACGAGGCCGACGAGACAACCATCAGCGAGAGCCTCTCCATCGAAGATCGCGCATACTGCTTCATGGCCCGGAGGGAGGTCATCCCCTTCACCCGCAGCGAGATCCTCTTCTGCCGTGAACTGCTGACCGCTTTCTCGGGCCTGTTCAGCGGTTTTCAGCAGGAGGATTACGTGGCGCATTTCCGTACCGCGCTGCTGGCTTCGATCATGGACATCACCGTTGCCCGCTCGCTGCGCGGCGACCACCGCAAGGCTTTCTGGCCGATCCAGCAGTTGATCCAGCTGCTGAAACATCTTTCGTACCAGCGATATGAAGGCAAACCCGCTACGACCGGGTTCCTGGTGCATCGCACCACCCCCCGACTGTTGAGCAAGATGGTGCGGGAACGAAACCACAGCCTGATTCCCCTGAATCCGCACGAGGACATATCTCCACATTTCTTTCGCAACCCGTTGCCGTACCGCATCGTCGACGGCACCAACCTCTTCTTCGTCGCCAATATCCAGATGCAGGTGACCGGCGTCCTCCGCACCTCTCCCACCGTAATGCCGATCGACATAGAACTCCTGACCCAGCGGGAGATATTCTCCCTGGTCAGGCGCGCCGGCCACGGTGCCTTTGCCGTGACGGTCAACGGGGCCTCGGAAATCGAAGTACTGGTCAGCCCGGCCAAGCTGCTGGTGCGGCGCAAGGGCGCCTGGGCAATCTTCGATCCGGATATCTTCCGCTCGTTCCTGTCAGGCAGCATTGACGCCGAATCCATCGATGAACTGCTCTGGTCCGTTTACGCGCTCTCCAAGGAGAGGCTCGGCACGGTCGTGCTCATATACAGCAAGGGCGCCCGCAACCTTGCCGGTCTGAAGAAAGGTTCGGTGGGAGGGGACGATCCGATCGGCCGCCTTCTGATTGGTCGGGTCAGGAAACGGACCATACGTGATCTGAAGAATGCCGGGATTCTGCTGCGAATCCTTTCGGCCGACGGAATGACGGTATTCAACGAGAGAGGACGGCTGATGGAGACGGGATTCATCTTCGATACATCCTATGCCCGGGAGGTGGTGACCGGAGGAGGACGCACCACGGCAGCCAGCGCCGCATCCTACTTCGGCAAGGTCATCAAGGTTTCTCAGGACGGCCCCATAGAACTGTACCAGAACGGGCGCCTGCTCTATCGTTTCGGATAACCCCTTGCAGGCAAAGGGTGCAGACCGTGAAAGAAAATTTCCTGAAGTCTGACTTCCTGCCAGTGGAACCGACACCCTCGGTGCTGACGTGACAGTAATGAAAAAAATACACACAATTGTGAGGCACTTCAAATGATCTCCGCTTCCGAACAACTGAATCAACTGGGATGGGATGAATGGTTTGCAGCACAGGCGCAGGAGAGAGTATCACCTGAACAGCGTGTTGCGCGTGTTGTTGCCGTGGATCGCGAACAATTTCTTGTAGTGGACGAGTCCGGTGAATTTCGCGCAAAGCTTGCCGGCCGTTTCCTCCACATGACCGGGCAATCGGTCGATTTTCCATGCATCGGGGATTGGGTATGCATTCAGCACAGCAACTCCGACATGTATGGAATAATTCATGACGTTATTCCCAGAAAGTCGGTTCTGCGCCGCAAGGCCGCGGGAGATGCCATCGAATGCCAGATGATCGCTTCGAACATCGACGTAGCCCTGCTCGTCCAGTCCTGTCACTTCGACTTCAATGTCAACAGGCTTGAGCGTTACCTGGTTATGGTCAGGAACGAGGATATACATCCTGTCATTGTCCTCACGAAAACCGACCTGGTCAGTCCTGAAGATCTCCAACGACTGGTATGGGACATCAGAGGCGCCGGGATAGATTCCGAGGTAATCACGCTCAGCACTGTCACCGGTGAAGGTGTTGATTGCCTGCGGCAGATTCTGCACGCCGGGAAAACCTACTGCCTTCTCGGTTCATCAGGAGTGGGCAAGAGCACATTGATCAACCGGTTGATTGGCCGTCATAGGCTTGAGACCAGAGGGGTAAGCGGTACGGGCGAGGGCCGACATACGACGGTGCGTCGCGAACTGATTCTGTTGAACAACGGCGCAATGTTGATAGATACCCCGGGTATGCGTGAATTCGGCATTCTAGGGGCTGAGGAGGGAATGGGCGTCAGTTTTGCCGATATCCATGCGTTAGCGTCGAAATGCAAATTCAGCGACTGCTCCCACTCGAACGAACCGGGCTGTGCCGTTTTGCGGGCAGTTGAGGAAGGAAGTCTCCATCGGGCCCACTATCAGAACTTCATCAAGCTCAGGAGCGAATCAGAGTTTCACGATCTGTCGTATCAGGAAAAGCGGAAAAAAGACAAGGCATTCGGTCGCTACATCAAGTCTGTCAAGAAGGATCTGGGAATCACGCGTACATAAAGAGGAAGAATGCAGGACCGGCCCGCACTGAGACCGGGGCGGTCATAAGCTCGTAGTTTTTCGGTCTGCGCTTTCGGCAGCGAGGTTCACTTCGACCAGGACGCTGTCGAATCGGGGTGTCGGTCATCGCCTCGTACAAGTCGCAGATCAGTCGGAGCCGGTGCAGGGCTCGTTCAGATCACCCCCGCTTACTGCTGTGACCGCTGACGGTGATGACAATATCATCGGCGAACCGATGATAGTTGACGGCCTCATAAGGTCCTTCTGCCGTCTTGCGGCGGATGGTGTCGAAAGCCCAATCCAAATCGTTCAAGTAGATGTTGGCGGCCAATGGGCTGAACGGCCCCCGGTCGTTGTCAAGAAAGTTGTCGCAATTTTTAAAAACATTTGAAAACAGTGTCCGGATAAATAATACTCCCTCCTGATAGTCTTATACCAAGCAAAGGATGCCGAACATGAAAAAGCATATCCGGTCCAGTCTGTGCTTTATTATTTGGATCCAGGTCGGACCAAGCTAATACCCTGAAATTAACCAGAAACACTCCCCAAAATACTCATTATTCTGTCTTGGATTCTCGTTTTTGGGATCAAAAACAGCATTATAAGAAGCTGGTTTTTCTCGGATGATGCAAATGCCGCTCTCCTGCTTCTCGATTCTTCTTCCAGCCGCCTTTATTCCCAGCCTTCCCCTGATTTCTTCAACATAATCGCTGCTGCCGACTGCAATAGCCTCTGCCCAACGACTCTCCCGCTTGCTGGTGACATTTTGCATGGCATCTTGTACCCATTGCCGATGATGCTCGGCAAAAGACTCGCTTTCGGGGATTCCGCAGAATTCGTGGAGCCCCAGACGGTCAATCACCCCGTAACGAGCGGGTGGGGTCTGAATCTCGTTGAAGCCACCAGTTTCCCACTCGGACGAATGTTTTACTGCCCCTGCCTGGACCATGTTCAGGTCTATGTACATAAGGCAGCGGATCATCAGCTGCTCATTCCGTTCAATGGCAGTGGAGTGATAACAGTCTTCCTAAAAAGCGCCTTTCCGTACTTTGCGCTGATTAAATTCCTGGGCAGTCCTTCCCGCAATAAGCTGAATGCTCTTGGGAACGACATCGGGACCGCTATCAATTACTACAAGGTGTATGTGATTGGAAGTAACCACATAGTTAAGTACACGCAGACCAAAGTGTTTCTTGGCTTCAAACAGCCACGAATGCCATCGACGACGGTCCTTCGCGAATTTCAGGAGAAATTCCTTTTTGTGGCAGCGATGGGTGATGTGCCACACCTGCCCCGGTATATGGTGTTGGTTTGCACGCGCCATTTCTAGATATCTCGTTTTAGGTGGTAAAAATGCACCTTTAAGCGTGAAAATGAAGCTGTTTTTGCCCATTACCTTAATATTTCCCAAGTGTTAACTTGGTCCGACCCTGCCCCGCGCCCCTGACGATCCGGCGGATGCGCCAACGCACTACCTTGGCATCAGCGCGAACACACCCCAGCCCAGGTATTCACGCGTGTAAGTGGCGTAGCGTTCAGGTTCCGACGTCAGTTGGGCTCGAACCTCATTGGCTAACTCGTCGTCGGGATTGGCTTCAAGCCAGCGGCGCATGGTGAGCCATTTGGCTGCCTCGTATCTATCCCAGCCGTCTTGGTCAGCCAGAACCATTTCAACGACGTCGTAGCCAAGGTGGCCGAAAGACGCGAGTAGTGCCGGGAGCATGAGAAAGTCGGAGATTGAGTTGGCATGACACCTCTTGGCAACATCTTCCGTCGGCGGTAACTGCCGCCAGTAAGGCTCGCCGATGAGAATGATACCCCCGGTACGCAAGCTCCGGATTAGAAGTTCGATAGTACCGGCAACTCCTCCGCCGATCCAGGTGGCGCCAACACAGGCTGCCACACCGGCCTTTTTCTCGGAAATATAACCCGCTGCATCGCCATGGATGAACGTAACTCGATCAGCAACGCCGAGTTCTACAGCTCGCAGTTTCGCTTGTTCGGAAAACAACGTGCTCATGTCGATGCCAGTGCCGGTAATGCCGTGATCGCGAGCCCAGGTGCAAAGCATCTCCCCCGAACCGCTGCCGAGATCTAGCACGTGGGTCCCAGCTTCCAGACGCAACGCCGCGCCAAGAGTGGCAAACTTTTCTGGTGTGAATGGGTTATGGATGCGGTGAGCACTTTCGGTGATATTAAAGATCCGTGGAATGTCCATTTTGTAAATTTCCTTTCGAGCATGAAGGAGTTGGTCAATTCTTATGCCTTTTGTTGCCCAACGGGGCGACGCGTGTTATACCTGCCCCCCCCCAACTCCATACGTGTTTTCAAAAGCGTGACGGAGATTATGCTGTTGTCAAATTTTCGGAACGGACCCCTTCGGGGCATTTTCGTATG
>Ga0302252_1001726_pt1 | contig 11995 bp, 12 predicted proteins | sample AAG_RA_Leu_MG_FD_193511 | JGI IMG/M metagenome (GOLD analysis project Ga0302252, IMG submission 193511) | Enriched activated sludge microbial communities from anaerobic digester in WTTP, New Holstein, Wisconsin, United States - AAG_RA_Leu | ecosystem: Engineered > Bioreactor > Anaerobic >...
CTGTGCCGCCGGAGTCATTAAAAATTACATCATAAAAAGAATCCCCTCCAGGATTTACCGTGTGAGTGCCTGATGTTGCGTTAAAGGTAACCTGGGCAATACCATTGTCAAAAGACCCTGTATTAATAAAAGTAGAGCCAATAGTCAGTAAATCTTGCGAAGTCGGGCTTAAACTGACTGAGCCGTTATTTAAAAACGATCCGCCGACATCAATGACAGCCCCGGCTGTTTCAAGATTTCCGTTAATTGTAACATTTGACGGCACGACAAGTGAAGCGTTTGACAAATCTAATGTAGAATTCGCCCCTATTGTCAAACTCGACGCAAAAAGTGTCGAAGTGACGCCTAAAGAAAATAAAACCGTAATAAATATTTTATTTTTAAAAATATTTTTCATTTTTTCCAAAAATTAATAAATAAAACCCCAAGTTATATTATATATATATACTAAACAATGTAAATAACTTTTTTGAAATATTTGAAAATTAAAATCAAAAATTTAGTTTTTGCATAACCTTTTCTCATGTTTTCAAAAATATGCGCGAAGCCCACTAAATAAAATTTGTTCAGGCTATTAATGCTTTGTAATAATTAAAACCATAAGCCACCCTTTAAGGTTTGACAAACAAAAGTTTTTCTGGTATATAGTTTTTGATATGATTGGGGCAGTAGCTCAGTTGGAAGAGCGCCACAATGGCATTGTGGAGGCCGTGGGTTCGACCCCCATCTGCTCCACCACTTTCGCCTAAAAGGCGAAAGTGTCCCGACGATTCGACGAATAGGAGAATCGGAGGGGCTAACTTGCCTTCGGCAAGTAGAGCAATTGAGCAATAGACAATATTTTAAAGTTCTAATGCTCAAATGTTCTATTGTTCTAATATTAATAATTTTGTTAAAACTTGCCGAAGTGGCGGAACTGGCATACGCGTCGGTCTCAAAAACCGATGTCCGTAAGGACTTGAGGGTTCGACTCCCTCCTTCGGCACCAAAACATTCTATGATAGAACAAAACTATCCCAATCCTAATCCGGGTAAAAACCTCAAAATACTAATTGGTGAATCTGCCTATTTACGTTTTCCATTAAAAACTCACCTCATAACATTAAATGACAACTTATCCGATATTGTAGCAAGATATGCAGTCCCCTTTCTCCAAAAAGGAGACATACTGTGTATTTCTGAGCGTATTGTTTCTATTATGCAAGGAAGAGCGATACCTATAAGCAGTATAAAACCAACGCAGCTGGCAAAATTTTTTTCAAAATTTGTTACAAAAACCATACATGGAATAGGAATCGGAAGCCCATGGTCAATGCATTTGGCAATTAGAGAACTTGGCTATCTAAGGTTTTTTTTAGCCGTTTTCATATCTCTTTTAACAAAGCCTTTTGGTATTAAGGGAGGGTTTTATTTTATCGCGGGTAAAAGCATTACAGGAATTGATGGTCCCTGTCATTACACTATTCCGCCTTATGATAAATATGTAACTTTGGCACCTATTAAATCAAAACAACTAGCAAAATCTCTGGCTGAAAAAATAGGATATGATATCGCAATTGTAGATGTTTCAAACTTTGCTGTTTTTAGTTTCGGGAAATCTGGTAAAAATATTTCTGATAAATTTCTTGCACAGGTTTTAAGAGATAACCCTTTGGGGCAGGAAACACAACAAACACCTTTGTGTATAATAAGAAAAATTTGATACTATTTTATCTTTATTACTACTAATGTGATATCATCATGCTGGGGAGCTTTTCCGATGAACGAAATAATTTCCTTTTTGATGTTTGCAGATATTCTTTCAGCACTTAACATCTTATATTGTAAAATAACCTTTATTAGCCTTTCTTCGCTGAATTCCTGGTTCTCTAAATTTCGTGCTTCGCTTACGCCATCGGTATAAAAAACGACTACATCGTCAGTAAACAAATCTATTTCATTTTCTTCGAATTCGCTTTTCATCAAACCTATTGGTATCGAATTGCTTGCAAGCTTTTCTACGCTGCCATTTTTTCTTATCAATATAATTGGCATATGGCCAGCATTAACAAAATACATTTTTCGGTTTTGGACAAATATCGAATAAATAAGCGTAACAAATAAGTTGGAACGCGAACTTTCACAAAGTTCACCATTTAGGTTTGCGACAACATCTTTAGCTTCTGAATTTTGCTTTATAAATAATTCAAAAAGGCTTATTGTTCGCGCCATATACAAAGATGCCGGTATGCCCTTGCCCGAAACATCACCTATCATAATACCAATATTGTTTTCATTCTTTCGAAAAGCATACAAATCTCCTCCTACCTGTTTCGCCGTTATCATTTCTGCCGCGATGTCTAAAAACTCTGATTTTGGAACAAACTCGGGCAGAAAGCTTTGCTGTATGTTGCGCGCGATGGACAATTCTTTTTCAACCAACATTCTTTTCTTTTGCTCTTGTAAATATTTTAAAAATGTAACCGCAAGATAACAAGTTATTGATATTATAAAAGGGCATACTAAATCAACCCAAATACGGAAAATAAAAAATATTAGAAATACCGCAATTACAAAAGATAGACATATTATAAGCGTCAAAATCAGGGAAACCTTTGGTTTTGTTTTAAGATTTATAAAAACAACTAAAAGAACAAGGAAAAACAAGATAATCAAATTCCCCGTACCGCTTAACCTAACTATAAAATTTGACGTATTTATCGTATTAAAAGCATTGGCTAGCACTCCAATACCCGGAGCAGAAACATCCAGAGGCGTAATCTTCATATCAAAAGTGCCAACAGCAGTAGCACCTACAAAAAAAATGCTATCCTGGAAAGACTTTAAATCAATTTCTGATGAAGAATTTTTTGAATCAACTACTGTTTGATAATATGACTGCAAAACATCAATGAAAGATACATGTTTAAACGTATCCGCCCATTTTCCTGCATAATTTATTATAAGGTTTCCGCTTCCATCAAGCGGTATAGTAAAATTATTTTCGAATATGATTTCGCGTGGAGTAATTTTTTTTATTTTGTCTATATCTATTTTTAAGTAATCACAAAAGAATTGTAAAAGCAAATGCGGATAAAGTTTATTCTGATATTCGACGAATAGAGGGATCCGCCTTGTTTTTCCATCAATATCCGTGATAGAATTAGCAAACCGGTTTTTTGCAGTTACACTCTTTAGGGGTTCTATTAAATCAGCTTCGATTTTTTTTGCTAATGGAAAGTTGTTTTTCCTATACTTTAAGTCAAAAACTATCGGATAATATACGCTTGTATTTTGTGAGGCATTTTTTAATTCATCATCGAAATTTGAGCTTTCCGAAAAAACAATATCATAAAAAATCTGCTTTATTTGATTGGATGCTAAAACTTTTATAAGCGATGCATGCCAAGTCCGCTCAAAAGGCCATCTTCCTATTTTATCTAATGTATCTTCTGCAATTTCAACGATTGTCAGTTGATTTTTTGCGATTGCTTTTGGCTTACATTTCAACCGAATATCATATGTATACAACTCGAGGGGTTCGAAAACCTTGAAGTACGACAGGCATATTAAAACTATACTAAAAAGAAAAGTAAAAAGAGGGAAAAGAAGTTTTTTCATACCAAAAAGGGCTTAAAAAGTGTAATAAAGACCTGTCGTAAATAGATTGTCGGTATAATCTTCCAACGGGTCGTTTGAATCGTTTTTAATATATGTATAATCAGCCCCTACAGATAAGTTGGCAGTTAAATCGTAGAATAAAGCAGCACTTATAAAATATACATCGTCTTCTTGTTTTTTGCCTATATCCGAAACGTACCTATCTTTGAAATCTTTAAATTCATAAGCAACGCTTCCAATAATATAAAGTTTTTCTGTTAAAAGCTGTATCAGTGAACCTGAAGCCTTATACGAATTATAATCATAGTAATCCAGATATTTATCGTTTGAATCATTATGGAAAAATGTTCCTTTTACTTTAAAAAGTGTTTTTGTAAAAGTCTTTGTGATTTGATATGAAACAGTATGACGCAGATCTTTTCTGTCTTTTACCTGCGTGCCGGCAGCATCTCTTGCCTGTCTTTCATCAAAATGTTTATACATAATTTCATACTCAACTTTATGATAGAGCGAATCTGTTATGGCATGCTTCAGGCCAAATATTGCTTCATGGGTTAAATAGGTTCCCTGTTTGTCTTTGTGGTAATAAATCTCTGAAAATTTATACAATGTTTCCATGCTCAAAACATCCAGGAAATCAAAGATAAGACCGGATCCGGCATAAGCATCGAGAAAATTTGCATCAGTAACATCGTAATAATTTATATCTGTTGCACCCGCCGCAAACTTAACCTTAACATTAGAATAGAATTCATGTATAAGATCCAAGTCTAAATTAGCCTGATTAAAAAAATCGCCCTCTCTTTCCGAGTCCAAAGTAGCATTAGTATCATATCCTTGGGTTATAGAAGCAATCACATTAAAATTTGTTTTTTTCTTTGTTATTTCTTCATAAGCATCCCTTGATGTAGAATCTGTCTTATAAGCTTCCTCTTCTTCTTTAGGTTGAGCAATACATGTAAATGAAAACAAACCTGTTGTTAGAGTTATTAAAATCATTAAAAACAGAAATTTTTTATTTTTCATATTTCTACTTTTCGTAAAAAGAAGAGCCCTACTCATATTTTACTCTCCCCCTTTCAGATAATATTCTCCTTCGCCTTCTTCCTCTCCGCATCCTCTATTTTCCTGTTGTTCCAGAAGACTGTCTATTCTTGATTTTTGTTTTTTTTCCAATTCCTGAGATTTATCTTCCAGTTTTTTATCAATATTCTTCAAACTTTTATCGAGTCTCTTGGAAAAATTGTTTGAATTCCCGCCATTACCGTCTCCGCCACCCCTGCCTTCTTTTCGGTCCATCTTGCTTGTCCAATTTTTCCATTGATTTTTTTCCATAAAATTAAGTTTTAGTATGTTCGATGGTCCACCAAATTTATCGATTTGGGTCTTATGCCCAAAGAGCAACAAAATTTCGCCTATTTTATTTCCGTCTTTATCAAAACCTGCTACAAATATATCATTTTCATGCGCTTCAGCTTTATCTTTTTTGTTTTTATGATGAAAACGCCAACCCGTTCCCCGGGCAGAAGTTACACTTATAGGGCTTTTTATCTCAAAAGTAGAACCTTTTGGCATGTTTTTTAAACGTGCCATTATTGAACCGTCTAAAACATCTAACCTAGAGTTTGAAATTTCTTTAAATGACACTTCGGTTTTCTCTTCGACCCTGATAACGTTATCTGTAGAACCATCCAAAGAAAGATCAACATAAGAATTGGCACCTGTTTTTATGCTTTGCCCTTGGGATACGCTGTCGCCTATTTTAGCTTCGATTTCTTGGCCTTCTTGTATTAATTTGGCATTTCCCTTGACCGAAATAATTTTTGAGTTATATTCCGCAAAAACATTAGTACACATATAAAAAAACCCAATGATTATTAACCCTGCAAACAAACAAGCAAATATTTTTTTCATATAAACTCCCCAATTTATTATTAGCGCACCAGAACGTCTACGGCGTGCAGTACGGGATTTCATTTCTTAAGCAAAACTCCCGAGGTTAAACCTTCTTTCTATCCCTTGACGCAAATCAAAGCAGATAAAGCCGTAGAGCCTCACTTTTTCACCTTGCTATCTTCTTTACCCTTCATTAAAAGTTTCCATGGGTGTGTTTTTATATCCTCGCTAAAATCTTTAAAATTTTGCGAGGTTGCTTCCAAATTGGACACTATACTTGAAACACCTTTTTTATTATCGGTAACGACACTGTTCAGATTGTTGGTAAAACTCTTTACATCTTTTAATGTATCATCTAATGTTTTTGCTATTTCTCCTGCTTGTTCGGCAAGTTTATCAAAATTAAACGGGTCTTTGCCGACAACAATTGTATTTGGTTTTATAAATTCTGAGTCTTTTGAGCCGCCTTCAATTTTTACAAATTTTTCACCCATAAGCCCCAATGTTGAAATTGTAATCTCTGAATCCTTTCTGATTTTGGCATAGTTACTAAGACATACCTTAAGCAAAACTTTTGTTCCTTCGTCATATTTCAAGTTTATGTCCAGCACTCTTCCCACTTCTACGCCGGCAATCTGCACTGGTGCGTCTTTTTCTATGCCTGCGACGTCATTGAACACGACTCCTATTTCATATTCTTGTTTGGAAAGGTTAAAATCACCTGTTTTTAAAAGCATCCATATTGCACCGACAAGTGCAACAATAACCAATAAACCTGTTTTAAATTCATTAGAAAAACCTTTCATCTAATACTCCTTTTTTTATTTCGTTAATTCTTCTAAATAATCTTTATCTCTATCTTTGAAAAATTTTATTGGCCCGTCAGGGCTACCGCAAATAAACTGCTGCACTATTTCGTTTTTACTGTTTTTTATCTCTTCGGGTGTGCCAACCTGAACAAGTTCTCCGTTGTATAGCATGCCTATTCTGTCCGCTATGGTAAAAACGCTTTGCATATCATGTGTTACAACAACGCTTGTTATTGAAAGTTTTTTGCTTAAATCCATTATAAGTTTATCTATCACACCTGCCACAATTGGATCAAGTCCTGCTGTAGGTTCATCGTAGAATACTATATCAGGGTCCAGCACTATTGCACGCGCAATTCCAACCCTCTTTCTCATGCCTCCTGAAAGTTCGCTTGGCATAAGATGCTCAAATCCTCTTAATCCAACAAGTTCAAGCTTCATTTTTATAACTATATTTATTATGCTCTCATCAAGTTTTGTATGTTCCCTCAACGGTAAAGCAACATTCTCACCAACTGTCAGGGAGTCAAAAAGGGCAGCATTTTGAAAAACCATTCCTATTTTTTTCTTAATAATATCAAGCTGGTCTCCGGTTGATTCTTTTAAGTTGTATCCCATAATCGAAATGCTACCTATATCCGGTTTATGCACGCCTATCATGTGTCTTAAAAGAGTTGATTTGCCGCAACCACTTCCGCCCATCAAAACAAATGTTTCACCACTATAAATTTCCAGATTCACGCCATTTAATATGCGTCGTTTTCCGAAATTTTTCACTACATCTTTAACTATTATTACAGGCTTTTTATCTGTGATCATTTTAAAAATTTTTAATTGTTAAAACCATATTAAATATTTGCGAAGTAGAATATTGCAGTAAGTATACAGTCTGCTAATATTATTAAAATAAAACTCGTAACGACACTTGTCGTTGTGGATTTTCCTACGCCTTCTGCTCCTCCGCTTGTTGTCAGACCTTTATAGCAGCTAACCATTGAAATGATAATCGCAAATACCGCACTTTTGAAAAACCCGGTTAGCAAATCTTTTCCTTCTAACAGTTTAAAAGAAGTGCTGACATACAAAAATGGGTTTATCTTCAGACTAAAAACTCCGACGATAAAACCGCCTATCATTCCGAAAATATCACTCATAACCGTCAGGACCGGAAGCATTACTAAAAGTGCCAAAAAACGCGGCACTACCAAAAATCTTACAGGATCAAGCGCTAAGGTATCTAAGGCCTCTATTTGTTCGGTAACTTTCATACTGCCAAGTTCTGCAGTAATCGCGGCCCCGACTCTTCCTGTTACAACTAAAGCTGTAAAAACAGGCCCGAGTTCTCTTGCCAAAGAAACACTTACCAAGCCTGCAACATATATAGTTGCCCCTAATTTTGAAAGTTGATAAGCACTTTGCATGGCAATAACAACACCTGTGAATAAAGCAACGAAGAATACTATCGGAAGGGAACGAATGCCTACAAAAACCATCTGGTTGAATATGTTGGGTCTGCGGACAAATTTTCTTTTGAATGGACCAAGAAAAAGCCAAAATAATGTCTTGGAAAAAAGAATAAAAACTTCACCTGTTTGTGTTACAATAGCGATTATTTTTCTTCCAATTAATGATACCATATCTACATTTTGTGTTTTCAGAAAAACTGGTTAGGCAAACAGTTTTATTGCGTCTTCTTCTGTTTCTAAAATATTAAATAATTTTTCTAATTTGGTTATTTCGAACAGATTCTTTATTTTTGATTGCATATTGGTAAGTTTTAACTCTCCGCTAAAAGATTTTACATTTTTAAGCAGTTCGACTAAAGTAGCTAAGCCAGAGCTATCTATATATGAAACGGAACAGAAATTTATCACAACTTTGCGACTTTTATTTTTGAGAATATCTTCAAGTTTCTTTTTGAGCATTGGGGATGTGTTTGCGTTGATTTCCCCTTCGATATAGCATATTTTTATTCCATTTTTATCTTCAATTTTAGCTTGCATGGCACACCCTCCCACTAATTATTTTGGTTTTGGTTTATGTATTTTATCATAGTTATTTTGTTTCCGCTATCATTAAAATATACCTCATCCATGAGACTTTTTATCAAAAACACACCCCTGCCGCCTTCTTTATACACGTTTAGGCCTTTTGTTGGATTTGGAACTTTTTTGTGATCAAACCCTTTCCCTTTGTCTTCAACAATAAGTGTTATTTTGCTACCCTTTAAAGAACATTTTATATCAACCAATAGCGAAGGATTAAGTTGGTTTCCGTGCTGCATCGCATTTCTTACTGCTTCTTCAATAACAAGGCGCAAATAAAAAACATCATCGCTGCTGATTTTTATTTTGTTTGACAGGAAATCTATAATATTATTGCTTGTTTTTTTCAGGTATGAAATGTCGCTTGGAACAAAGCATGAATACTCCATCTATTTGGAATCCTCTTTTTTCTCGTCTAAGCTATAATCGGGTTCCAGGATTACGCCCATTTTTCTAAATTTTTTGTATCTTTCTTCTACTATTTTTTCCGAGCTCATTCCTTTTAGTTCTTCTAAATATTTAACTATAGAGACCTTGATATTTTTAGCTGCAAATTCAGGGTCACGGTGAGCTCCGCCAATAGGTTCTTTTATAATTTCATCTACAATACCAAATTGGATCAGATCAGGACCTGTAAGTTTTAGAACATATGAAGCATCTGCTGCCTTTGAGCGTTCCTTCCATAAAATAGCAGCACAACCTTCCGGAGAAATAACCGAATAATATGCATTTTCTAAAATGCATATTTTGTTGCCTATACCGATACCCAACGCACCTCCTGATCCGCCCTCGCCCAAAATAAAAACAAGTATAGGAACTTGTACCCCGGACATCTCTCTGAGATTATAAGCTATAGCCTCTGCTTGTCCCCTTTCCTCGGCTCCTATGCCAGGATAAGCGCCCGGCGTATCTATAAAGGATACTATTGGCAGCTTGAATTTTTCTGCCATTCTCATGACACGCATTGCCTTGCGATATCCTTCTGGATGAGCACATCCAAAATTTCTCATTAAGTTTTCTTTTGTATCTTTACCCTTTTGATGACCTATGACAACCACTTTGTTGTTGTCTACTCTAGCAAATCCGCATATTAGGGCTTTGTCATCGGCAAAATGTCTGTCTCCGTGTATTTCTACAAAATCAGTCATAATCATACGAACATAATCAAGTGTATATGGCCTTTTTGGATGTCGCGCTATTTGCACTTTCTGCCATGGTGTTAAATTACCGTATGTTTCTTTTTTAATTTTTTCAAGCTTGTTCGAAAGTTTTGCAATTTCTTTAGTCACATCGATTTTCTCCGATGAAGTAAACTTTTTAAGCTCTTCTATTTTTTTCTCTAATTCTATTATAGGTCTTTCAAAATCTAAAATATGGCTATGACTGCTCATAAATTTTCCTCGTTTCTAATCAATTACCGTTACTTCTGTACCAACAGGCAGAACATCGTATAATTCCTCAACATCATCTTTCAGCATTCTCACACAGCCTGCGGTGACAGCTTTGCCTATGTTTTCCGGCTCAGTTGTACCATGTATGCCGTATCCCTCTATAGATATACCTAACCAGCGCGTTCCTAAAATATTTTCAGGGCTTGTCGGCGGTACTACTACCCCAGCTTTATACCATGTAGGGTTAACTAGTTTATTTACTACTGTAAAATTCCCTACGGGAGTACAACCATTCAAACCTGTAGAAACTATATAAGTCTTTATAACTTCATCATTCTTTTTTAATATTAATATATTCTGCGACTTGTCCACAAGAACACTAAACTTACCTTTAGTGATTTTAAGTTTCTGCCCTGGTCTTATAACATCTTTTTGTAATATATTACTCTTTTTTATAAGCTCAACTGTTGTGCTAAAATTTTTTGCGATTTTGGCCAAACTGTCCCCTGATTTTACCTCATACATCATGGAATCTTCAGTCTGTACGGGAGAAAATAACAGTTTCATACTTAGTTGAGAAAATTTATTTTGCGCATCTTGCAAAATTCTAGCTTCAGGGAAATCATTTAGCACGTTTTTATACAGATCTCTTGCTTCTGATAATTTTGCCTGACTCTCAAGTATTTCAGCTTTTTTATAAATAAGCAGTGCTCTGGCATCAGGATTCTTTGTTCCCTCTAATGCCTTATCTAATTCGTGAATAGCCTTCTGCTCTGTCAAACCTTCTATAGATTTTAGTGTTTGATTCGCTCTTTTTTCTTCTACTAATAAAGGTTTATTGGCAGCAGCTTGCGGAATTTCTTGTTTTTTGGAAGAACCAAGCTTATAAAAAAATACTGAAAGCAAAATTACAAGTATTATGGCAATAATAACTATTTTTTTGTTTACGATCATAAAACTCCTTTTTGGTTCTATCCTCTCAAAAACGCAATAAGCGCTCCTAATCCCACTCCTACAAAAACTTCAAAAGGCGTATGCCCTAAAAATTCTTTTATTTTCTCTTCGTTAACTACTTTTTTCCAATACAAATCATCTAATATTTTGTTTAATATCACGGCTTGTCTTCCCGTGGTTCTTCTTACGCCTTGGGCATCAAAAGATACGATAACAGCAAACACAAGAGAAATAGCAAAAAGTACCGAATCAAACCCATAGTACATTCCTACCGATGTGGCAAGGGCTGTAACGCCTGCCGCATGGGCGCTCGGCATACCGCCGGTACCCATAAACCACCTAAAATCAAATCTTTTCTGAATAATAACCCCGATTATTACTTTAATAGTCTGCGCAATAATCAAGGCTATCATGCTCGTTACAAGAATCTGATTTTTAAAAATTTCTTTAATAAAAATTTCTGCAGCCATTTTATATTATTTGTACTTTGAGGATTAAAGCATGGTTAACAAAGGTTAAATTATCGTTATATTATATTATATTAGTAGACACTAAACAAGAGAATTGTTTACGGATATTTGCGTGAATTTACTGCTTTTTTTTAACAACAAAATTAACATTTTCCTTAATTTCACCTTTTTCTGAAAGCTTAATTAAGGCAAAGTCATCACCAATAAGCTCATAGTCTTCTGGCAAGGATGTTAAATCCACCTCTACCTTATTCTCTCCGCCTGGTAGTTTCTTTAGACTATAGTATCCCTTTGAATCCGTAACCGTTATAGTTCCTGCACAACTAACCACAATATCGCTTATTCCAGATTCTTCGGGTTCTTTTGTACCGTTGTTGTTTGCATCAACATAGACAAAACCACCTACGCTTCTTAAGGTATAGACAGGAAAATCGTATGAAAAACGTTCTCCTGCATGAACGGTAAATTTTTTCTTTGCGGGAATTGCTAGCATAAAATCTTTTGGCAATGTTTTGGTGTCCAAACTAATTACATGATCACCGGCAATTACTTTACCGAAATAAAAATGGCCTTCACCCCCGGAATATGCTTTTTTTGTATCATCAACACTCAATTTCACTCCTTCTGCGGGAAGATCAATTGCGGAATCAAATTTTTTATTCATGTTAATATCGTTATAAACATACCCCATAACTTCAGATCTGGCAAACACGCCAAAGTTAGCGTCTTCAATATCGCCCTGCTGCATAATAAGAGGTTTTGGGTTCGCAGTGCTAATGCTCATATTATCGGGTATATTGTCTGTATTAAATTTTACGGTTGATTTGCCG
>Ga0302252_1001729_pt1 | contig 11979 bp, 22 predicted proteins | sample AAG_RA_Leu_MG_FD_193511 | JGI IMG/M metagenome (GOLD analysis project Ga0302252, IMG submission 193511) | Enriched activated sludge microbial communities from anaerobic digester in WTTP, New Holstein, Wisconsin, United States - AAG_RA_Leu | ecosystem: Engineered > Bioreactor > Anaerobic >...
ACTATGAAGTACCGAACGTCTTTGATCAAGAGAGGCCGTCAGGCCCGGGCGTGCGAGCGACGCATGGAGGACATCGAGAAGTACATCAACGAAAAGAATATTCCGAAGCTCGAGATCGCTCTTCGCGATGCTCGCAACACGGCGACGAAACTCCGCAACACGGCAAGCGGAGAGTTTCGCGACCTGTTGGCTATGGTCGCAACGCTCGAGAACAAGGCGTACAATCTCAAGCTCATAGAATGGAGGAAGATATGAGCGACGAGTACAAAGAGCTAGAAGCGCAGATAGACAGGCTCCAGCTGTATAGACAACAGATGCTGAACACAGCTATGGAAAGGAAGGACTTCGAAAAGCTTCATCTTATCGCTTCTCAGATGGGGATGCGTTCTCAAGAGAGCGAAAGCGGGACCTGGGTCGCGACATATGTCTTCCAGACGCCTATGACTCTATGCGACACAGTCTACAGAATAGACATCATAGCTCGATGCTACGGGAGCAAGAGAGTAGACGTCAGGATGAACGGAAAGCTCGTGGCGTCGAACGGGCCGAAGCGCATCTATATTTCAAAAATTGTCGATCCGATAATCGCTAAGTTCTATCCTAGGATAGACGAGGCGATAAACAGAGCTAGGCTAGAAGCGAAAAGGAACGAGCTTCTAAGCCTAAAAGAAGAGCTCTTATGGGAGGACATAGATGACTGAACTCTTCGTGGCATTTCTCTTCTTTCTTCTGTACCTGTTCTTCGCGGCCTGGGAAGTTGGAGAGCCCGCATGGTACAAGAAGCTGGCTATCGTCGGCTGTCTTGGAGGCATGATCGGGATCGTATTTCACATGATGGGGCTCTACTAAACAGGCGTATAGTAGAAGGTCATTCGATAAAAAATTATTTATTAAAAGAGTAAAAATAATGCTTGCCAGAATGTAAAAAGTATGGTATAATATATACAGTAAAAAGCGCCCCGTAGAGAGCGCTGAAAGCACTAGGAGGTTCCAAATGGACGCAAAGATTTTTCTGGAAAAGGTTCAGGCTCGGTACAACGAGCTCCTGTCCGGCTTCGAGGCTCCGCCCGACATGACCCCGGCCGAGGCCGAGATCGTGAAGCAGAAGCTCATGGCCAAGGCCAAGAGCGACGTGAAGGCCGGGGAGCGCGACGCGGCTCTCACGAAGCTGATCGAGCTCGCCAAGAGCGTGGCCGGAGACGACGTCGAGATCGTCGAGGCGTGCAACCTGCTGTCCAAGCGCCAGCGCGCCGAGCGCGGAGAGCGCGTGGCCAGGACCGTCGCCGCCCCTCGCACCTCCCGCTTCACGGTCCTCGAGGTCGAGTTCCCCGAGGTCGGGATGCAGGTCAGCGAGGACGCCCTCTTCGCCAAGTACAAGATGGGCCGCAAGGACGTGTACTGGCTCATCGCCGACGCCATCAAGGGCGCCAAGGACCCGAACACCCGGAAGTGGATCAGCTTCGATCCGAACTCCGGGCTCTACACCTACGAGAGCCAGGGCGAAAATCCCCCGGACGGCTGGACCGGATACGTCCCGTCCTCCCTGAAGGCACCCAAGGCCGCCGACATCAGCGAGTAAGCATCAGTCACCATGCTGAGAGCTTCGGCTCGCGGGACCCCTCCACTACGGAGGGGTCCTTTTATTTCTCACTCCATTCTGGTTTCAAATAAAGAACAAACTACTATACAAATGTTTAGTATTGCAATTTTTGGTATAGTGTGCTATACTATATACTGAATGGAGGGTTCGATGGACGGAGAAAAGACCTGCCGATGTGAATCGGGCGACATAAAGATAAAAGAGTACAAAAGAGAATTAGAGAGCGCCGTGGCCTGGGCCGATTCGATCGTAGCAGGGCGAAGGCGATCTAGAGAAGATTGCGTTCACCTTGCTTTCCTTTCAAGAGCCGTTAAAGACTACATGGGAGAAGTATGAGCTACCAAAAGACAATCGCTATTACAGATCCTTCTGTTTCTAGGCAAGCTGTCCTTCGCCAAAGATATCTTGCCTACAAAGCTCAGAAGGAAGAGCAGTCCATTGTAGACGTAGGGCCTCACGATCATCTTCTGTTCGGTGAGCATCCTACTAGCCCGCAGAACAACAGGCACATTCAGTTGCCGGGGTGCCCATGATTGTGTCGGATAGAATGTATCGCGATCTTGAGGCGCTGATCAAAGAAGGCAAGAGCGTGAGCGCCGCGGTCAACGCGATTACAAAGAAATACAGGCTGTATCCGGGTCACGTGACGCAGGACTTCGTGGCCTATCAAGCGAAGCTAAGAGCGACAGCTAAAAATATTCAGGGCAAGATTCCTCATTAACACTCTCTAAGGAGGCCTCTATGTGGTTGAAGATCTCCAATCAAGGAGAAGTAGAAAAGGAAGGGCTCTATCTGATAGGCGCCTCTACCAAAGATGGCGACGATACCAAGATAGGGTTCTTTGGATCAGGCAACAAGTACGCGATCGCGTGCCTGTTGAGAAACAACATACCGTTCCGCATATTTTCTGGCGATCAGGAAATAGTAATCAACACAAAAAGCGTGAGTCTTCGTGACCAAACCTTCCAGCAGATTATCGTAGACGGCCAGAGCACTTCGCTCACGACTCGCATGGGGCCGTCTTGGGAGATCTGGTTCGCTATCCGAGAATTCTACTGCAACGCTCTCGACGAGGGCGAAGCTGAAATGTCTGTATCTGAACACGAGCCTGTAGGCGAATCAGGAAAGACGAGCATATTCATAGACTACGTCAACTCGGTGAACGACTTCTATAGAAACATAGGAACCTATATTCTGAACTCTGAGCCTCTGATGTCCGTCGATACTGTGTACGGAATGTTGTCTATTCACAAGAAAATCGGAGAAAAGCTGGCTATCTTCAGAAAGCGGATCAGGGTCAATAGCATTTCCGACGAACGAAACAGTATCTACGATTACAATTTCGACAAGATAGACATAAACGAATCCAGAATAATTCAATATGACTATCAGCTTCTTCAAGGCGTAGCTGACTTCTACGTTCGTTGTGAGGACAAGGAAGTTATATCCGCTCTGCTCGAAAACATCAACAAATCTTCGTTCTTGGAAGCGAATCTCTATTGGCAATGGTCTTCAAACGACTTCTCTCCTGCTTGGAAAGAGGCTATAGGATCTTCGATGGTTGCCAGCAGAGACATTCTTGACAAAATACCGAATGAAGATCTAGCCCATTGTGTCGTATTGCCGCACAATCTGGCAACGAAGCTGAAAGAGAACGTAGAAGGCTTAAACTTCTACGGTCTTATAAAAGACGACTTCATTCGTGAGGAAGGCACAATAAGGCAGAAAGAAAATCTGCAGAGCGCGAAAGAAGAGTGTGAAAGGTTCCACTTCTTAAAGGATGCGATAAGCGAATACGAGTTGGTTCTGTGCAGATTTAAGAACGATGGACTTATGGGAGCGTGCCAGAAGGAAGAGAAAAGGATTCTCATATCTACAGAGTTCATGGACGATTACGATGAGCTTGTTATAACTCTGTTTGAAGAGTATGCTCATGCTATTGGGTACGAGGATGATTCAAGGCGCTTTGAGCAGTTCCTTATGAGGGAACTGGTGAAGCGAGAGCGCAAGCTGAACGAATAGGAGGACAGCATGAATCTTTGGTGGGCTCTTATCATAGAAACATCTTTGTTCTTCAACGGAGGAATTATTCAGTACCAGTCTCCTGATTACACTATATTGGAAGAGCCTATAACAACTTCTATCCAAGGAGAGATAGGGAGGGATAACTTCGTCTTATACGGTTCTGTATCTGTAGATATGTGGATGCAAGAATTCACAAGCTACCTTCCTTTTAATAATCAGTACACAGTTGGCGGTCGTATTACTCTAGGCGCGCTAGAGATCGGCTTAGAGCATTCTTGCTATCATCCTATGGTTCCGTATATGTGGGTTTCTCCCAAAAGGCAGATAGTACCTTCATTCGAGGGGTACTTAGATCGCGTCTATTTAAGAATTGCTCTAAAGAGTAGATAAGACCCGTAGAGGTCTTAAGATAACTGTAGGAGGCACCTATGGCTAAGAAGACTGTGAAGCTGACTGTCGGAGACAATGAGCTGGAGTGCGAAGGCGAATACACTCCTGCTCAGGCCGGCTCTGAGTACACGAAGAACGGGGATCCTGGATCTCCTCCCGAAGCGAGCGACTTCGTCCTCGACACCGTCAATCTGATCCACGAGCACGAAGGCCATGTGCTCAAGATCTCGGTCACCGAGATGTTCCTCACGCTCAGCGACTTCGATGTTCTCCAGGAGATGTGCTTGGAGAGGCTCGAAGACGAAGACGGAGCGGAGTACGACGACTACGAAGACGAGCCGGACGACGATGACGACTTCGGAGACGAAGAGGAAGAGGAAGACATGGGCGATGACGCCGACTTCGACGACGACTACGAAGACTACGAAGACGACTAAGTAAAAATACTTTGAGGGGAGGAAGCTCCCCTCCTTACGCCATCTTAGCTCAGTCGGTAGAGCGCGTGACTTGTAATCTCGAGGTCTCCGGTTCGATTCCGGAAGATGGCTAATTTCTGAAGAAGGAGGCGTATGTGGTTTCTTTAACGGATATAAAATCTATAGGAAAAACGATATCTGTGCATCAGCCTCATTTTTCTCCGTGGCTTCCTTACCTATGGAAAATGAATATTAGCGATGAGTTCATATTGGCAGATGACTTTAGATTCAGCCAAGGCAGAGATCAAAATAGCTTCAGGTTAAGTGGAGTGAATGGGGTATACGCGACAGCAGTACCGTTGATCTTAGATGAGAGCAAGAGTCTTAATAGAGCGACTATTAAAGACAAAGACTTTAATCTTAAGAAGATAGTAAAAACCATAGAAGGCACATACGGCAAGAACAATGACACAGCAAAAGCCGTATCAGCTATAAGAACAGGAATGCAGACATATGAGATATTTTCAAGCATATGCGAATATATAATAAAGCAAGCTCAAGACACTTTGTTCCATAGAACGACGCGTATGCTAAAGACGAGCGAAATGTTTTTGTCTTCTAAAGGCTCAGACAGAATACTAGATATTTGTCTTCTAAGAAAAGCTAAGTGCATCATAGTAGGAGCACACGGCGCAGACTATATGCGTATTGCAGACTTTAAGAACAAAGGCGTAAGAGTGTTTTCTATGGACTTTGTATGGGTCTCTTATCCTCAAAAGTACCCTTCTCCTTTAGTTCCTGGACTGTCTTTTATAGATTTTCTTTGGAGCGGCACAGATGCAACAGCGTTCTGTGATAGACAATGCAGTTTTACAGAACTGGAGGCGTAGAGTGCCATTGCTTATTGTAGTTCCGCATTCAGACGATGAAATCCTGCAGACCGGTTCTCTTCTCCTTAAGTATAAAGAGCCTATCACTATTCTATTCACAGCTGTAGGAGACTTCCTTTCTGATAAAGAAGATATAGAAGACACGAAAATGAGAGATGAGGCCAATGCTCTTATAGCTAAAAGGCGATCAGAAAAAGGTTTATACCCAGCGACATACGTCACAAATTTCTACAGGCACACAGCCGATAAGGAAAAGCAAGACTTTATAGACGCTCATGTTATGTCTGGGATATATTCTAGTTTTGTCTTCAGCGAGCCTTCTTCTCACATATCTCACGAAAAGTGCTACAAGATGTGTTTAGCTTCATTGCGACACATAGCAGTCACAGGAATTCATACGGTAATGACAGCATCCTATCCTGTGGACGCTATGGGTGTCGCCCCTATAGCACGAAGAGCAAACTATTTCGACACATTGTGTAAAGAGGATTATCTCTTGCTCTTGCACATACTAAAGAAGACATACAGACAAAAGGCCAAAAAGGGAAGACTATCTTCTGCAGAGACGTTCAAAAATTATCTTGTGTATAACGGCAATAAGGTAGACAGACAGTGGTCTATGCCTTACACGATACTAAGAAAGGTGGAAGATTGATATGACAAAGATGTATATTCTATCTTACAAGAGAAGCGATGTTATCACAAAAGAGTCTAAGACTCTCAGTTTTGTTCCTGCGTACTTTCGATCCAATGTAGTGGTAGTTGTTCGGCAGGAAGAAGAACAAGACTATAAAAGGGTCTTAAGAGACTCAGTAGATATTCTGATTATCCCGACAAAGACTATAAAAGAAGCAGAAAAAATAAGAGGCCGACCTTATATGTACGTTGACACAATGGACTTCATTATAGACAAGGCTAAACAATCAGGAGAAGACCACGCTATAATCTGTGACGATGATCTTTCTTTAGCGTGTAAAGACTCTGTATCGTCTTCCTTGCGAAAACTAGAAGATAAGGATTGGGACAGGTTGCAAGCGTACTTAGAAACAAGCGATTACGACACGCCTGTCAAAGCGCCCTCTTTTAGAGGCTTTAATAGTGCGAAAATTACTCCTGTAGAGCGAGACACACAGGTGACAGGCTTTTTCAGTTTGTATATGCCTTTCTTTAGAGAATCCAATATCTGCTTTTGTGGGACAAAAGCTGTTCATATGCCTGATAGACACTTTATTCTTGCTCTTCTGTACGCAGGAAAACACGTTGAAGTCACGAATATGTTTGTGCATAACGATAAAGCAAACACGAAAGGCGGGTGTTCTGTGAACAGATCTCAAGTTGATCACTCTACGTCCGCTTTAGAGCTTGCAAGACAGTATCCAGAAGTCGTATCTGTGAAAGTGAAAACAAATCTTGGAGACACAAGAGTGGCAACAACTATTCTTTGGAAAAAGGCTTTCGGCTTAGGAGATCGTCATGACAACATTTAAGGTCAACGGAAAAGTTTACTTTGACGTAAAAACATTCGCGGCGCTCACGAACAGAACAACACAAGCTGTGTATCGTCTAATCTCAAAAGGAAACTCTGTCCGAAAGCTGAAGGCCGATCATGTTCTCGGGAAGCCGATGATTCCTGTGTCTGAGCTTGCGGAGTTCCCTTTCTGTTCGTCAGGGCCGTGGGCTAAAAAGAATGTGTACCATTTCGATGTTTCTGGTATAAAGATAGAAGACTTTGTAGAACTTAAAATGGAGGCAGAGAATGGGCAAGCGGAATCTTGATACCGTAGAAAGCTGTGTTCGTCATCTTGGGCGGCGCGTAGAGAACAGGGATCCTGTGTACTACATTCCTGAGCCTGTCGGTCTTTCCTTTTTAGGTGCCGTCGATAGGCTCCAAGCTTTGAAGAAGATAGTCATCTTCGATCGTGCGCCTAAGAAGGAACGCACAAATGCCGAATGAAGAGATTCCAGACTATCCTTTCTCTTCAGCTGGATGGCTCAGGCTAAAGAAGTTCTTTGAAACAGCCAAAGAGAGACAGATCATATACACTCTTAAAGAGCTCGGGAGACCGCGACCCTGGACCAAGGACTCTCAGTTCAACACTTGGTACTTCTGCAACGTCTTCCGCAGGAACGACAAGGTGACCAAGTGGATCATAGAGAACGTCATTCGTAAGTACGAGTCTCATGAAGACCTGTGGAAGAAGATCATCCTCGCTCGTCGCTTGTCTCGAATATCTTCAATGGACTATCTAGCGACGTACGGAGGATTCGACAGCCTCGGAAAAGCGAAAAGGCTTCTATGGTACTTGAAAGAAATGGGTCAGCCTATCCTCACGAACGCCTTCGTCATGGGCATACCTGATCCTTCTCTTGGGAATAATAAGATAGATTTCATCTTCAATCTTATAGATTTCTACGAAAAGAAGGGCATAGAAGACTTTCTCGTCGGCAATAGAAGCATAGAAAAGGTGACAAAGTTTCTAATGTCGGCGCCCAATATGGGAGGCTTTCTTAGCTACGAAATAGCGACAGACTTCACCTACAGTCGCTATCTTTACGATGCGCTAGATAGAGACACTTGGGCGAATCCTGGCCCTGGATGCAAGAGAGGGCTGAACGTAATAGAATTCGGGTATCCGGATTTATCGAACATCAACGATGAAACAGCTTTGATGAACATGCGATCTATCTTTTCTCTATGGAAGATAGAGATCGCGAACAATATAGAAAAGTGGATACAAGAGGCTAGGATCAGAGCAGATACAGAATCGGACGATGTAGAGGCTTTGATGGAAGACTTTCTAAACCTTTCTATGCGAGAAGTGGAACACTGGCTTTGTGAGTTCGACAAACATGAAAGAACGCGACCCAATAAAAGGACGTACCCATGAGTCTTTTGATAACAACCAGTCTTATCGATTCTGTGAATTGGGCTAAGAACGCTCCGAACTCTCCGTGCAAAGACAATCCTGAGATAACGTGGAAGCAGAAAGCGTACAACGATCTTAAGAACACCTTGGCTCGTATCTACACCCCTGGCGGCTTCTATATGGAGCGTGGAGTGCGGATAGAGAACACGGTGTACAAGATCATAGAAGAAGGCAAGGTCGACACGGTCTCGTGCTCAGCTCACTTCAAGAAGGTCTTGGACCTCTGCAACGGAGGCGTTTTCCAGAAGAAAACTAAGAGCTTCATCGATGTCGACGGACAAGAATACTGCCTGTTCGGAAAGATCGACGTTCTTTTCCCGAAGAAAAAGATCATCGATCTCAAGACAACAGGAAGTTTTGGCGGTCGCGACAAGTATCTCAAGACTCTTCAGCACAAGATTTACTGCTACAATGAGCGCATCTCCGACTTTGATTACGTGATCATGGAGTTTGAGAGCGAAGATAACGACAAGCTCCGCGATGTTCACATCATTTCGTACAAAGCGGAAGACTTCGATTCTGTGAAGGCTGATATCACGAAGGCAATTCGGGACACGATGGCGTTCATTGAAGCGTTCGATGAAGAAGGAGACCTTTTGGACTTGTATATGCACAAGTTCAATATGTATAACTGAGGAGGGTCAAGATGACCAGCGAACAGTTCAAGAAGGACGAGGAGAACAAGTTCCGTTTCCTCCACCGCGTGACGGTCATGGTGCCTACCAAGACCTTAGAGGCCTTCATCACCAGGGCTAAGATGGAAGGCGTAGAGACCTTGCCTACTGGATTCATTCCTCTGGACAAGGTTGTCATAGGTCTTATGGAAGCGTACGGAAACGGTCGCCTTATCGTCATGCCTCCCGACTACAAAGGAAAGAAGGAACACGCCAAGGGAGGCGCGGACTACGTCTCGGATCACGAAAAGACTTGATCTGTTCTCAGGGGGTGCGGCTCCTTACGCGGAAGATACGGCCGACTGTCCGTGTATCGAGTAAACGGATTAGCCTACGAGCTATTGCGGGTTCGACTCCCGTCACCTCCAGTAAAGGAGAACACACTATGTATTCAGTGCAGTACAGAGAGAAAGTGTTCCAAAGAGACAAGTACGGCTACCCGACTTCACACTATGAGTGGAGTGAATGGCGACATATATACAACGCGCTGTCTGTAGAAGCCGCACAAGACTCTGTTGAAGTATTCGGAAAGATAAATCGAAATAGACAGTATCGTTACGTAGAAGGCGAAGGTCACCACACATAAGGTCGTCTGGAGGAGAATTATGCAGAGCGCGGAAGAGTTTGTCAAGCAACAGTTATCGAAAAACGAACCAACGTTTGACGAAATAGATCTTGGAATCCGCATGATCTCCGCCCGCGATGCCGAATGGCAGGCCCGGGTGGATACGCTACTAGAAGACAATGCCAGGTCGGAAGAACAGGTCAAAAAGCAATTCGCTACTGCCGTCAACCTAAAAGCGCGAGCTGAAAAAGCCGAGGCCCGGGTGGAGAAGCTGGAGGCGGCGCTGGAAACCGTACAGCCGTATTTTTGCGATCCGCTTTTCCATGAAGAACATCTAAAGCGATGGCCCATGAAAAACAGGTGTCCAACCTGTGGGCTTTTCGTGGCCGACTGGGACGCGATCCGCGCCGCACTGGGGAGGATAGCATGAGCGAGGTAGACAAAGCGATGGACAGCGTGGAACAGCATGATCTGTATGGGCAAAGAGAAGTCCCGATTGCTCATGCGCGAGTCCTCGCCGCCGCCCTGCGAGACGCCCGGGAGAAGTTTGAGAAAGCGTACTCACATCTTGAATATTGCGGTTGGGGCGATGCTTGGGAACGCGAGGCTTCCCAGTCACTCCAAGAAGAATTGGCCGAGTACCACGATCAAATCTCCCACGGAGGAAGTATGAAATACTTTCATGCTGGTCAGAGACTGAAGGAAGAGAACTCGGTTCACGAGCAGACCAGAAAGCTAGAAAGCGACCTGTGTCTCGAGATGTTCGGAGACTCTCCAGACACAAAAGTTCTTCACACAAGAGTGTGCAAGCTGATCGCTTATAGAGAAAGCCTGTTCAAAGAACGCGAAAGGCTTAGAGATCTGCTCAGATGGGCTCTTACCTACGTCGAGGCAGATCACGAAGAGGGAGGAGCTTGTAGACACGAAGCTGAGCTTCTCGAGCTCGCGAAAGAAGAAGTAAAGGAGTAGGACTATGAAATCAGTAGAAAGTTTAACCGTATTCACTGGACAAGAGGCTGTTCCTGTAGATTTGACAGCCTATGACAAAGTAGAAGAGGTTTGCATGGAATATGAGTCGTTAATTAACGTAGTGATAAACTTCTACAAGAACGGAAACATAGTTCGATCTATGTGGAACCCGTCTTGCGATGTGGGGTATAAGGAGTAAATATGCCCAGCTCTTATAGCACGCTACAGAATAAGTTCATGACTCTGGACGATGACGGCATTCGCAAAGCTGAAGGCATCTTAGAAGACGCCGGATGGAAAGTAGAAAACGGGTGGCTCACTCCTCCAGAACATGAAAATCATGACAAGTGGACTGTAGGAGAAATCCTAGACGCGTTCGTCTTTCTTTGTGACGAGTGGGACTACGCCACTATTCCTGAGGACATTGAAAAAGATTTCAGGAAATCTTCTGTTCGTCAGATAAAGAGGCTGTTGCTCAAGTACGAAGCCGACGCTCTCAATGAATCTATAAAAGAGATAGAACGGCATCGTATCCCTCAAGACGCTGTCGCCACACAGAGTGAAGAAGGATACAACAGCGGTCTCAAAGCCGCTGTGCTCACAATAAACAAAAAGGTGAGGGTTCTTTTAGATGCCTAACTTCTTGTACAAGACAGAGCCAAGAAAGCATCAGGTAGATTGCTTTCATTTCATATACTCCTTGTTCTTGTCAGGCAAGAACTACGGAGCTCTGTTCATGGAACAGGGAACAGGAAAGACGAAGGTTGCGATAGACATAGCGTCGAATCTCTACAAAGAGAACAAGATAGACTCTGTCATGCTCATAGCGCCTAACGGTGTTCAAGATCAATGGGCTGATGAGCAGCTTCCTCTTCACTCTCCTGTTCCTTTCTCTCCCTTCATTTGGGAGAATAATGGATCCGCAAAGTACACACGAGCCTTGTTTGATTTCATAAAGAGCAAGCCTTCGGCTCTTAAATGGTTCTTCATAAATGTGGAAGCGTTCAGCTCAGATACTCCTATGCCGATTTTCAAAGAATATGTGAGCATGAACAAGACTCTTGTCATAGTGGACGAAGCCACGAGGATCAAGTCTCCTGACGCGAAGAGAACACAGAACATTATTCAAGGCTTGTCAAGGCTCACGAAACTCGGGAAGAGGGTCACGGGGATCGAACCTCTCTCCAAGTATCGACTTATCCTCACAGGCACGCCAGTGACGACTGGTCCGTACAACGTCTGGTCAATGTTCGAGTTTCTTGAGCACGATTACTTTAAGAGAGACTTCATGTCTTTCAAAGGACACTTCGGAATACAGATTCAAGACGAGAACAAACATTCTAGGAAGACATACTACCGTCAGATATCTGAGAACGAAATAAAGCAGATTCGTCAGTATCATCAAAAAGGAAAATCGTTCGAAGACATATCGAGGATGATGCGGATAGCCGAGAGTAGCGTCATGTACCTTGTGAACAACCCGAGCGTTCGTTCTCCTTACAAGAATCTTGATGAACTGAAGA
>Ga0302252_1001735_pt1 | contig 11970 bp, 8 predicted proteins | sample AAG_RA_Leu_MG_FD_193511 | JGI IMG/M metagenome (GOLD analysis project Ga0302252, IMG submission 193511) | Enriched activated sludge microbial communities from anaerobic digester in WTTP, New Holstein, Wisconsin, United States - AAG_RA_Leu | ecosystem: Engineered > Bioreactor > Anaerobic >...
CTGCTGTTCGCCGCCACTGAGCGTTCCCGCCAATTGAGTCCGGCGTTCGGACAGCCGGGGGAAACGGGCAAAAACTTGCTGCAGAGACTCCCGGATTTCCGACCGGCTGGTTCGGGTGTAGGCCCCCATCTCCAGGTTTTCCAACACCGTCATCCGGGCAAAGACCCGCCGTCCTTCCGGCACCTGGGAAATCCCCTGTTCGACAATCCGATGGGCCGGCATCTCCAGCAAGGATGCCCCCTGAAAGCGAATTTGCCCGGAACGAGGCTTGAGCAGTCCGCAAATCGTGCGCAGGGTGGTGCTCTTGCCCGCCCCGTTGGCCCCCAGCAAAGCGACGATTTCCCCCGCTCTGACTTCCAGAGAAATGCCCCGCAGGGCCTGGACCCCGCCGTAAAAGACGTTCAGTTCCTCGATGCCCAACATCATCTTCAGTCCCCCCCCTTTCCCAGGTAGGCGGCTATGACTTCCGGATTCTGCTGCACCTCGACCGGGGAGCCGGCGGCGATTTTTCGGCCGTAATCCAGCACGGCCACTGTATCGGAAATGCTCATCACAAATTTCATATCATGCTCAACCAGCAATACGGTCACGCCCAAGCGGCGAATACCTTCGACCAGGCACATCAGATCGACTTTTTCCTGAGGATTCATCCCCGCCGCCGGCTCGTCCAGCAACAGCAGCCGCGGCTCACTGGCCATCGCCCGGGCAATCTCCAGCCGCCGCTGTTCCCCGTAGGACAGGCTGCCGGCGATTTCTTCCCGTTTGTCGTCCAAGCCAACCATAGTCAGCATCCGCCGGGCATAATCAATTATCGCTTGTTCTTCCGCCCGGACCCGGGCCCCCCGCAGCAGCGATCCCAGAATTCCCGCCCGGGTTCGGCAGTGCCGTCCCAATTTTACATTGTCGAGCACCGTCAGCGCTCGAAAGAGGCGGATGTTTTGGAAGGTGCGGGCAATCCCTCGGGCCGTAATCGCATTGGCCGGCAAGCCGGTGATTTCCTCGCCGGCAAACCGGACTTTTCCTCGGTTGGGCCGGTAAATGCCGCTGATTACGTTGAAGATCGTGCTCTTACCAGCGCCGTTGGGTCCGATCAGGGCGGCGATCTGACCCTCTTGAACGGTAAGCGCCAAACCGTCGACGGCGGTCAGGCCCCCGAACTGCACGGTGATCTCGTTCAATTCCAACAAGTGCGGCTGCTTTCCCTCCGCTCCGGTCGCACGCATCAAACGGCACCTCCGGACATCTCCCGGGGCTGCCGCCAGCGCCGCCACCAGCGCTGCAAGTCAACTCCGCCCAACAGGCCATGAGGGCGGAAAATCATCATCGCCACCATCAGTCCCCCGTAGATCAGCATTCGATAATCCTTGACGAAACGCAGAAATTCCGGAGCCAGCGAAAGCACCGCTGTTCCCAACACAGTGCCGGGGATGCTGCCCAGACCTCCCAGCACCACGTAGTTCAGGATCTCAAAAGAACGGGCAAATCCAAAATCGGAGGGATTCAGATACTGAATCAAATGAGCGAACAAGCCGCCGCTGATGCCGGCGAAAAACGTGCCCAGGGCAAATGCCTGAATTTTATAGCGGACCGTGTTGATCCCCATCGCTTCGGCAGCGATTTCATCCTCCCGGATAGCGGTCAGGGCCCGCCCGTAACGGGAATACTGAAGCCGGTAGACTGCTGCCAGGGAAGCCAGCACCAGGATCAACACCAGCCAAGGGGCGGTCTCTTTAGGAATGCCCGCCAGTCCTCTGGCTCCGCCGGTTACTTTCAGATTGATAAACACCACCCGCACAATTTCCCCGAAGCCGAGGGTGGTGATGCCCAGATAGTCCCCGGTCAGCCGCAGGCTGGGAAAACCCAGCAGTACCCCGAACAATGCCGCCGCGATGCCTCCGACCACCAGATTAAGCAGAAAGGGCAGAGGCAGATGCAGGCTCAACAGCGCCGAACAGTAAGCGCCGATACTCATAAAGGCGGCATGGCCAAATGAAAACTGGCCGGTGATGCCGGTAATCAGGTTGAGCCCGAGCGCCGAGATCAGAAATATTCCCATCAGGGTCATAACCTGGACATAATAAGGATTGGAAAAGAACTCGCGCACAATTTCCATATCGTTTAGACCTTCTTCTGTATAGGATGCCCCAGAATGCCGGTTGGGCGGAACAACAGCACCAGAATCAGCAGGGCAAAGGCAATCGCTTCCTTATAGGTGTCAAATCCGGCGGCGACCCCCATGACCTCAGCGATTCCCAAGAAGATGCCGCCAAGCATAGCTCCGGGGATGCTGCCGATCCCTCCGACCACGGCGGCGCAAAAAGACTTGAGCCCGACCGATACCCCCATAAAGGGGTGAATCGAATTAAAATACATGCCCACCAATACTCCGCCCGCCCCGGCCAGTGCCGCCCCCAGGGCAAAGGTGAAGGAGATCACCCGGTTGACATTGATCCCCATTAATTGAGCGGTTTCAAAATCCTCGGAGGCCGCCCGCATCGCTTTGCCGGTGCGGGTGTATTTGACGATGTACTGGAGGCCGATCATCAGCCCCGCCGCTACTATCAGGATCAACAGCTGAATCAGGGAAAACTGAACCGGTCCAAGTACATAGACCGTGTCCTCCACTACATGGGGAAAGGGCAGCGGATTGGGTCCGCCCCGGAGCAAAGTCACCCCAGTTTGCAGCACCGTCGACATTCCGATCGCCGAAATCAGGGGCGCCAACCGGGTGGAGCGACGCAACGGGCGGTAAGCAATCCGTTCGATCAGGATGGCCACTACCATACAGACCGCCATCGCCCCCACCATGGCCAGAACAAAATTGACTTGATAGACTCCCACCAGAATCAGGCCGACAAAGGCCCCGATCATATAGACTTCGCCATGGGCAAAATTGATCAGCTGGATAATACCATAAACCATGGTGTAACCCAAAGCAATCAAGGCATAGGTCGTGCCCAAGGTCAGGCCGTTGACCAGTTGCTGCAGAAACACGAATTGTCCTCCCCTAATCACCAAAAGCAGTTGCCAGGGTATTCCCCGGCAACTGCCGTTGGCCGATGTCCGTTTGGTGTTCTAGGGTTGTGCCACTGGAATGACTGATTTGACCGAGAAGGCCGCATCCTTGACTTCCAGCAGATAAACCGGGCTCTTGATTGGTTCCCGCCGGGAATCGAAGCTGATGTTGCCGGTCACTCCCTGGAAGTTCTTGGTCTGGGCCAGGGCAGTCTTGAATACCGTCGGGTCCCCGCTGTTGGACTGTTTCATTGCTCCCGCCAATATCATTACCGCGTCGTAGCCCTGGGAGGCGAACATGTCCGGCAGCGTTCCGAACTTATTCTTGTACTTGTCGATAAACTGCTTGGTGACCCCGGCCGCATTCTTTTCGTCCGCAGCGAAACCGGCGTAAACCATACTGCCTTCGACCGCTTTCTCGCCCAGCTGGTACAGCTCTTTACCGAGCAGGCCGTCGCCGCCGACCATAACCTGGTTCAGCCCTTGCTTGCGCATCTCTTTCATGAACAAGGCGCCTTCGGTATAGTAGCCGGTGAAAACCACCCCGTCAAACTGCTTCTGCGCCAGGGAGGTGACCTGGGCGCTGAAGTTGGTGTCTTTTTCCATGATGCTCTGTTCAGCTACGATTTCGATGCCGTTCTGAATCAAAGCCGGTTTGAAAATCCCGGTCAGGCCTTCACTGTAAGGCAGTCCGGTGGTGGTCACCACCACTACTTTTTTCCACTTCAACTCGTTGGCCAAATACTTGGTCACCGCCGGAGCAGCGACTGAATCGAGCAACGTGTCACGGTAGATATAATCACCAATCTCGACCACCCCCGGTCCGACCGCGCCGGCAGAAAGCAGCACGACTTTGGCCGGCTGGCAGATTTGGGCCGCCGTCAGGGTGATGCCGGTAGTCGGATCGCCGACGATGGCGGAGACTTTCTGGGTGATCAGTTTTTGGGTAACATTGGCGGCTTCACTGGTATTACTGCCGTGATCGCCTTCCACGATTTCTAGTTTTTTCCCAGCCACCCCGCCTTGGGCGTTGAGATCGTCGACCGCCATCTGCATTCCCTTCAGGGTTTCAATGCCATAATGGGCATGGCCGCCGGTCTTGGCTCCGAGGAAGCCGATCTTGATCACCTCCGCCGGGGCTGCCGGCTGCTCCGCCTGCTGAGAACTGCTGCAGCCGGCGGCCGCCAGCGCCAGCAGCAGTACCGCCAGCAACAACACTCCATACCGTTTGTTCATTCCTTCTCCTCCTTTTTTTCGAATCTCTCGAGAACTGCTCTTCTCACCCCCATTAAAATCTTCCTTACCGTCTTAATTTCAACATTTCTCGCCTTACTCCTGCTTTTCTTCGTCTCTTTCCGCAGCTCCGATAAACAGCGAGAGTCCTCCGATGATGACGGCCCCGCCCATCAACTGCAGCACTCCCGGCACCTCGCCGAAGATAAAATAGGCGAGAATGCTGGCACCGACCGGCTCACCCAACACGCTGACCGAAACCACCGCCGCCCGGACATAGCGCAGCGCCCAATTGAAGACGGTGTGGCCCAAAATGGTCGGCAGCACCGCCAGTCCCAAAAACCACACCCAGTCCAGCGGCGGATAGGGGTAGAGGGCGGTTCCGCTGCCCAGTGCCAGCGCTAGCAGCACTACTGCCGCCGCCCCGTAAACCGTAAAGACATAAGGAAATAGAGAGATCCGCATCCGCAGGCGGCGGCCGATCATGACGTAGACGGCGACAAAAAATGCCCCGCTGAAAGCGAGCAGATCGCCATATAAAGCCTCTCCACCGATCCGAAAATCGTTGAGGCCGATCAACAGGCTGCCCACCAGACAAATCCCCGCCCCGAGCAGAGCCCGTTGGCCGACCCGTTCTTTCAGCACCAAAAATCCGCCGCTGAGGACGAACAGCGGCTGCAGTGTCACTAATACCGTAGAACTGGCCACCGAGGTGAACTGGAGGGAGGTTATCCAAACGGCAAAATGCAGCGCTAGAAATGTTCCGGCCAGGGCTGCCCAGGCCAAGTCACAGCGGCTGACGGAGCTTAGTTCCCGCCGCCCCTGGGCGTTGAGGGCAAAGGGACTGAGCAGCAGAGTGGTAAATCCCAAGCGATAGAAAGCCACTACCAGCGGCGGCGCGCTGGCCAGTTTGACCAAAATCGAGGCGGTGGAAAGGGCTGCCACCCCCAGCAGCACCGCCAGATACGGATTGACGCGCGGTGTTTCCGTGTTCAACTGCACTCCCCCCGCCCGGAATTTATGCGAATTTTTATTCCCGGCCTCGGGAACCGGCCATTTGCGACCGGTTCGACCCTACCGGCAATACCGGTGAAGCACGCCGCGGCTGATGAGCATGCGGGTTTACTGATCATGCGGTATAGTATGTAATGATGGAATGTGCCCATTCTATCAAATAGCCACCGGGGGAGGAATCCTGCCCATGTCCGATTTGCTGGCCACCATCGAGTCCTGGGTGATCGCGACCATTGCCGCCGCCGACGGCACCACCGGCTACGGCCGTCCCCTGCTGGGCACGGCTTCGGCCGCCGATCCCCGCTTCGCCCGACTGACAGCGGCGGTCTGCCCGGAGCATCTTCAGCCCTCCGACTTGGTGCCGGAAGCCCAGGGTGTGCTGGCCTTTTTTCTGCCGTTCACGGCTGAGCTGATTCAGCGCAACCGCCGCGATCCTTACGTCGCCCGGGAATGGGCGGTGGCCTACATAGAAACCAACGCCCTGATCAATACCATCTGTCAGCGGCTGGTGGAACAGCTGGCGGGAATTGGAATCAAAGCCGCCTTTCAGCCTCCAACCCACAATTTTGACCGGCAGCGGCTGGTTTCGGTCTGGTCACATCGCCATGTCGCCGAGATCTGCGGGCTGGGCAGTTTCGGCCTCAATCATATGCTGATCACCCCTTCCGGCTGCGCCGGCCGGCTGGGCAGCCTGGTGCTTGATCAGTTGCTGCCGCCCACTCCCCGCAATGACCGTCCGGTCTGCCGGCATTTCACCAAGCAGACCTGTCTGGCCTGCGTCCGACGCTGTCCCTCCGGCGCCCTGACGGTGGAAGGGCTGGACCGCCACCGCTGCTATGCCTATTTGCTGGCCGTTGCTGCCCATTTTTCCGATCTCGGCACCTGTGATGTCTGCGGAAAGTGCCTCACCGGTCCCTGCGCCCTGACTGCGCCTCGGAGCTGATCAAGCCTGCGCCGGCTTATCCCAAGGCGCCCGGCCCCTTCAGGGTCAGCTTGACGGTCTGCACCGCTTCCTGGCTGACTTTGCCTTCCACCCCGCTGAAAATCGAAAATTTGGCTTTCCCTTCCTTGGTTACGCCAAAATTGAGCTCCACGGTCGCCTCCTTGAGGCTGAAAAAAGGCTGGCTCTGCGCCGCCTGCTCCACCGCCCGGGCGATCGCCTGCATAGCTTCAATCAATTCTTCTTCCGCCGTCGACTCCAGTTCCAGCCGCTTGGGCCGTCCCGGCACCAGGGTCATGCTGATTGTCTGAATATCACCCTGGGAGATCCCGCCACTCACCCCGACATCGATCTGCAGCGGTTCAAACTTAAAACCGATGCCGCCCTCGCCTTTTTGCTGAGCGGTGGTCTTGAGCTGCAACAGCACTTGACTGATCTGGATTTTTTGCTCGTTGAGAACGGCCTGAGCTCCCTCTACCGCCTGTTTGACTTGGGTCACCAGGTTGACCAGGCTGTCGTCGCGACTTGTCATTCTCATTCCTCCTCATTTGGTTCCTCAGTCTAAATCACCTTGGCCACGGCCAATTGGATCCCATCCCGCAAAACCATCCAGAGCAGCTGGAGTTGTTCCGGTTCCCAGGGATTCGGTTCCGATCCGTTAGCCGCCCCCCGGACGTCGCCGGCACCCGCTTCCCCGGGAAAAAAGATCCACAGCCATTGGGCGATAGTCAGCCGGGCCATGCCGGCAAACGCGCTTTCATCCGAAATTTGCCCCGCCCCCACTTCCATCCGGGTAGAACCGGGCAGAGGATTGGCCGTCAACTGCAGCACCCGCTTGACCTGTTCCGGCTGCACCCGGCGGGGAATCTGCAGCCCCCGCTGCTTCAACAGCGAGAGCAATTCCGCTCGCCAGCCTCGTTCCCGGTCGCCATGATTGATGCGTATCGTCGGCTGTCCCTGATAAAACAACTCGACCAGCGGCGAGGGCGGAAGCAAAACCGCGGGGTCAACCCCGGTATCGGCCAGTCCGAGCACAGGTCGTCGCAGCGGCCGGGCGACCTCGGACCAGCAATTCTGCTCCAAATCGAGCAAATCGTTAAGCAGCGACTGGAGCAGCGCTTTCAGCACCACCGCCACCCCCGCCACCCGGGCAGCGGCAAAACTGGTGCCCGGCCGATAATCGCGAAGCCCTTCCCGCGCCTCGCTGCTGCCCAAAGCGACGACGGTGGGATGTGGTCCCTCCGGCCATCCCCGGCTGGAGCTCGCCAATAGTTTTCCGGATTCGTCCACCGCTCCCACCGCTATAACCCAGGGCGCTTGGGCCAATGGCTGCAGACTGCCTTGCCCCGGCCCCCGGTTTCCGGCCGAGACCACCACCGGCACTCCCCGTTCCACCGCGGTCCGAGTGGCAACCTGAATCGGGTCGTCGATTGCATAATCACTGGCTACCGGCCCCAAACTCAGGCTCAGCAGGTCGATCTCCTGCTCCAGCAGCCAGTCAATACCCCGCAACAGCCGCAGATATTCGATCGGAATCGACCGGCTGCCCGGCTTCATGTCGTCAGATCCCGCCTCCGCCGTCGCTAGGGTAAATGGCAGTATCGAAAAAACATCCGGCAGCAGCAGCTCCGGTCCGGGGGCAGGATCAGTCGCAACCAGCAGTTGGGTTTTTCGCTCCGGCTCGGCCCGGTCCGACATTGCACCTCATCTCCTTCCTTCCTCTTGCGTTCCAACTTGCCGGTCCACCGACTTGCTTCTCGCTCGCCGGCCTCAGTCTGAGCGACTTTCCTTCATTATTCAAAAATATGTACGGTATCTTCTCGATGGTATCATCCCTTACCAGTCGGGACAATGCCGAAGCCGCCGATCCCCAAGAAAGAAAAATGCCGGAGCTCCTTCCAGTTCTGGCTGACGTTCCTGACGTTCTGGATTGCTGGAAAAAGCTCCGACACATTGCATTATGCCAGAAGTTGACGACATCTTAATGTCATCGGTCTCAATTCCCGATTTATTTGTCTGTATTTTATGTTTTGCCAATCAAACGGGGATCATGCAGGATTTTGGCCGCAATTGGCGAACATTATTGGCTAAAGCAATACAATCGGTCGCGGTTTGATACGGGAAATCCGGTGCAAATCCGGAGCGGTCGCGCCACTGTCAGGGGGAGCGAGCCCACACGAAGCCACTGGGGACATCCGGGAAGGCGTGGGGGAGCTGTGATCCTGAGCCAGGATATCCGAGCAAACCGTTTTCAACTGGTGTTCCTACGCATGATGGGACGGCGGCTGTATCCCGCGTTTCCTGCTGGAACCGGGGTCTTTTTATTTATCAAGTAAGGAGGAAAGATACCAATGCGCACCTCGCTACAGAAATCACGTCCCCGCAAAACCGCATACCAAATCGGCGGCTGCCTGCTGATTGTGCTGCTGCTGTTCTCCCTGTTTCCGCCGGTGCTGTCAGCCTCACTTAATCCGCTGCCTCCCCCCGCCCCCCTCCCCAGTCCGGGTTTGGACGAGACGTCGTTGGCAACTCAAGCAGTCCAGCACCTGAATCAACGCTATCATCAAAACCCGGCTGACATTGACTTCTATACCGCCTATATGCTCGTCCAGGCCGGGGAGGACATCTCCGGCCGGGATGGCAAATGGCGGCAGGACGATCTCGCTTTACAGCAGCATCTGGAAGCTCAATCCTCCCAGCTGGTGCATGGTGCCAGCCTGGTCGGCTATCTTCTGAACAACCAGAATCCGGACGGATCATTCGGACCGCTCGGCAATGATTACGGGAGCAAGGAGCCGCTGCTGGCTTTGGCCCGCGTTCGTCGGCAACTGCTCAATGCCGAACCCAGCCCCGATCGCTCCGCGCTCCTGAGCCGGATTGATCCGGCTCTCAGTCGAGCGATCGAATACTATCGGAATCGGTATCTGACGGCGGGCATCGAATACGATACCACCGGTTTCGATCTTGATTATCGCTGCCTCGAGGCTTTAATCACTGCCGCCGCTCCGCTCACCGACTGGGTCCGCAATGGAGAGCGGTCTTTGCCGGATCAGGCTTTGACTGCCGCCCAGGCGGCGGCCGCCGCCGCCCGCGATAATCCCTCCGCCCAGAGCCCAGTCCAGCTGGCCAAGTATCTGACCGTGCTTCAACTCTTGCAGCCGGCTTCACCAGCCCGGGAGGATCTGATTACCGGCATCCTTTGCCAAGCGCAGAGTACAGAACAGGGCCTTTGGTTTGGCGGTAGCATTTATGACGATGTCATGGTCTTATCGGCCCTGCACAAAGCCGGAGCTCTTTCCCGAATTGATCAAAATCTGGCTTTTCACTACCTGAGCTCCTTTCAGCACCGGCATCAAGGCAGTGCAGGGATTGCCGCCGGCAAGGCCTGGGGCAGCTTCGAGCCGGAAGAACCGGATCTCACCGCCCAGGTCATATCCGCGCTGAGCGGATTCACTGCCGCCGGCCAGGCCGGATCGCCGGTGGCTCAGGCCGTCAGCGACGGGCTGGCCTACCTGCAGGATATTCAGGATCCGGTCTGCGCCGCTATCCCTGCCCAATGGGACAGTTGTTTCAGCACGGCGGAAACTCTGGTCGCCCTCCAGGATCTGGGCTGCGACTACCGGGAGTATTGTTTCGGACCCTCTCCCTGGGTCCATTCCGCTAAAACTAAAACCATCGCCCAGGGGCTGCTGGTCATGTCGGCTTTGCAGAATCATTATGCAGAAATCGGCGATACCGCCGAATCCACCCGGCTGCGGAACGAAAGCAACCGGCTGGCCCAAATGCTGCTTCAGCGGCATACCGCCCGGGGCTTTGAAAATAATCTTTACAGCGACAGCTGGGCCTATTGGGCGTTGCAGCAATCGAGTCATTTGCCGGCAATCGCTGCAACCGCCGCCCCCTATTTGCTGAGCAAGCAGTCGTCCACCGGCGATGCCTTCGGTTCCTGGGGGGAAAGCTGGAATAATGATTATTATCCGGATTTTCTTTCCACTTGTCAGATCCTCCGCCTTTTGGCCGGCTGGCCCGAGCTGGCCGAAAATCCAAATTTGACAACCGCCATCACCCATGGGCTGCAGTTTTTGCAGAGCCGGCAGCAGTCCGACGGCAGTATCTACAACACCAGCCCCTTCCCCGATGATCCGCTGATCGATACTGCGGAAGCGGTCGTCACGCTTCTGACTTTTGGCATTGATCCGGCTGATTGGAAATCCGGAGGCAATACCCCGGTTTCGTATCTGCTGGCCAACGCCCTGAATCAGGATGGCAGTTTCGGACCGCTGGGCAATATTTTGGACGGGGCGGAAGCTCTGTATGTATTCTCCCGGCTGGCCGGTTCCGAACCGGCCACTCCGACGCCGCTGGCGCTGACCTTGACTCCCTCCACTATCAAGCTCGCGGTCGGAGAAGCGGGGCGATTGACCGCGACCGTTTCCTTTCCCGGCGGCATCAGCCGGGAAATCAGCAACCAGGCGGAATGGAGCAGCGCTGATCCCCAGCTCGCCACTGTTTCCCAGGGAACGGTTCAGGCCTTAAAGGAAGGTTCAACTCTGATTCATGCCCGTTGGCAGGGGCTCACCGCCTCCGTCCCCATTGTCGTCGAAGGTTTGGCCCCTGGTCAGGATGTACCGCTGCCGAATACCCTGCTGGTGGATATTGCGGTGGTGGGCAAAGCCGGCCAGTTGCTCTACGGTCCGGCACCCCTGATCCTGGATCGGGAAAACCGCTATGGACCAACCCCGCTGGGAGCCCTGGCTGGAACCGGCCTGCCTTACGCCGTCACCAAAGCCGGCTTTGTCCATGTCATATCCGGGCAGGCCAACGCCGGCTCCAACGGCTGGATGTATCAGGTCAATGGCCAGACTCCGATGCTGGGCGCTACCGATTACCAGCTCAATGAGGGTGACCAAGTCCTCTGGTGGTACAGCGAGGGATTGGATGCCTCGCCCCCCTCTTGGAAGGAACTTTCTTCTCCCCAACCCGAGCAACTGATGGAACAGCAGCCGCAAGCGCAGCCTGAACTGCTGCCGGTCACAGATCTGGCCTCGCTATGCCGGCTGCTGCCAGCTGGGCTGCAGCCCCGGGAGGAGCTCTCCGCCCTGCTTCCCGGGCTGCTGGAGCAAGCACCGCCGAGCCCTGCCCTCGACTCCCAGTCCGCGCTCACCACGGTAATCGGCAGCGTTGTTCCCGCCCCGCTTACCCAAGTTTGGAAGCAGTCAATATTTTCCGCTCCGGACGAATTACTTCACCATCCCGACGAAGAATCGGAAGTCGCCGCCCTCTGGGATGAGCAGGAACAGCTGGCCCTGCTGCTGCCGGCCGGCGCCCTGCCCGCCGACCTTCGATTAAGCTGGCTCCCGGCCGCTGCCGAGCCTGCCGAATCGGCTGGCCCGACTCTCGCCCTCCCGGCTTCGGTTCGGATTGTCACTCCGCTCGGCCGGTTTCTTCCGGCCAATGTGCCGCTGCAGCAACCGGGGTTGCTGGCCCTCCGGCTGCCGCTCGGTTCCCCCCTCTATCCGGCTGCCGGCTATCAACTCCTCCGCCGCGCCGCCGACACCGATGGGCAATGGCAGGTGGTCCCGGCCGGACTCGACGCGGAAGCGGGCATCCTGCTCGCCCCCATCCGGCAGCTGGGCGATTTTGCTTTGGCGGCGGCCGCTCCTCGGGCTGACTTCGCCGATCTGTCCGGACCGGACTGGGATTGGGCGCGGGAACCGATTGAGCGAATGGCCGCCACCGGCCTGTTGCGCGGAATTGGAAACAGCCGA
>Ga0302252_1001736_pt1 | contig 11969 bp, 11 predicted proteins | sample AAG_RA_Leu_MG_FD_193511 | JGI IMG/M metagenome (GOLD analysis project Ga0302252, IMG submission 193511) | Enriched activated sludge microbial communities from anaerobic digester in WTTP, New Holstein, Wisconsin, United States - AAG_RA_Leu | ecosystem: Engineered > Bioreactor > Anaerobic >...
GACTTTCTTGGAATCGAACAAGATTTCTCAACAGTATTAAATGTATATTCAAGTGAGGCACTTGACCCGCATGCCAATAGGGAACGGTTTAGGGAAGGATTGTGGTCTTAACCGAAGACGCATGCAATTGCATTAGGTTCGATCGCCAAAGAATGGCGACTGAGACATATTCATCTTCGGGTTTTTTTGACTCGATGTTGGAGCTGCGCGCTAAGAATAAAATCTATACAGCAGAGCGGAAGGAAGCTAATGCTCTTCCGCACAGACGGAGAGACCTTGAGGCTGCGATTGCAATTATGCAACTAAGTCCGTTTGCCGCTCGTGTTCATGAAGTTCTTGATCAGCATAGTGCAGCTCTTCCGCCAATTTCGGAGCAGGATGATGAAGATCGAGTATGGCGGCTAGCTATCCATCGGATGGATTTGCGGCGCTACACTGTCCTGGATAAAGTAGCCGAAGACGCAACAGGCACGAAATGCAATGCAGCTCATGGCCCGGAGCGGCAATACGTTCGCCTTGCTTTGACCGACATAGAGCCAGATATCCGTGAGATGACTAGAGAAAGCGCAACCGAGTTTGAAGCAATGATCACTAGCAGCAATCTTATGCTGTGGGGCTTTAACGTCTTCAAACATGAAAACACTGCGACATATGATCCAATGCAGTGGCGTCAACGCTTAATGCAGGCACAGAATGTTCCAGCTGCAGATTCTATTGATGTTAGGCCAGATATAGATGCGGGCGGGCCAGGATTCGTCGCTGCAGTATGTGCTCGTGATCATTGGGATGAGATGTCTGATGATGAACGTGAATGGGTTGTCAATCTTATCTGTGATGAAGTTATGAGGGAAGCAGATACTTGGAATAATTACGCTCGTGGGGAACGGAACTAGATGTCCGCAGATCGCCCTTGTTCCCATGTATTATCGCAGTTGCTTGGAAGATCACTTTCTGAAGCGCATCGATCAAGAGTCCATGAGACATTCCCAATCGCTTTGACACATGCAATCGATGAAGTGCGGGAGTATGCTGTTTGGGGTATTGCCAGGCATATCAGCTCCACAAATCGAAAGCTTGCCCTACGCTGCGTGAATGCGTTGGTGACTGAAGCAAATCTCATCAAGCAGGTGTGGGATGTCGAGGCACAGCCGTATCCAGATCCAGGTTGGCGCGACACTATCGAGTCCGAAGCAGCACAAGTAATTAGACAGCATTTTTGGGAAGACGGCTTCATACCGACCAACTCGTGCCAACCACAGGACATCAAAATGGGAACCGGTGCGAGAGCCTATGTTCGAATTCTGGCCATCCTTAGCCAAATGCCAACGGACCCAGTTGCTATTGCGGTATTTAAAGGGACGGCTGAAAAGCTTGTAGAATTGTGGCATATCAAGAGCGAACGTAGGCATGACCAGAGTCGAGGAATATCAGGATGGGATTACGAGAACAAACTGGCTGCATCAATGCGACTTCAAGAGTTCGCGATGCGGACATCGAATGATGCGGCTAGAGAGATTCTCATGCCCATTCTCGATGCTATCGATCGCCATCCAAAGGAGATTAGTGAGTTTATCAAAGGGCTTGCTGGAATCGAAGACCGCGAGCCCAACACGGCTCATTTTTGGTTTGTTTGGCGGTTATTCGCAGACAAAATACGAGGAGTTGCTTGGCTTGCTCGATTAGATGAAAAAAACTCCATCGGCAAGGAGACGATCTCTGCTATATTTCTCGGATTATTCTGGAAGGAGGAAATTCATCATTGGAAGAGCCTTGAAGGATTTGCCCACCGTGTCCATGAATTGTTCAATGACCTTCCCCCATCGTCGACTGTGATGGAAAATTACATTCGCTTCCTTTACGACATCGGGAAACAGTCACTCCCAATGGCGTTTGTTCATATTGCCAACCGTCTCCGGGATGGAGAACCGCATCAAATGCTTCGGAAGACCAATACGGTCTTTATGCTTGAAGTACTCTTGCAGCGCTATGTATACGGAAGACCATTGGAACTCAAGCGAAACCACGACCTGAGAGATGCTGTTCTCTTTCTTCTCGACCTGCTCGTTGAGCAGGGTTCCTCCGCTGCGTTCAGGATGAGAGATGACTTTGTAACGCCAATTTCACGATAGTCTAATGTCTGCGTAATAACGTAGATGCATGGGAACGATACAAGAAAAAAATTGTACAGAATCCCCTATATTATGTTATAGTGGAAGTGTACGTTTTATGCACGCGTCCAGTTAGCGGATCTCCACGAGCTGCCTACCTCGAACATCAGCTGCGAGTTTGGTAACAACCACGCACATTCCATCCAACATCTTAGAGGGGACCATCGGCCACTCCTCTGGATGTGGTAATCTCATTCCAAACTTTGCTTCCGGATTCTCTTCAAAATATCTTCTATCGCTTTCTAAAACCGATTCTAGTGGCGGGATCTCCCCGCCGTTATCAAACATCATTAAAACTCACCTTCTAATAAGGGACACTTTTCACAGTATCCCTTGACGAACGAGCCACATTGTTCTTGCAGCTTTTCACAGCCATACATTTTGTAATCATTATTCCAGATATACTGGATATGTCCACGCGTCGTCTGCGCATCGAAATCCCTCTGATTCCTGAAGAGATCGATTGCCTGTTCCTGATTCAGTCCACAGCGTAATGCCTCTGCTGCGATAGCTACGCGCATCTGATGACCTTCTCCGCCTTTCAATTGCACAGCAGAATCGATTACTCCACGAATACACGATCGCATCTCGCCAGAGGGATAGACTGCTTCAGTCTGCTGACTGCTGGCTGACCCAAACGTCCTCTTGCTCGTCTTTGATTCTTTCGTGGACTTCTTCTTTGCTGACTTCGTCTCAACAGGCGGCTCTGGTAGGTCCCGGAGCTTTACAGCATTGGTAACCTCGACAAACTCCACAGGATCCAATGTGTACGGATCGACTACCATGGACTGCTTTCGCGCCTTCCAATTGAAGCCCAGCGGCACTTTAACCTGGCTACCATAGCCACCCTTTGACGAACTAGAAGACTTTTGCTTTGGGTATCGCTCAATTTCTTTATGACCGTCCAGTTCAGCATCTTTGACGAGCTGCTTAAGGAACTTGTATGCAACCAGTGTCTTTGTAGGGACAAGCGGCACGAATACATGATAACCATCGTTGCTGCCTGACTTTACCGCGATGCAAGGAATACTGCGATCCTTAAGGAAGCTCGTGAGCTTCTTGACGTTCTCGCTCTGGGGCGTGTTCCCGTCATGATCGTCGAAGTCTACTGCAACGTAGTAGCAGTTGTCATCGCTGTCAAATGGAGGCATTGCGATTGTATCAGCAAACCAGAGATGATCCTCTAACAAGTCTTTAAAATGCTTCGATGGAGCACCAGTGATGTAGCCAAATTTGCCCTTAGAACTGGCATGCCTCCACTGCACGCCGCACTTGTCGATGCGAGTTATGAATAGCGTTGCCACAGCGAAGTAGGTTCGCTTGAATTGCTCACATGTTATTGGACTATTATAGAGCCGCAGTGGGTCGTCCGAAAAACGTACAGTTTCCCCTATTAGATCATTATAGGGAAAAGTGTACGAATTTTGTCGCGCGTGGATCACGTCAGAGATTGGCACAATTGCATCGACATAATCTGCGGTCTTTCTTCTGCATGGTCGCAAGTCGCTCCGCTCTTCCATGACTATATTTGGGCGTTCCAGATACTCCTCGCAATGAACAGTGCTTTCGATCCCGCCCTTTCTCGTACAAGTACTAACCGTCCGATCTGTCCCCCAAGTCGCAATTCTTGAGACAACGTCAGCTCTAACACCCAGGAAATACACATGGGATTCAACAAGCCCCTCCGGATCTTTAACACGACTTATCGCTTGCCATGTGGCACAATCCACGGCATTTATGCGGAGCTGCTGGGAGTCAAAGAATAGTTCATTTTCATCCTTGCCCTTCGCAAGCGGATCGCAAACGTTCTTCGGCAGCTCCGCTGCACCCACTGCAATGCAGATTCTTGCATCCTGGGCAACACCAATGCTGTCAGCAGATCTATAATAATCAACAGTGATGTTTCGTAAGTCAGAAAGAGCTTTCTCTAGTTCCTTCGCAAGTCTCGCATTCATCGCCAGGAGATAAATCGGCTGGTTTTCGACCGATTCACTTATTGCACGAGCTTCTTTTATGGCACGCTCGATTCCATTCTTTCTATCCCAATGGGAAAATCGCCATGTCGAGGGATGTATGAACATCATCGAATTAGTCCGATTGATGTCCGGAAAAACGGCGCTCTTGATCTCGCGATCAGCTATGTCGGAGAAGTATCCTTGGCTTCGCTCAACTAGAGTACCGCTGACGAAGATCACCTTAGCCTCCGATGCTACTTCAGCAAAGAATTGCCTTAGGGCATAGTATTCTTTACCTTCGCTGCCTGTTACTACCATTCTTCCGCAACCATTGACAGAGAGGTAAGAGATGGTAGCAATTCCGCCGCACATGATTGTGATGATATCTCGGAGTGCGATAATATCCGCATCGGAAGTACCCCAAACGTCTCGAAGTCGCGCAAATTCAATAAGTTCGCCCCAAAATTTCGAAATCTCCTCTCATCTTCGAAGATAATGAGTGGGCACGCGAATTCCGGTGAAGCCCTGCAAGTCCTGGTCGACTAAAAATTCTATATGATGAGCTTCTTCCCTGTTCTCGTTTTGCATATCACGCCACTTATCATAGATCCTCCTCAGAGCCCTAAACTCTTCTGGAATCACCACATATTTGTCAAAGTCAACTTGCGGCAAGCTTGGAAAGGAGAGAAGATGTGCTTCATCAAGTATAATGACGTCTACCTCCGCAAGTCTCTCTTTAATGAATGCAGCAGAATCGGAACTTGACAACATTACAGCCTCAAGCTTAGCATAAGTGATTGTTGCTGTTGTGAAGTCATCAACGCGCTCGATCTCTGTCACAGGACATGTATCGTAGTGCTCGCAGCTATCGCACTTCTCGCCTTTCATGAGCGGAAGCTCCGCCAACAGCGGATCTTTTTTAATAATTTCCTGAAGATATTTGCACGTAATGTTACCCGCAATACCACAGGGTCTACCTCCGTTATTTTGTACTGTTTTACGAACAGTCTTGCTCAGTATATTTCTAGTTGGAGCGATGACCAGTGTCTTTAGATCCCACCGCTCCGCTGCAATAACTGCCGACGTTGTGAAACCCGCTCGTGTTGTTTTGCAGACAGCAACATTACCCATTTTGAGAATTTTGTCTGCCGCTTTAACCCTGTCTGTGTCCATACCTTCCGGTAGAGGGAAAAAATATGTTATGGGCGGAGTGACGCGCGTGCTGGACGACATTTTTACACTCGCAGCGGTAGAGCCAGCCAGCATCTGAAAAGTCGTTTCAGTTCGCACTGTCAACAGTCTCACGTGCGTGTTGGTTGCGATTCTGCTTAACCTCGTCAAAAGATGCGTGGAGAGTAGCTATCGTCATCTATCGCGGCTCTCCTCATTACCGCTATCGGTATGCAGCGCGAATGCTACAATCACATCAGTCCGCACAAACATTGGTAGCCCTTCGGGCTGCAGCGGCTTTAAGATGAGAAATTCATCCAATACCTCCGCTACGCGGCCCGATATCTTCTCATTTACGCCACCAATGGTTATATCAACCACAAATCCGCCAAGATCATTTACTTGATCTCTAAAACTTCCAATCGTTTTCTCCATATCTTACTCCATTACAAATGTTGGCTGGCTGGGAACCGTGTCAACGGTCCCCGGCTCAAACCATCTTTTATCCTCTTGTTATGCCCCTTTCTGCACAAGAGTAGACTATAATCTTCGCAATATTTTGAATAATGGTGCCCATAGCCGACTTTTCGTCACCATTAAGGTCATTATACGTTCCTGTCAATGTATTATCGAACTTCATAATAATTCACCACTAAAATTTGTTAATTCTTATCTGAAACACCTACAAAACCCTTCGACCCTAACACATACATACTAGTATATAAACCTTACGGTCGGTTAGTGGTTACTGAAGCCTATTTGATCCGAATATCAATGTAACCAAAATAGCAGGAATTTGGTGTTTGTCAAGCCGCTTAATTATAAGCATTTGATGTAAGCCTAACATAGCGTCAGTGTTGCTTAGACGGCAGGAATTTGGCGTTTGTTCAGAGATGGCTAGAATTGACCTCTAGAATCTTTGAAGCCGTTAAAATTCATCGTATAACGTCAATCAGGGGGTTTTGATTGACCAAATTAGCAAAAAATCACACAATAACGTGCAATGAATTTTAAGATAATTAAATATAAAATTATGCATCGACGGTATTAACTTTCACTCGATTCTTCGCGACAGGAGAAATCTAATTCGCGACGAAGACGGAGTCTATTGATACTGGTTTTTAACATGGTAAAGAATGGTTTTTTGCCCCAAAATGGTCGTTTCCAGGATTCAGAAGATTTTGTGCGCGAGATTCAAAAATATTTGTTAATACATAGACAGGAACATGCTATTGTTGCGCAGATCTTGGGTGGATGGACGCTATTCTCTCTAACGCCCACGTACCACTAAGCGGAATTGCATACAATATCTAACATTCGTAACACGCGGGCGAATACGTACACCAGCGCAGTCTCATAATCTTCACTCAGATCGGGGGTAAAGAGGACGAGGAAGTCCTTCACTTGCTGAATGGGACTTCCGAGGATACCCCGTGCCAGCCAGCCACCTCGCCGCATTAGTATGAACATGAGAATAGCAGTGTTCTGTCAAAGCCAATTTTTCGTCAACATTCCCCAGCATACCTAACCATAGCGCTGTCCCGCTTTCAGAGGAGTACTCTGCCAAGCCTCACTTCAGGATAGTATATTAAATATACTAAAGCTTTCTTAAAACTCTTGAGCATCCGCATAACGATATTCATTCCATCAGCCCCTCGGCTTCGAGCGCCTCAAGGACGTCGTCAGGCGAGATCGAAATAAGTTCATCCTTTTTTGCAGCCTCGTTTAGCAGCCACACCAGGTGATTCAGCGTTCCATTCCAGTAATGCATATCGAATTGCCTTACAAGCTGCCTGGCTCTCTGCATCCGTTTCTCTTTGGGATACAGCTTCGAACAATAATACGCTGCCACAGAGCTGAAGTCCGAGTCCCAGGCTTCACTCATCAGTTTCTTTCTATTGAAGACCTTGCGCACTGATCCATTATCAACGCAATCACTAACTTGACTCGGCTTCATTTTGATTCACCATTATTTATATTAGTTGTTCGTATCGGTCGGATAATGAGCGTCGATGTGCCTTCATCGAACTCTAGCTCGTATTCCCTCACGGGTCCCCAGTTCAACGTGACGCAGATCGGGACATTGATCTGCTGCGCACCTCGCTTTGAAGAGGTCACGATATTCCTTCTGAATTTCATTTCAATCACTACTGCAGAGGCGCAGATTCAATGCCTCTACACCTTATGCGCCACGTAAAATCCAAGTTAACTTGAAGAAGGATGGAACTTCAGCAGAACTATCACACTTAAAATCTTGGATCGCGGAGAATCTCCAACTCTCCAACTTGCACCAACTATCTTCCAACTCTGCGAAGTCGCTATGCTTTGCCGTTGTCCAACTTAAACAACTCGATTTCGGGATTTCGACCATATGTCCACGGTTCACACAAGCCATGCGATGAACGGAAACATAGTTGTTTAGGTTGGACGAAGCTTATGCATATTGATTTTACATAGTTGGACAAAAGTTGGACACAACCCATATCGCCTAATGATGCCGATATATAAAAGTTGGACAACAGAGTGCAGCTCGATGTCATTTGCCCATACCAATTCCCTGCGGACGGAGGCCACCAACCACAAGCTTTTTCGTAAGAGTCGTTTCACAGATCTCTGGTAGTGAGGGATCGATGGAAACGACTAGCTGCATCTTCTTGGGCATGATGGAGCGATTCATCGCAGATTGGTGCTGCGATATGCACTATGGCATCAATAGATGCAATTTTTTGCTAGGATGCATGCAAAATGAGTAATGGAAACTTGAATTGGATTGCCAACTTCATTTGGGGTATAGCGGACGACGTCTTGCGTGATGTGTATGTTAGAGGCAAATACCGCGACGTTATTTTGCCCATGACAGTTATCCGGCGGCTGGACGCGGTGCTTGAACCTACAAAGCAAGCGGTCCTAGAGATGAAAGCCCAACTGGATGAAGCTGGTATTATCGACCAATATGCAGCTCTATGCCAAGCTTCTGGACATGCTTTCTACAATTCTTCGCCCTTTACGCTCCGCGACCTGAAGGCGCGTCCCAAGTCGCAGCAGCTCAGAGCCGACTTCGAAGCATACTTGGATGGTTTCTCCCCCAATGTCGTGGAAATCCTGGACAAGTTCAAGTTCCGCAACCAGATTCCTACACTTATAGATGCAGATATTCTTGCATATCTCATCGAGAAGTTCCTTGATAACTCCGTCAATCTCAGCCCAAATCCCGTCCTTAATCCAGATGGAAGCATCCGTCTTCCTGACCTCGACAACCACGCAATGGGTACGATCTTTGAGGAACTGATCCGCCGCTTTAATGAAGAAAACAACGAAGAGGCTGGCGAGCACTTCACACCCAGAGACGTCGTAAAGTTAATGGCAGATCTGATCATACTGCCAATAGCGGACCGAATCGAGTCGGGCACTTATCTCCTGTATGACGGCGCGGTAGGTACAGGCGGCATGGTCACAGTCTCAGAAGCCCGCTTAAAGCAGATAGCGCAGGAGAGGGGAAAAGAAGTATCCATCCATCTTTTCGGACAAGAAGTCAATCCTGAGACCTATGCGATTGCCAAGGCGGATCTGCTACTCAAAGGAGAAGGCAACGAGGCTGATAACTTCCGCTTGGGTTCCACGTTATCTCAAGATGCCTTTCCGTCTTACGAATTCGACTTCATGCTCTCAAATCCGCCTTATGGTAAGAGCTGGAAGACTGATCTGGAGCGCATGGGTGGTAAAGGCGACATTCTTGACCCCCGCTTTATCATTGAGCATGCAGGTGACCCTGAATTTAAGCTTATAACGCGCTCAAATGATGGCCAGATGATGTTCCTGGTTAATATGCTCTCCAAGATGAAGCACAATACGCCACTAGGAAGCCGCATTGCAGAGGTCCACAATGGCTCGTCGCTCTTCACAGGTGATGCTGGTTCGGGCGAGAGCAACATCCGTCGCTGGATTATTGAAAATGACTGGCTCGAAGCTATCATCGCTCTTCCGCTGAACATGTTTTATAACACAGGAATTGCCACCTACATCTGGGTCCTCACCAATCGCAAGCCGGAGCATCGTAAGGGAAAGGTCCAGCTAATCGACGCCACATCGTGGTTCAAACCGCTTCGCAAGAACCTCGGCAAGAAGAACTGCGAACTCTCCGATGAGGATATCAAGAGTATCCTTGAGACATTCCTCGACTTCAAAGAAACGGAGCAGTCGAAAATCTTCTCTAACGCGGCATTCGGTTACTACAAGGTCACTGTCGAGCGCCCACTACGTCTGAAGGGCATCGATCCCGAATATGCCTATAAGCCCGCGGAGATCAAGAAGCTCAAAGAGACCCATGAAAGGGACGAGAACGCGTCGCCAGTCATCAAGAAGATTTACAAGCAGGGTACTGAACCAGATCCTATTCATGGTCTGTTTGAGGCTACAATTCATGGCAGCAGCGAATAGTCGAGTACGAATCAGATCCCGATCTGCGAGACACTGAGCAAGTTCCACTACTGGAGGAAGGTGGAATCGAGGCATTCCTGCGTCGTGAGGTACTGCCCTATGCACCAGATGCCTGGTATACTTCGGATAGCGTAAGGATCGGATATGAGATCAGCTTCACCCGCTACTTCTACAAACCAAGGCCACTCAGAACCTTGGAGGAGATCCGTGCTGATATCGAAGCGCTGGAGCGGGAGACCGAAGGATTGCTTGGACAGATTCTCATCGATGCGGAGGCAAAGAGATGAGAGACATCCTCGGCAATGCCAAGACGGTCCGCGAGTTGCTGAAAGGAAAGTACTCCATTGATTACTACCAACGCGAGTTCAGGTGGCAAGACAAGCAGATACGAGAATTGATTGATGATCTCTCAAATAAATTCCTGGAGGACTATCAGCCTGGTCATCCGCGTGAGAAAGTTTCAGACTATGGCCACTATTTCCTTGGATCAATCATTATAAGCCGCAAAGATAATGCCAATTACATCATAGATGGTCAGCAGCGTCTTACTAGTCTCACATTGCTGTTGATCTATCTCAGGAACCTTCAGACGGATCAATCTGATCCATCCATTGGAGATCTTATTGTCTCATCTCAGTATGGAAAGAAGTCATTCAACCTGCACGTGGAGGAGCGCATTCCTTGCATGGAGGCGTTGTATAACCAGGAGCCCATCCATGAAAATGGACAACCAGAATCGGTTCAGAATATTATGGCACGGTATAGAGATATCGAATCATACTTCCCTGAAGAATTATCAGGCGATACCTTGCCCTATTTCATCGACTGGCTGATAGAGAATGTTCATCTCGTGGAGATTACAGCTTATTCGGATGACGACGCTTACATTATCTTTGAAACGATGAACGATCGCGGACTGTCTTTGAGTCCAACGGAAATGCTCAAAGGTTTCCTGCTTGCCAACATCACGGACGTTGCTAAGAAGAATGATGCAAATGCCTTATGGAAGAAGCGCATTCAGGACTCCGGTGAGCTTGGAAAGGACGTCGACTCCGATTCAATCAAGGCATGGCTAAGGAGTCAATACGCAAATAAGATTCGAGAGCGTAAGAAAGCAGCAACTCCGGAAGACTTTGACTTAATTGGCACGGAGTTCCACCGATGGGTAAGAGACAACCGTGAGAATCTGGGTTTAAACGATGGCGAGGACTTCTACCGCTTCATCAAGAGAGACTTCGATTTTTATTCTCGCCAATACATGAAGTTAATAGATGCATCACAACATCCTGTTCCAGGCTTGGAGCATGTCCTTTACAACGCGAATCAAGGATTCTCGCTGCAGTATATTCTGCTCCTCTCGCCGCTTCTCCCGGATGACTCAGCTGATGTAGTCCAACTCAAACTGCGTCTTGTTGCACGGTTTGTTGATATATTGCTAACTAGAAGGGTGTGGAATTTTCGCAGCATAGTCTATTCCAATATGCAATATGCGACCTTCGTTTACATGCGGGATATTCGCGGTCTCGAACCACAAGAGCTGGCAGAGAAACTTCTGAAGCTGCTCAACAATCAAGAAGAACGTATATCAAATGCAGAACGGTTCTATCTGAATATGTGGAGTCGCAAGCCGATCCACCGGATCTTAGCTCGGATGACTGATTATGTTGAGCAACAGTCCGGCATGCCTTCCAGATACATGGAGTATGTAAGCGAATCCGGACGAAATCGCTAGGAAGTGGAACATATTTGGGCAAACAAACCAGATCGCCACAAAGATGAGTTTCCGCATCCATCAGATTTCGAAGATTACCGCAACCGTATAGGTGGTCTACTTCTCTTGCCAAAGATCTTTAATGACAGTTACGGTGCTTTGCCTTACGAGGAGAAACTGCCACATTACTATGCTCAGAACATATTGGCGCGCTCATTGCACCCACAATGTTACGATCATAATCCTGGATTCTTGCATTTCATTGAACAAAGCCGTCTTCCATTCCATCCTAATGATCATTTCAGAAAAGCAGATCTCGATGAGCGAGGTGCACTCTACCGTCAAATTGCAGAACGCATTTGGAATCCAGATGAACTCATGCGGGAAGTGGATCATTGAGCCTAGTACTGAAACCATATCCTGAGTACAAGGATTCAGGCTTACCGTGGCTTGATAAGATCCCTTCACATTGGGATGGAAAGCGAGCAAAGTACTTTTTCCGAGAGGTAGATGAACGATCAAGTACAG
>Ga0302252_1001737_pt1 | contig 11968 bp, 6 predicted proteins | sample AAG_RA_Leu_MG_FD_193511 | JGI IMG/M metagenome (GOLD analysis project Ga0302252, IMG submission 193511) | Enriched activated sludge microbial communities from anaerobic digester in WTTP, New Holstein, Wisconsin, United States - AAG_RA_Leu | ecosystem: Engineered > Bioreactor > Anaerobic >...
CGCTACGCAATAACAAAGGGACCTCGATTCACGAGCGGATCATGACAGCACTGGCAACATGGGGACAGAGAGGACTGGATAGTCTCCAAATGCTAACGGCAAGACTCGCCAGCTAAACACGTACCTTCTTTTTTTATCATAGGCACGAACAATTAAGCCTGGCACTCCAAGCTTGCTCTCGCTCTCACAAATGTGTCCTGAAATGGTGAAACTCATTCTCTCACTCCTTGACTTGGCACAAAAATGGGTCCATCACAGACCGATTTTCATCCTCATAATTACTATTAATTATGAAGGTCTTCCTGGTTAACTAATTAATTGTATTCGTATATTAACTTATCCTAAAAATCATAATTTTGCAGAGTCCAGAAATTATTTGCCTCCCATCTGAACTCATCAATGAGATATCGGCAGATTTGCATATTCATCGAAACCTTACCAAAAGCTAGAGGAAAAACGCTGGCGACAAGGCATACATCCCCTTCAAAAAGAACGTGACTGGAAGAGCGGGCGGTTATGCCATCTGGAAGAAGATGTCCCATTAATTCCAGATCAACCGCGACGAGTTCATAGAGCACTAACACAAGAGGAGTGCTATAGAGGCTACCAATGCTGCCCTCAAGCACAAGTTCAGAGAAACTCTGGAATCTAAGAATCCCGTTTCCTAAGTAACCGAGTTGTTAGCTAAATTATTTCGTACAAATTAACCTTGGAAATCAATAAAATGTACGGAAATAAGATACAACCTGAGCTTCGACAACTAAAGTCTGAGGCCTGCAAGATGAAACCGGAAAACGAATCCATGAGTATAGAGAACCCGAATAAATTAATATGGGCCCGACGCGATTCGAACGCGTGATCCCCGCCGTGTAAGGGCGATGTCATAACCAGCTAGACCACGGGCCCTGCCTATGAATATCTCCTGGTCATATTAGATCTTATCGCTCCCCTGCCAAAAAAAGGCAGGCGGGGAATTGAGCCGGCTTGGAGCAGCAGCATCCCCGCATATATTTTTTATGCCTTCTTATCCCGGATGAACATGCCCGTCTTGGTCTCATCCAGCACCTTGTCCGAGGGCTTCTTGGTGACAAGGCTCACCAGTATCATTGCTGCCACAGACAAGATGAAGCCGTACATGCTGGGGTGCATGGGCAGAGCCTCTATGACCTTGGTGTACTGGGCATAGCTGATGATGGAGATCCCCACCAGCCCCACGATCATGGAGGCTATGGCTCCCTCCCGGGTGGCACGCCGCCAGTACAGTCCGGCAAAGAGAGGGGTCACAAAGCAGGCCAGCATAACACCTATTCCCATCCAGATCAGCCAGGCTAAAAGCTCGGGCGGATTGGACCAGGCAAGGTAGAGGGTGATAACAGTGGAGACGCCGATGGCCACTCTGCTCAGAAGGGTGATGGACTTCTCAGAGGCCTCCCGGTTGATGAACTGCTTGTAGACATCCCAGCTGACATAGCTTCCTATGGTCAGCATCAGCCGGTCGGTGGTGGACATGACCGCCGATAAAACGATGACGGCTACAATGGGAGCGAATATGTCCGGGAAGACATGTTCAGCCGCCACGATGAAGCTGTAGTCGGCGGGATTGCTGACATTGGTGGGCAGGGTGATCATGCCCTCCTCTACCATGGACCGGGCCGCAAAGCCGGTGATCTTGCAAAGGTACATGATCACGGCATAGATGACGAAGGCGGCCAAAGGCGACCACTTGAAGTACTTATTGTCCTTGGCCGCCAGGACGTTATTGACCACATGGGGCGCTGCCGCCAGGCCGAATGCCAGCAGGAAGAAGAAGGAGAAGAGGTACTGCGGCGTTAAAAAGGCGTACTTGGCATAGGGCGGATGCACCTGGGGATACCAGAGATGGGTCATGTTTACATCTATTCCTGCCAGGACCAGGTTGACGTGCTCCAGGCCGCCGGCGCCAGCGATCACCGCAGGAGCGACCAGCAGGACTCCGACCAGGATCATTATCCCCTGTACCAGCGAGGCCATGCCTATGGCATAAAGCCCCCCCAGGACGGTATAGACCATGACTATCGCTGCGCCTATGACCAGAGCCCATTGATAGGGTATGTCGAAGAGCCAGGACAGGACCATGCTGATGGAGATGTACTGGCCAACCAGGTAGATGATGGAGATTAGAATGCCGATTACAGCCGATGTGCCCCGTATTCCCCGCGGGCTGTAGAAGCGGTGGGCGAAGTAGTCCTGCACTGTGACATAGCCGGTCTTGGCCGCCACAGAGTGCAGCTTGGCTCCGAAGAAGAGTATGCAAACCGCGGCGCAGAGGGGCACGAAGATCTGCTCCCAGATGCTGGGCCAGCCAGTGGCATAGCCCAGGCCGGCCACCCCCAGTATGGTCATGCCGCTGCATATGCTTGCCACAACCAGGAGGGTAAAGGTCCAGAAGCCCAGGTTCCTTCCTGCCACCAGAAAGTCCTCAGAGTTCTTGATCTTCTTTGAGGCCAGGGCTCCTATTCCCACCAGCCCTACGAAGTATAGGATGACAATGATAGTTCCTAATAGGTCCAAGGCTATCACCACCTCAAGGCCCAGATAAGGAGCAAGAGAGATATGGCCACAGGCACGATAATTATTCCCATAAAGGTATCAGTAGGCAGTCCGACGATCGTTTAGAGTCCCTCCTTTGTATAACGTTGTCGCATCGACATTGTCGCATATATGTCATGCCACGCTGTCACGTGATAGCATGATACAATTTAGCATTTTAAAGCTTTTCATTCCTATGTGAGAAAGTTTAATAGTGAGGCAGCTTTTGCTTAAGCGATGATGCAAGGACTTTCACCGAAGGGGACGGAGCTGAAGAGCCTCTGCCAGAGGGCAGCAGGATCGGCAGCCTCTGCCATCCGGGAGATGGCGGGAAGCGATGCTGCAGCGGAGATTGTCCGGATGGGAGCGGACGGCACTCCCACCAAGAGCATAGACCGGGCGGCAGAGGATGCGGTTTTGGATGTGCTCCGCGCCTCCGGTCTGGGCTTTCGGGTGCTCAGCGAGGAGGCCGGTGAGGCCCTGATCGGGGACAAAGCGGACTATTTTCTGCACCTCGATCCCCTGGACGGCACATTCAATGCCATAGCCGGAATCCCATTCTACTCCGTATCCATCTATATCAGCCAGAGCGAATTTCATTTCGGCTATGTCTGCGACCTCTTCCGAGGCACCGCATATTATGCCGAGAGCGGGCGGGGGGCTTATGCCGAGCCGGGGGGCAGAATTCATGTCTCCGCCAATGCTGATCTGCCCCATTTCAGCCTATCCGCCTATACCCTGCGGCCCCATACCGGGAGGATCGCCGGCGTTGGGGATGTGGTGCGGCGCATTCGCACCCTGGGAAGCACCGCCCTGGAGATGGCTCTGGTGGCCTCGGGCCGGCTGGATGCATTTGTGGACCTGCGGGAGATGATGCGGGTGGTAGATGTGGCGGCGGGAAAGCTGCTCATAGAGGAGGCGGGCGGCATTGTTACCGATGCCGATGGAGAGCCCCTATGCCTGGATGGCAATATGTGGCAGAAGAAGGATCTGATAGGCTCAAACGGCCTGTGCCATTCCGAGCTTCTCCGGCTGATAGGAGGTGGCCGAGATTAAGATCGGATTTGTCTCCCGGCAGCAGCCGGAGTCGGTTCAGCTGGTGGGAATGCTCATCCACCAGATACAGTCCGAGGGCAAGAAGGTGGAGATCTTTGTGGACGAGGACATTGCGGTCCAGATCGGCAGGGAGGGTACCAGCGTGGCAGAGATGGAAAGAGAGAAGGTCGACTTCATCGTCTCAGTGGGCGGAGACGGGACCATCCTGCGCACCATCCACAAGATGGCGGACCCGGTTCCCATACTGGGGATAAACATGGGCACGCTTGGCTTTTTGGTGGATGTGGAGCCAAAGGATGCCATAGAGACGCTGAAGAGGCTTTTGTCCGGCTTTGTGGTGGATGAGCGCTCCCGGCTCAAGCTGCTGCTCAATGGGGTATGCATGCCCCGCGCCACCAATGAGATAGCCTTTCTTACCGCCAGCCCGGCCAAGATGATCGAATTCGAGATAATCGTGGATGGGGCACTGATGGAGGACTTCCGGGCCGACGGTGTGATTGTGGCCACATCCACCGGCTCCACCGCCTATGCCATGTCCGCCGGCGGTCCCATAGTCGATCCCCGGGTGGATGCCATCGTCCTGGTGCCCATGGCCCCCTTCAAGCTCTCCTCCCGGCCCTGGGTGATTCCAGGAGACAGCGTGATTGAGGTTCGGCTCAAGCTGCCGGGCAAGGAGGCCCTGGTGGTGGTGGACGGGCAGACCTCCCATACCATATTATCCTCCCAGGACCGGGTTGTAATCAGCAAGGCCAAGAAGCCGGCCAGGTTCGTCAAGGTGGAAAAGGACGGATTTTACGCCAAGGTCAAGAGCAAGCTGACTTGAGGAATTTGTTGGAAGCCTGCCGGGCTATCTTCCCTCCCCGGCAGCTAATTGTTATTGAGCCTCTCTCTGCAGTATCCTCAATGCAGATTCCCCACCAACTCTTTAGATCACGTAAGGTCGGAAGCCAACTCCGCTTTTTCTTAGCATAACTTTTTAAATAGCCAAATCTGCTTCTTGGGGCCCTTTCAGACCCTCCAGATCTCTTTGGGAAGGCGGGTCAGACATTCAGGCCCTCCTGCCCGAACCAGGTAGGTGTTCTCCACGCCCACCACACCTTCTCCGGGATAGATCATCTTGGGCTCAATGGCTATGACCATATTCTCCTTGATCTCCTGATTTAGAGAGCCGATAACGGGATACTCGTCTATCTCCAGGCCTACACCGTGGCCCACAAATCCTGCTTTCCTGCCCTCGGGACCGCCCAGATGCCCGCCATATCCCAGCCTCTCGCCCTCCGCCTCCTCGAGATCCCAGATCTCCCGGCTGAGCTTGCCGGGCAGCAGCTCCCGAACGGTGGCCTCCTCGATCTGCAAGGCGGCCTGGTGCGCCCCCTCCATCTCCGGAGAGGGGCGGCCAAGACAGAATATGCGGGTCTCATCGGCAATATATCCGTTATAGCATCCGGCATAGTCCACCAGCACCGTCTGGCCGCGCCTGATACGGGCGAACCCCGGACCCTGGGGCAGGAACAGGGACATGCCCTTTCCGCCGGTGGGAGATGATACATAGCTGGGATAGGCGGCGCTTCCTCCGGCCATGAGATGGCCCATGGGAAGGCTGTGGTTGAACCTTCTGAATGCCACCCTGCCCGGATGGCCGGTGAGCCTCAGGCCCTTCTCCACTTCAGCAGCCAGATCTATCTCCCGCATGCCTTCCCTGAGGTGATCGGCAACGCTAGCAATTGCCGCATCCAGATTCTCTGCTGCCCTACGGATGAGGGCGATCTCATAGTCCGACTTGACCGATCGAATGTGCTTGATCTTCTCGGATATGTCCGAGATAGCCACATCCTGGCCCAGGGAGCCGGCCAGCCGGAGATAACTGTTGTAAGGCAGTATATCCAGCTCCAGGCCGATCCTGGCGCCAGAGGTGATATCCAGATCCTTCCGGAGGGACCTCAGGCTCTTCTGGGGCTGGAGCGGAAGGGGTGACTCCTCAGCGGCCCGCTCCAGGCTCTTTCTGATCATCAGGGTGGGCTGGCCTTCCTGGGGAATGTAAATCATCCCCTCCTGGGCTGTGCCGGAGAAATAGCCCAGATTAATGGATCCCAGGACTATGGCCCCGGTCAGATCGCCCATATTATCCTGCAGCCTCTTGATCCTGGCCTCGATCTCTTGGCGCGGGATCAAGATATAATCGCTCTCTTTATAATCGCTCTCTTTCACTTTCATCCGATCTCCTCTTCCAGATCCTTAAGGTACTGCCTCATTACCCAGGCCCTCTTTGCGGCAAGATGCTTTGCGGCAGAGGTATGAATGCCTGACTCCAGCTTCAGGAGCTTTCTATAAAAGTGGTCCAGATTCCATCTTCCATCATCTGGCTCTCTATCCCGGCAGAATGGATCCTGGGGATGGTACATCTCTCTTCCTAAAGCTCCGCCGGTGACAAAAAGTCGAGCTATGCCTATAGCCCCCATGGCATCCAGACGGTCGGCATCCTGGAGGATCCTGGCCTCCAATGTAACCGGATGGATGCCTTGGGAGAAGCTGTGCACAGCCACGGCATAGAGCACCTTCTCTATTCTATCCCCGTCCAATCCTTTATCCTGCAGAAATGAGCGCATTGCTCTGGTTGAATCCTGTCCGTCCTGCCCTTGCTCCGGTCCGGCCCCTTTTTTCGATCCCAGGTCGTGAAGCAGAGCAGCAGGCAGCAGCACCCTCATGTCCGCCTTCTCCTCCTGCCCGATGATCCGGGCCGTCCTGCAGACTCTCAGGATGTGACTGAAATCATGGGCCGGGTCGGCCTTCCGGTAGAGGGATCTGATCTCATCCAGCCAGGAATCAGGAAAAAAATCGTCAGAGGCCATCAGGATTTGATCGAACTCCTGGAGATATATAGTCTATCCAGGATTATGGCAATGTCAGCCTCGAGAGGATATGGGTGCTTATGATGTCCGTGATCTACAGTCTAAACTCTCTATATGATACTATGCTTGATGGCAATTCTTCAATCTGTCGGCTCAATGAAGAAAGCATAATCCTTCTCAGAGGAAAGCAATGCAAATAATGGCTAGAAGGTTGATTAATTTTAATATGTGGCCCTTTAGAAAAGACTTAAATGTATTGCGCTAACATACTATAATGTGAGATGATGAGGCATTCTGGTTCACCAAAGCGAAAAACAATTTGCTTGATCATCTATATTTTGCTCGTTTTGGTCAATGGCCAGAATTTCCCTAACTTTCCAAAATCATCTTTGGATGAGGGCTTTTCCGGAGATGTAAGCAGATTCTTTCTTAAACCCTCTCCTATAGCCGATGAGATCTCCGGCAATGTGGTCGGGCCCAAAAAAATGCCGGGGGTAAACTTCACCAGCATCCAGGAGGCTTTAGATCAATCAGATCCCGGCGAGACGGTATATGTTCTGAGCGGAGAGTATCATGAAAACCTGAACCTGAGCAAGCCGGGCGTCACACTAAAGGGAGTCGATACCGGTGAGGGAGCGCCAGTGGTATCTACCGCAGAAAACAGAAGCACTATTACCATCACCGCCAGTAATTGCACCGTGGACGGTTTCATGGTGATAAATTCCGGAAACCAAGAAGTTGAAACGCCACGGGATACGCCTGTCAAGACTCAAGATGGTGAAACGCCACGAGATACGCCTGTCAAGACTCGAGATGTTGGAACTCCGATAGATACACCTGAAGAGACTCAAGATGGTGAAACGCCACGAGATACGCCTGAAGAGACTCAAGATGTTGAAACGCCGATAGATACAACTACCGAGAATCGGTGGATTGGAATCGCAGTCCTCTCTAACGGCAACATAATATCCAATAATGCCATCACCGGCTGCAAAGGCAATGGACTGGAGTTGAGCCGGAGCAATGGCAATACCATTCAGGGAAATAGGATATCTAATAATGGTCTGGATGGAATCTCCCTGAGTGGCTCCTCAGACAATATCCTCTCATCCAACTCGGTTACAGAAAATGGAATGAACGGCCTCTATCTCCAGGACTCAGATAATAATATCATAAGAGGGTCCTTATTCTTGAATAATAAGCTGGAAGGCATTCTGCTGATCAATTCAAATGGTAACCTCATAGCTGATAATGTATATGACAGCATCAGAGAAGAAAATTCCAAAAATAATATTATTATAGATAACAAGCTTCTGAGCCAGGTTGACATTTCCGGCAACGCCGACATCGAAGCAGGTGAGATCGAAGAGGAGGAGCCAGTGCCTGGACCAGTTCCTGATGATGATAATATCTTCTATATCCTGGTGCATCCCGGAGAGAGCATCCAGAAGGCCATAAATCGGATCAGTCCCCGTGGGGTTATAGAGATCCTCAGCGGAACATATCCAGAGACGCTCTGGGTAGATAAGGCGGGCATAATCCTGAAGGGAATCGGAGAGGGGTTGCCTGTGGTCTCCGGCAATGGTGAGGACAGTACAATTACATTGATCAGTTCGAGAGTGACTATTAAGAACCTGGTCGTGACCGAATCCGGCAATCCCCATGCAGGAGTAGATCTAAATGCCTCTGATTGTTTCATTGAAGGATGCCGGATAGTAGACAATAAGGGCTACGGCGTCTCAGTCTCCTCGGATGGCAGCATAATAACTCAGAACACCATCGAGGACAACGGCCTGGGGGGCATCCTCCTGCAAAGCTGCCGGAACAACCGAATCTTTAACAACAGCATTTCCCGCAATACAGGTTACGGCATCAATGCTTCCAGCTCCACGAGCAATATTATATTTCTAAATAATTTTAATAATGAACTCAATGCCTGGGATTCAGGTTCCGGAAACAGATGGAACTGCGACCAGGATATCTCCTATGTCTACCACTCCCGGCCATTCTCCCTTCCCCTGGGCAACTACTGGTCGGACTATGAAGGCCAGGACGATGACGGCAACGGCGTGGGAGATACTCCTTACAACCTGACGCCTTTAAAAGGGCTAGAATCGGGCAGCCAGGACATTTATCCTCTCATCAAGCCCTGGCCCTTCCCGCCTCTGTCCATCTCCGGGTTCAAGTTCGAAGACTGCAACGGCAACGGAGTGAGAGATCCGAATGAACCTGGCCTTGACAACTGGACCATTCGATTGGCCGGGCCGGGTGGATTGAATAAAACGACATACACGGATGAATCTGGAGCTTATGGCTTCTATGGGCTTGCGCCGGGGAGGTACACCATCTCTGAGGAGAGGAAGCAGGGGTATTCTCAGACCTATCCCGGCCAGAGAGGGATACATAATGTCACCCTCTTTAATTCCAGCAAATCGGGAGCGGATTTCGGCAACTGCAGAAATGATCTGTGCATCAGCGGCTTCAAGAAGGATGCCTGCACCGATGAGGGCATAGAAGACTGGCTGATAACTCTGAACAACAGCAGCTACACCACCAGCGTCCAAACCGGCTCCGACGGCAAATATGAGTTCTGCCGTCTTGTTCCTGGCGACTACACCTTAACCGAGGAAACTCCGAGCGGCTATACCTCGACTTCTGCAGTCCGGCTGTCGGTTACCCTCCCCTGCGAAGGCAACCTGACCAACATCAACTTCACCAACCAGAAGCTTCTGTGCATCAATGGTACCAAGACTGACGGCAGTGGCAGACCTCTGCCCGGCTGGAACATCACCCTGACCAACGGCAGCTACACTAAATCGGTCCTGACTGATGGAACTGGCAAATACGAGTTCTGCGGCTTATGGCCTGACCAGTACCGGGTCAGCGAGGAGCTCAAGGACGGCTGGATCAATATAACGGACAAGTGCCGAGATGTTATGTTGGAATGCAAGGATGAGGTTGTATACTTCAAGAACATTCCCGCGTCCCTATTGTGCATCAGCGGCACCAAGATTAACAGCTGCACAGGCGAAGGCCTAGTTGGTTGGACCATAGATCTCAAGAACAGTACCGACACAGTGATCAACACCACCCTGACAGATGAAAAAGGCAATTACTCGTTCTGCGGCCTGAGGCCCGGCAGCTATACGGTCTGCGAGAAATTGCTCAGTGGCTGGAAGAATGTTTCACCAAGCTGCGTAGATGTCGAGCTTGGATGCGCCGGCTCCGAGGGTAACGACTTCAGGAACACTAACACACCGCTCTTATGCATCAGCGGCTACAAGCTCGATGACAGGAACAAAACAGGCTTGGAAGGCTGGGAGATCGTCCTGACTAATGCCACCGGCGAGGTAGCCAGGAACACAACCAACGCCATCGGCTACTACCAGTTCTGTGACCTTGAGCCGGGAGACTACGACCTGAGAGAGACACCCAAAGCGGGATACGTTTCAGTTGAAATACCCGGCACCGTAAAACTGGAATGCAAGAACCTGACAGACCAGAACTTCACCAACCGAAAAACCGACGGGAAGATCTGGACGGTCTGCAAGGATGGAAGCTGCAATTTCAAGATAATACAGAAGGCCATCAATAACGCCAGCCCCGGCGACACCATCGAGGTCCAGAGCGGGACCTATTACGAACATGTGGTGGTGAACAAGACCCTTATCCTGCAGGGCGTAGACACGGGCTCCGGTCTGCCGGTGGTGGACGGCGGAGGTTCGGGTGGGGCTATCACCCTGAGCGCTGACGGCTGCAGCCTGCAGGGATTTGTGGCAAGCAATTCGGGGTCGGCCAATTCTGGAATTACAGTATCGTCAAGCAGCAACACCGTATCAGGCAATACCGTTAGCGGTAGCAATCAACGCGGCATATACCTGAACTCGTCAAGCGGCAACACAGTATCGGGCAATACGGTAAGCGGTGCCAGCCAGCATGGCATCTACCTCACCTCATCCAGCAACAACACCATCTCCAGCAACACTGCCAACGGAAACTCCGGGTCCGGCATTTACCTCACTACCGCTAGCAACAGCAACATCGTATCAGCCAACACCGCCTCGAATAATCAATACGGCATCCGTCTCTATGCATCCAAGGGAAACACCATAACAGGCAATACCGCCAACAACAACGTTGACGGCTTCCGCATTTCAGAAAGCATTCGGAAACACCATCAAGAGCAACACTGCCAATAGCAACTCCGATCGGGGCATATACCTTGCTTCATCCAGCAATAACAACATCATCTGGGACAATACCGTCACCGACAACGCCAATTACGGCATCCGGATATCTTTTTCCAGCGGCAACACTGTCTATCTCAACACCTTAAACAACATCAACAACGCCTTGTCCGATGGGACCAACCACTGGAACGCCACCATGTCCCTGTCCTGGACGTATGCCGGCAGCAACCTCACCGGTTTCTTGGGCAACATCTGGTCCGACTACGCCGGCTTTGACTGCGACGGCGACGGCATGGGAGATACGCCCTACCTGATTGCAGGGGGATCTAACAGAGACTATAACCCCCTCGGCGGCATTCTATGCAGCCCCGGCCTGGAGGCGGAGAAGGTCGCCGACAGGTCCGAGGCCAAGGTGGGAGACTGGATCAACTACACCATCCAGGTGAACAACACCGGAAACGTCAACCTCACCGGCGTCCGGGCGGAGGACAATCTGACCGGGACGGTCTGGAATGTGGGGACTCTCGAGCCGGGACAGAATTATACCAACACCACCAGCTACCAGGTGAATTTATCCGACCTGCCCGGACCGCTGAAAAACGAGCTGCAGGCCAACGGGACCGATCCCTGCGGCAGCGAGGTGAACGATTCGGCCATCGAGACGGTGAATATCACCGGCATGTCTTGCATCAGCGGCTACAAGCTCGACGAATGCCGCACTGGCGCTCAATTATCAAACTGGCAGATCATCCTCGAAAACAGCAGTGGAGAAGTCGCCCGGACCACAACCAACGGCACTGGCTACTACGAGTTCTGCGGCCTTAGGCCCGGATCCTACAACCTGAGCGAGACCCTTAAACCAGGTTACGTTGCAGGTACCTCACCAGGAACGGTCACAGTTGGTTGCGATAACCTGACCAACCAGAACTTCACCAACCTTGAGCTTGTCTGCATCCGCGGCTACAAGGTCGATGAATGCACTGGCGCTGGCCTGCCCGGCTGGACTATCAGCTTGACCAACGGCAGCTACAACGCCACAACCACAACCAAAGCCACCGGCTACTACGAGTTCTGCGGCCTTGAGCCCGGCGACTACTACCTGAGCGAGATCCCCCAGGCAGGCTATGTTACAGTTGACTCACCAGGCAACGTAACCTTAGGCTGCGATAACCTGACCAACCAGAACTTCACCAACCGAAAAACCGACGGGAAGATCTGGACGGTCTGCAAGGATGGAAGCTGCAATTTCAAGATAATACAGAAGGCCATCAATAACGCCAGCCCCGGCGACACCATCGAGGTCCA
>Ga0302252_1001738_pt1 | contig 11956 bp, 6 predicted proteins | sample AAG_RA_Leu_MG_FD_193511 | JGI IMG/M metagenome (GOLD analysis project Ga0302252, IMG submission 193511) | Enriched activated sludge microbial communities from anaerobic digester in WTTP, New Holstein, Wisconsin, United States - AAG_RA_Leu | ecosystem: Engineered > Bioreactor > Anaerobic >...
AAAATGAGTATCGGCGGCTTGTTGGGAAGTGTTGTTTTAGCCGATGTTTCTCCTGAAATGATAGGTCTCTTGAAATTGGGAAGATATTTGCATACTGGTAAGCAATGCACTTTTGGCAACGGCGAATTTGCCTTGCGTAACTTATCAGAAAATCAATCGGTTACAGAAAATAAATCCACATCCAGCCAAACTAAGGAAATATATTTGTCAGATAAATTGTCCCCCTAATCATACTCCAATACAGGGTTTCCAAAATTCCCAAAAATACTTCATTATGAGTTAAAGATGAAAAATAAAATAATTAAAATAGAAATTGACCTGACCCGTTTGAGGGGATGTCTCTCACAGATTACTCAGATATCACAAATAAAGATTTCATCCAAATTTCTTTTTTTTGCCCGAGCCAACAAAGGTATCTATAAATCTTTTATACTAAGTGTAACACATTAAAGAATCGGTCACAAAAATTTCTAAGTTTCATTATATCATTTGATTGCGTATTAATATAAGGGGTTAACTGGCTAAAGAATTTATTTTTCAAAACAGAATTTTCAAAATTTTTGATCTCCACAAGGTTCATTTCATTGATTGCTTCTATAGCATTATTTAGCATTGTAGCATCAATTTTGAGAAAATTTAATAGCGTCTTAATAAAACCATTAAAACTGTTAACTGATGTCCCCTGATGTATTAATTTATTTCTTACATTACGAATATTATTGAATACTTTATTTGGGAATATGTTATTTTTTTTAATTATGGCAAAACAATTTATATATCCGGAAAATTTATTATTAATCTCATCAATAGTTACTATTCCCATATTAATCAACTCCTTAATCCTTGCTTTGCAATATATTTTTTGTCCATTATCATTTTTTAATGATATATACATAAAATTATTACTATAAACTTGGAATGCTTTGTTTAGCTCTTTGGGATTTGATTTATTATTTGGATCAAACTCGTTATATTCGTCCCACAATTTACCGGTATTAATAGTAAAAAGATGGTTTAACATTGCTTCTTCCAAACATTTTAACCAAACCACCACATCATTATAGTTTTGTTCGTATAAGGATTTCATAATTAAAGTAAAGAAATTAGAAAACCAATTTTGTTTGGATTTTCTAAAATCATCAACTTCATTGAATAGTTTGGTAAACGCGTCTTGTGCTTCTTTACTAGTATAATCGGGGTATTTTAATATTATTTTATTGTAGAACAACTTTGCATTATCCCAGTCCATTCTAACAACTGCTTGATTCATTTTACGGAATAAGCTAAGAATTTCGCCTTGGGGCTTATGTTCAATTTGATAGGCAAGATATTCTGAATTAAAAATAGGATAAAGCTTCTTTTGGCACACAACAGAGTTTAGAATGTTATCCAGTGCTCTTTGCATTAATGGCATACCACCTGCAAAAGTAGCAAGATATATATTGGCATTTTCGAAGGTTTTAAACATATCTTGTAAGCCAAAATACAGCTCATATTCAAAGAAATCAAGTTTATTAATATCGGCTCTTGAAATTAAATCTAAAGTAGGCATATTCTTAAGATCAAATTCTATAATAGAATTAAAGTAGCCATAAGTTCCAAGTTCCAAAACCGTTACTTTATTAATAGAGATATTTAAAAAATCCGGTTTTTTTTGGGTTATTATGTTTTTTATAACATCAGCAGTTTCTGCTGTATTATCTGTTTTTATATATTTAATAATCCCATTTTGCAAATAATCTATTAGTTCTGTATTTATGTTTTCCTCATCTTCCAGAATTTTCTCAATGGCTTCTAATTTATTCTCAATGTTTTTTCTGTTAGTGGCAATTAAGATTAAGTGGTCAATCATATTGATTTTATGATCAATCATAAATCTCAACGATTTAAATAACATAGGACAGGTATATCCAATTAAATCATCATTTTTATTAGTGTTATAATTAGGTTCATTGGAGTAAGAGACATCATAGATAGGTTTTAAATAGTCAAAATTTTTTAATTCTTCATCTTTTATCTGAACTCTATATTTAGTTCCATAAGTATGATTCAAAAAAATACCCATCAAATCTCTTTTTCCAATAGTTTCAAACATTATATTCATCCATTTTTCCTTATATGATCTACGATTATCAAGAACCTTCTTTCTGATTGCTGAATGCCAGGTTTTAGCATCACCTAATTCTCCGGGATATTTATACTTTTTATCCCTTAAAATTAGGTTTTCTTGTAAAACATTATTATTTTTTAGATATTCTTCCATCGATTCATCTTCCTTTGCTTCTATTACTTGAGTTTGTAACATATCATCTTTATAAGTATATAACCTGATATTATCTACAGTTATTTTAATAGCACCTCTGCCGAAGTTTTTTCCGAACCCCATTTGGTGGCAGCGTATTTTATTAACATAATACCGAATCTTTTTTTCTATATCAAATGAAGTTTCATTTAAATGTAAGGCAAACATAAGTATAAATAATTCGGTTTTTGTTAGGTTATTGAACCTGCATTTGAATTTAAACATAGGATAAGATGGTGCTTTATCTTCCTTATAGCAAACCCAATCGTCTGATTCTGATTTTTCTTCTCTTTTAATTCCTAAATTCATAAGATTAATAGTGCGTTTATATACTTTTCTACCAGATAGTAATGGTTTTCCCAATTCAGGATGAGCTGGATCTCCCCAAGTATTCAGGATTAAATGTTCAGATTTACTTTCATCATATAATGCTTCATCGTCTTGCTTTAAGTAAAACTCATAAGAACTGGCTTTAGGCGTACCAGCTAAATAAACGGTATCTTTTTTTACTTCTCCTCCACCTATATAAGTAGCAAAGTTAAAATGTACTTTTCCTGCTTTGGAATTAAACTCTTTTTCAATATGTTCTCTTTGTTGCTTGCCCAATTTATCTTCAATAATCTTCAGTTCGTCTTTTTGAAGTGTATAACCGAATAAATTTCTTAAAAAACCCAGATTTATTTTATTATTGTCTGTTTGTTTGAACTCACAAGGTTCAATAGGAGAATAGTTTGGACTTTCTTTAATAGAATATTGATAAGCCCAAGGGTAATAGAAGGTTCTTCCAAAAGTATATACTTTTCTATTCTGATCTACTTCAAGAAATATAATATCGTTTATTTTAAAACTCTTCGAATTGAGTTTGGAAATATTTTTACTGATTTTATCCGATGGTTTAAGAGGATGATCTTGGAAATGATCACTGGCTAATACATTAATTGTGTTATCATATTCAACCAATTTTGAGTTATCTAATATGTATTTTTGATCTTGGGCCATACCACCATGACCAAAAACATTATGATGTTTTATCCGATGATTATTTTTTTTATTAAACAATTCAGCGAAACTTCCTGCTCCATCCAAGCCATCAGTATATTCAGTAAATTCTATGTGAATTTTTTTATCGGGAATATTGCATAATGTGCCTTTTCTATTTCGTATTGATGAAGATACAGCTGTGCAATTTTTTAGAAAAGAGTGTTTTTCAATCCAATCATCAATATTCTTTTCTATATGTAAAGGTATTTCCTTATCTTTATCCCAAACATATACATAGGGTTCTTTCAATGCGCATAGTTCAATTATCTTAGTATCATTATTTTTAATCACATTAGTTATTATTGCTGGGACTGTTTTCAAAAATCCTTCTTTATAGCTTACATTTGGTCTGAATAGGAATTTTCGGTCATTCAATCTCTTAATGGGTATTTGTAAGAGCTGAGCTATAAAAGAAGAAATCATTCCTTTTAATGAATGAGGACTTATTAGAATTTGATTGTCAACTTTCAATGCCTCAATTTTCGTTATATCATCATCTATAGCACTATGTTTATTTCCTACAAGCAGAGAATTTAACACATACATACTGCAATCACATTCACCTGTATATAAGTCCTCAGAATTCTCATTATAATAGTTAATTTCGGTTATATTGTTCTTTTCAGGATCAACCGGGATAAATTCATAAGGTAATTCTGATTTTGCTTTAATAATGTCTTTTAAGGATATTCTTTCTTTATCTGAAGTTTTGTTATTCATGGTAAAACCTCCATTCCCGGGTATTCATATTTTGCAAAACAGTTATAGTTTCATTCTCTCCGAATTCATCAAAAACACCTAAATCATAGGCAAATTTATAACGAGTATGTTTCTCTTTTATAATAGAGCAGTAATCAACTTTTTCCACATGGGGTGAAAGTACAAGTTCTGATTCTGAAAAAATCCATTTCCCTTCTTCTATTTGTAATAAATGGTATTGATGAATAGAGTTATACAGATATAATTCGTTAATAGTATGTAACCAATCTTCAATTCGATCTGTATTTCTCACAAAAAATACATAAGGTAGAGGAAAAATTCCTTTCAAATCTTTGTTTTCTTCTTGGTAGTTCAGTATTTTTTTATAATCTTCGGAATTCCACTTTCGTTCACCATACGCCCATAGATCCTTTTCATCATTTAGTATTTTCTGAATATCCTTTAAATTAATATATTGGTAATTCATCTTAGTTCTCCTTTTCTTTAATTGTTATTTTAGGATAGCAAGAGCCAGCTCCAATACTGATCATTCTATTGTCACACAGGTCTTTTATAAAAGCTATCATATTGCCAACTTCTTTTTCATCATTGGCATAGCAGCGAATTTGTCCCTCAAATGTAGTATTGAACAAGCATTCTTCATCAAATTTACTTGTTCCTAAAATGGCTCGGGTAAATTCATCTTCAGCATGGCGTTCTATAGTTAATAAATGTTTAGATTTATAATTAGTAGGATACAGGTCTTTAAAAAATACTTTTCCACCTACATCAGATTTTTCCTGTCCGAGTAGATTTTTCAGCCATTCTGTTTTACCATATTTATCCAAATAAAACGAAATAGCTCCTTTCAACGATGAACCCGGAATAAACAACTGTTTACCATCGTGCATAAATACAGCATCTATTTGAGGATTAATTTCGGATATTGGGCTTTGATTAATATTAGTTTTCCCTTCATTATATCTGAAGCTTAATTGTTCATCTCCTCCTCTGATTAGTAAACCGTTTGTTCCATATCCATCACTTTCATTTTTCACTTCCAGAATTACATCCCAGGTTTTAAAAACGGAAGGTAGATCTTTTTTTATATCATCTCGTAGGACACTTTCACTATTTTTTGTAGCGGATTTCAATGTTGCCCATCCCATTCCGGAACTGGAATAGCCACCAATAAATAGACCTTCTTTATTCCAGCTGTTAAAAACTTTTTCTACAGTAGTGATAACAATATTGTAGTCTATCTTTTTATTTATATTGCTGGCTTGTCTCATATCATCAATTATAAATGATGATAAATCTATCTCACAAATTGCCTTAATTATCAAGGGCTCTTTATGTATATGAGGATTTATTTGCCAAACTGAGAATTTGGATTCATATTCTGCTGTTCTCAGTTTTCTGTTTATTTTTACTCTGTCTCTTATCATTAATTCCGGTTTTTCTATTATAGATGAGCGAAAAACTATCGGAGAACCGGTATTATAATACTTCTTATTCTCATTGGAGTTTTCCATTTCTACTTTACCCATAAGAGTATTATATACATCATCTTCATTTTCATTATTTAGATGCCACAAGCGCTCAAAAAAGAGACCTGCAAAAGATGTACCAGGAATATAATACTCTCCTGCACCATTTTGAGCAATAATTCCAGCTCCAGTTTCCGGGCTTAGTATTCCACTTCCTATATGTAATGCCGTTTCTATAAGGAACTCTAAATTATATACTATCTTCTTCATTTTATTTCTCCTTATTAATTAAACTCAATGCCAGCGTAAAGCACTCTATCTTTTCTTCCTGTTCTTTGCTTATGCTTTCTATAGAGTAGCTATTAATACCCGTCTTATTTTCAAATGTTTGTTTTAAGCTAGTAAAGGGTTTATTGTCACCCTTTTCTTTGTCAGCACCATTTTTTAGCCATAAATATATTATTCTTGGGTCATTTTTGCTGCTGAGCAAATGGAATAGTTTCTTACTTTGAATAGAAAGCTCTTTATTATTATCTCTTATAATTCCAGCAATATCAGATGCTTCGTTATATAGATTATTATATTTTTCTGCCAAATTGGATGGATGGGAAATTAACTTAAATGTAATCTTTTTTGTATCCCCAGAATTGTAGTTTAGGTTTATATTAAAGGCAATATTCCCAAAACCTTCATTGCGTCTAATTCCGATTCCTTTTAGAGCTATGTTTTCCAGCTTTGAAGTGATATCAGAATTATCCGTATAAGAATATACAAATGTACTTCCAGCCGTTATCGCAGCAACAGCAAATCTTCTAATGCCGGCAAGTCCGCTAAAAGAATGTATTTTTCTGATTCCTGAAAAACTTTTTTCTAAGGTTAGTGTACCTTCCTCTAACTGTAATTCGTTTTCCAAATAACTTGCAGGTATAATTGAAGAATACAAAAGATCTGAATTAGGCAAGATTACATCTGAAACACAATTCAAAGTAAATTTGTTAGTAGATGTTCTTTGGGGGTATTCAGTTTTTTTTGTGGCAGGGTAAATTGCATAAGCTGATAGAGGTTTACTTCCTCTCCCAATATGTAGAAAATATTTATCATTAAAGAAAGTAACTAAATTTTCTTTCATTTTATTAGCTTCTTCTGCTGTAAGAAAACTGAGTTTTCCAATAAAATATGTACCTTTAGGAATGCAATCCTGACTAAATAAGCCAGATTCAATTTCTACTGATTGAGTTGCAGGATTTATACTATTGCGCATTTTTAATCCTAAAGATGGCTTATAATAAAACCATTGATTTTGGTCATAAATAATATAACCTCCTTGAAAACTCTTGTTGTCTTCCTTATCCTTGTTTTCATCAGTGGATTGGTCTTGAGACAGGATGTTACTTAGATAATAATTATTTTCCTGTTCATATACCCAATAGGGGAGGTCTTTATCAATACCAGCATATATCTCAGAGGACTTCTTCCTTCTCGCAGAGTCTGGTATTGGAGTTATAAAAGGGAAAATCTCAGAGCTAAATAATTTTTCTACATTAAAGTCATATGGGAGGGGAAGGAAATTACTAACCCTACATTTATCATCTTCCAATAACTCTAAACAAGGAGATGCATATCTTCCCAAAGCTACTCTTAATGCTCCTAAAAAAGATGTCCCAGGTATAAAATCCAAGGTTTTAAAATGATTTCCTGATTGTCCACCACCTGCAATTGTTACATCATCTTCAGTCCTAACGATAAGTACGAGTTCATTCATTTGTTGCATATTTTTAACATTTTTAATATCATAACTGTCTACAGCATCTAAAATGGATATTTCTACAGCACCTAAACCACGGCGTCTGTTACTTCCTAACCACTTGATGTTTAACAAACCTTGTCTTAAGAATTCTTTTAGGGTTTCTCTTTTGGAATTATTAGAATTAGCAAAATATAAATCTCCTATAAAAACAAATCCCTTACGGACACATTCTATACTGCGCAATGATTTAAATTCAGCTTTTCTTGCTTTTTTATCAACAGCAGTATAGGTATTAATAATGAATGGGTCTTCCCATATTTTTTCTGGAGTTTTTTTGTTTTCCGGCAATATTATTATATCCAACGATGCTTGATTGCTGTAAGAGAATATTTCTCTATATATATCAAAATAGCTTTGTTTCACTAAATTATCAGCAAAATCGCATAATTCTAAGAGTGACTGTCTTAATATTCCTTTGAAGGTCTCACTGTTTATTACAGGTAGCCATTTTCCATCAATTTCTTCTTTTGTGGTTCCATTATCATATAGACCTGCTTTGTTTAATCCATTGCCTATATGTAAATCTTCAAGAGTGTTAATTTGGAATTTTATATGTATCATTTTTGTTCCTCCTTATTACCTAATTCCGGGAATAAATCAATCAACTCTATAATATCTAACATCTTAGTTGAGTATATTTCATCACTATTTATATTAATCAAATCATATTTCATCCATTTCTCGTCTTTTAAATTCAATGCTTTGATCAAATGCTCTACATGAGAATGGCCCTTATAAATAGAGCTTCTTATAAGTTTGTATTTATTTCTGCCTATTTTCTCAGATTCACTGTTTTTTGAGAAGTTCTCTACAATTCTTTTCGCTTCCTCAAATATTGCAAGCGCTTCCTTTATTCTATAGGGTTTTTGGCTAAGAACTTCAAAATTTAACTTTTCTTTATTAGGATAGCTAAAATAATAATCCTGTTGTCGTATTGTTTCTATTGATTCAGGTTTAGTGGAAAATAACGAATGCCAGTCAATTGAGCTTGCTAATTCTGCATTTTCCCTGGCTTTAATTTTGGCAGACGAGAGAAGAGTTTCAGTAATATTATGAGCATGTAAAATTGGATAATTGTGTTTATAAAACAGCATGCCAGCTGAAAAAGATTTTTCCTCTTCAGCAGCAAAAAAATACTTTATAAAGGGATAAGCAAATTCTGGAATACAAAGTAATAAAATATCATCTCCACCCATCATAAGGACGATCAAAGGAAGTTTTTGCTGTTTGATAAATTTGCTTTCTCCACATTTACTTTGGAAATCATTAATTGCGCTTTGAATTGCATTTTTCATTCTTTTTCGGATACTTTCTCTATTTTGATACCAGAATTTTTCCATTGAGTATAATGCGTTACGATTTGTAAGCTTCTTGTCTCTTAAATCTAGTTGTATATTTCTAAATAAGTTTCCTGTTGCATTGCCATCAAGCTTAATCATACATACTTGATTCCCTTTAGGAGTTTCAGTTAATTTATATAATTTTTCAATATCATCGCAGGATTCATATTGAATTTCACTTTCCAAATCTTTCAACCATTGGGTCAAATAATCATTGGAAGTTCCCTTTTTTATCTTCTCACAATATAATTCTAAAATACTTTGAGCATAGCTTACCTCATTATTTTTTAATTTACCCTTCACTAATGGAATAGGATTTTCACCATCTATAGATAATTGCATAAATGGATTATCTATGGTAGGGGAATTTAAAATATGATGCAATTCCTCAATTAAACTATGGTCAAGCTCATTATCATATTTGGTAGATGGATCAAATGAATCTTCCAGATTAATTTGATACATAAAAAAATCCATCATCAAACCGGGAGCACAATCTCTTGCTTTTTTTGCTGCTTCTTTGCAGAAATGTTCCAATTGTTTCTTATCTTGAAATAACGCTTCAAAATGTCCTCCGCTGCAAGCTATAATTCCATCTCTGAAATTTTCCCAGGGTAAATCATATTTTCGTTCAATGGTGGGTTCTATGCTGTCCCAAGGTATTGAAGGACCTGCAGAAATATTTTTCTTCAGCTTAGTAAATTCCTCCGAAAAAAGGGAACCTACTACGGCATTTGCACCTAGAATATGCTTGAACTTTGTGGATTGAAAAATAAAACTTTGAACCTTCTTTGCGGATATCTGTAAAAGATATTGATTCATCTTATCACCTTCCTGTTTTTATTATTAGTTCAATCTATCCTTAGATTTCTGGTTTATAAATATGTCAAGCATAATTTATTTTTTCTTTTTTTCTGTTGGTGTTCTTAAAATTTCCATACATACAAAAACTTTTTCATATTGAGTGTCTAATACTGTAGATAAATTATATTGCAAGATTTTTTTGATATTTGTTTAAATAAGAAGAAAGACAGGAACAGCACTACGCACTCCAGAACTTTATTTCTCCTTTTTATATATGGTGCAGATGAGGTGGTGCCTCTTCGGCTTTTTGCACATTATTGCTACGGTAACTCTAGGGTATGTAATCAGGTAAGATCCGATTCTGTTTCCTAAATTTAAACTCTTGCAAATTTTCAAACTATCTCAGATTTGCTTTTATAAACGAGAATTTTATTTCTTTAAGAAGGGATAGATATTTTTAACCACATAAAAAACAAAAAGTGCCCTCAGCCCTCTGCCCTTAGCTTATATAAAGGAGTACTTTTATGTCCTTAAACAAACATCTCTATGTCGTCGCTTTTGATATCGTTTCCGATAAAATTCGCTATCGCTGTGTTAAAATTCTCCTTTCCTACGGACAAAGAGTCCAAAAAAGCGTTTTTGAATGCATCTTAAACGATAAACAATTCCTGGATATGAAATCCAAACTTGATAATACTATAAATCCCGATATAGATAGCATTCGCTATTATCTCCTCTGTGCAAATTGCGAAAAAAATATTTCTGTTTCTGGAATTGGCTTTTTCTCTTATGATGAAGAACTTATCATCGTTTAAGTTAGAACCTACAAAAGAACAATGTTCCCTTCGTTCCAAAACCCCTGGAAGAACTACATCCTGTCGTTCCCAAAAATATCCTCTCATTTTTGCCTTGACTTTTTTACCACTTAAATATTAAAAGACATAGTGGAAATTTATATTTTCTGTTTATCCAAAATGACACTTACAAAATATGCTAAAGGAGCTATAATTATGAGGTCTGACAAAATTTTGTTCAAACCCTTTATCCTGAAAAAAAGAACAATGATCTCTGATTTTTACCGGTATTTCTCTAAATTGAATAGCAATAATATACTTACACATTTTCCCGCTCTAATCGCTGCACCTTCTATAATTCCTTACTATCTATATAATTATATAAACAAAATAGTTATACCCCCTACCCTCAATGTATTAAATTGCATTCATCATCTTTTTTCTATCCCGGAATCTTTTACAGTTCATACATCTTTTCCTGTGCTATAAAAATTGAATTGACCCGTTTGAGGGGATTGTGACTTTTTGCCAGATGTTCTCTATCATTGCCCATTTTACTATAAAAATTGAATTGACCCGTTTGAGGGGATTGTGACCTTCCCAATTGTAAATAAGCGGGATAGAAATAAATTCTTCCATAAAAATTGAATTGACCCGTTTGAGGGGATTGTGACGAGATTAAACCCGGCTACTATCTCGGCCTCGCAGTCGTGGTATAAAAATTGAATTGACCCGTTTGAGGGGATTGTGACCAAACACAGAAGAAGTCAAATGCACATCAGACAAACATAAAAATTGAATTGACCCGTTTGAGGGGATTGTGACTGGTATCGGGTCCGGGTTGAAGTTCAGTGAAAATTGAATAAAAATTGAATTGACCCGTTTGAGGGGATTGTGACATCTTTCAAGACGATTGCCCAGGGAGTGTGGTTTGGTCTTTATAAAAATTGAATTGACCCGTTTGAGAGGATTGTGACCCTTCCCAATCAAAGAGGTAGGAAATCCCATGACCGCAAGATAAAAATTGAATTGACCCGTTTGAGGGGATTGTGACTCATATTCGTTTGGCTCATCACATCTTTCTGATTTCCATAAAAATTGAATTGACCCGTTTGAGGGGATGTCTCTCACAGATTTCACAGATGACACAGATAAAAGGTCTCACGCAGATTTCGCAGATGACGCAGATTTGAATAGGTAAGGGATGAACAGGATTATTGGGCAGAGAGCTGAGGGCAGAGGGCTGAGGGCAGAGGGTTGAGAGCTGAGGGCTAAGGGCTGAGGGCAGAGGGCGTAGAGAAAAATAGGTAAGGGATGAACAGGATTAAAAGGAGGTAAGGGATTTTAGATGATAATTATTTTAAATTGGTTTCAAGGAACTGTCTTGCAATTATATTTTAGTTGCTGGACAGCCATTATTTCTATCATTGAATAGCTATCCTAGCTTTTATGAAATCTCAACCCTCTCAACACTCTAAACCTTCTAAACCTTCTAAACCCTCAAGACCTTTTGACCTCTTGACCTCTTGACCCCTCGACCTCTTGACCTCTAGACCTCTTGCTTTTCAGACCCTAAAGAAAGTAATTGACATCCAACTGACAATTAAAAAGATGACTTGAAAAATGAAGCTGCTTGCTTCTACCTTATGGCTTTTTTATTGTGCTGATAAGGTTAAAAA
>Ga0302252_1001739_pt1 | contig 11947 bp, 8 predicted proteins | sample AAG_RA_Leu_MG_FD_193511 | JGI IMG/M metagenome (GOLD analysis project Ga0302252, IMG submission 193511) | Enriched activated sludge microbial communities from anaerobic digester in WTTP, New Holstein, Wisconsin, United States - AAG_RA_Leu | ecosystem: Engineered > Bioreactor > Anaerobic >...
CATCTCCTCATCTATCGCAAGACGCCCTGCAGTGTCGATGATAACCACGTCATGATTTTTCAGCTTTGCCTCACGAACGGCGTTTTTGGCAATCTGTACAGGATTCCTGTTATTCTCCTCCGAATAAACCGGAACCTCTGTCTGGGAGCCGATAACCCTTATCTGCTCTATTGCAGCCGGCCGGTAGATATCACCAGCCACGAGAAGAGGGTTTTTTCCCCTTTTGCTCTTTACCCATTTCGCAAGCTTGCCGCTGAAGGTTGTCTTACCCGAGCCCTGAAGGCCGGCTATGAGTATTACTGAAGGATTTATCTTAATATTGATATCATACTTGTCGCCACCCATCAGACTTACCAGCTCATCATGAACTATTTTCACCAGCATCTGGGATGGATTGACTGCTTTCAGCACTTCCTGGCCGAGCGCTTTTGACTTGACAGTATCCGTGAACTGTTTTGCTATCCTGAAGTTAACGTCGGCATCGAGGAGAGCTCTCCTCACCTCTTTAAGCGTTTCAGCGATGTTTATCTCTGAAATCCGTCCCTGTCCCTTCAGAATTTTGAAGGATTTCTCCAGCCTGTCGCTTAAATTTTCAAACATAGATTTTTATCAGTTATTAATAATTTTCACATCCGTTCAGGCATTTCTATTCCAAGCAGCCACATACCCTTTTCAAGGACTATTCCGGTCAGCTTTGAAAGTGAGAGCCTGAGATCTCTGAGTGATTTGTTTTCCTCTCCCAGTATTGAGAAGTCGTGATAGAACTGGTTATATTCCTTTGAAAGATCGTAACAATAGCTGGCTATCACAGAAGGACTATACTCTGATGCCGCCTCGCTTACCACATCCGAGAACTTTCTGAGCAGTTTTATCAGGGATATTTCCTTGGGACCTGCCTTTGCTCCCTGAAGAGAGTCCGGATCGCTGTCTATTCCAAGCTGGACAGCCTTGCGAAACACTGATTGTATCCTCGCATAGGTATACTGGATGAAAGGGCCTGTATTACCGTTGAAATCGATCGACTCTACCGGGTTGAAAAGCATGTTTTTATGAGGATCAACCTTAAGAATGAAATATTTCAGTGCACCCATTCCTATTTTCCGGAAAATATCCTCTCTCTCCTCTGGCGAAAAATCCGCCAGTTTTCCCAGTTCCAGCGATACACTTCTTGCTGTCTCCTTCATTTCTGCGATAAGGTCATCGGCATCCACGACTGTACCTTCGCGCGATTTCATTTTTCCCTCTGGTAATTCCACCATTCCGTACGAAAAATGGATCAGTCCGTCGGCCCATGAGTATCCCATTTTTTTCATAAGGGCTCTGAGAACCTGGAAATGGTAGTTTTGTTCATTACCAACAACATAAAGGGTCTTGTCAAAGTGAAAGTCTTCCTGTCGGGCAACCGCGGTTCCAAGGTCCTGGGTCATATAAACGGCAGTCCCATCCGATCGCAGCAGGAGTTTATTATCAAGCCCCTGCGAGGTAAGATCGACCCACACCGAGTTGTCACTCTGCCTGTAAAGAATATTTCCGGCGAGGCCTTTCATTACTATTTCCTTTCCGGTAATATAGGTTTCAGATTCGTAATAAATCTTATCAAAGTCAACTCCCAGCATGCGGTAAGTCTCTTCAAAGCCTTCATATACCCATGAATTCATTGTCCGCCAGAGTTCAACCACATCCGGGTCGCCATTTTCCCACTTTATCAGCATTTCGCGGGCTTCGAGCATCAGAGGCGCAGAGTTTCTGGCTTCCGTTTCACTCATTCCGTTTCCGGCCAGCTCTTCAACCTGTGCTTTATATTCCTTTTCAAACCTTACATAGTAATTGCCAACAAGGTGATCGCCTTTTATACCCGAGCTTGCCGGAGTCTCTCCGTTACCGTATTTTTTCCAGGCCAGCATCGATTTACAGATATGAATGCCCCTGTCGTTCACAATATTCGTCTTTATCACCCTGTGTCCGCACTCTGATAGTATTCTGTAAAGAGAAAAACCAAGGAGATTATTGCGAATATGACCGAGATGGAGCGGCTTGTTTGTATTTGGAGAGGAGTACTCAACAAGGATGACCTCAGGGTTCCTGACACGGCAGTTTGCCAGTATATCGCGGCCTGAGGCCAGGCCGGCGAAATAGTCTGTCCACCAAAGGTCTGAGATCTCCAGATTCAAAAATCCTTTTATAACATTATAGCCGGAGACATACGGGAAATTTTCGAGCAGGTATGAGCCGATACTTTCGCCGGTATTCTCCGGAGTGTTTTTGGAAAAACGGAGAAGCGGAAAAACAACAAGAGTAAAATCGCCTTTGAAGTCCTTTCGGGTTTCCTGCAACTGTATGAGGTTATCATCAACTTCGCTGTTGTAGGTAACTCTTACAGCCTCTTTAATCTTTTCTTTTAAAATGATCTCCATTCAGCCCTAATGATTTAATCCGCAAATATAACATTTTACCATTATTATTTCATCACCGCACCAACAGCAGAGCACAAACGAATAAAAGTCAGGAAGCGTGCAATAAATTATACCAATAAATCGTAATATTTGACAACTGACCTTTTCTTTTTGATGAAAGTATCCTTACCAAATAAAAAGTTATTATACTTTTGAGATAGCTATTATTGAACGATTGAATTTTAAAAGTGCCTGTCATGAAGGAGCTAAAGAATCTTTTTATTGAACAAACCGACAAAACCCCGCTCGTGGACCTTAATTTCATGAGCGGAGAGCTTATTATCTCTGGCAGGTCGATTCCAATAAATGCTCCCAGGATCTTTGAACCCATTCTCGAATGGGTCAACGATTATACAAAGAATCCCAAACAAACGACAAATCTAAGACTTAATCTCGAGTATTTTAATACCGCATCCTCAATATGGCTTGCAAAGATCGTAAAAGCGCTTGCAGGCATCAACAAAGCTGATTGTATTCTCATACTTCACATTTATTTTCCGGTTGAGGATTTTGACGATATAGACGACATCAAGGACGATCTCAGTCCGGTAATTGATGTTATCAGTTCAGCAACCATAAGCGTGGGTCTTAAGATCTACGGCACGGACGAGAGCGGTAAGATACTGAAGGAATCGATGATATTTATTTAGCATTTCCGGGCTAATATCCTTTCCCCATTAACTGGTTTTCTTGATTTTTTGACCTAACTTTATTACGGTAAATTAATTGCATTACGCCATGCTCAGGGTATGTTATGTTCTGCTAATATTTTTTATCGCTATGGAAACATATTCCCAGTCCACGAAATCAGACCGCCAGCCTGTCGCAGCCGGGCGTTTTTATTCCGCGAACAGTGAGACTCTGAAAAGGGACCTTGACCTTCTTTTTGAGAACTGTGTAAAAACAAAGTCTCAAGGTACTGTCAGGGCCTTGGTCAGTCCTCATGCCGGTTACATATATTCCGGAAAGGTTGCCGCATCAGCCTTTTCCTCTGTCGACAGGAACACTCAGTACAAGAATATTTTCGTTATAGGATCAAGCCACGTAATGGCATTTGACGGGGCATCTCTTTATGATTCCGGTGATTTCATAACCCCTCTCGGAAAACTCACCGTTAACAGGGAGATCGCATCAAAACTCAGAAAGGAAAAGGTATTCAGTTTCCCGGTTAACGCCCATTTTCAGGAACACAGCCTCGAAGTCCAGATGCCCTTTATACAGTATTATTTCAAAAACAACCCGATGATAATTCCGATAATTATCGGTACAACAAACCACAACAGCATACGAAAGATATCTGAAGCGCTCAGGCCCTGGTTTACAAAGGAAAATCTCTTTCTGATCAGCAGCGATTTCTCCCACTATCCTTCCTACAGTACGGCTAACTCTGTCGACAAAGCGACAGCCGATGCAATTGTTTCCGGCGATCCTGAAAAGTTCCTCGCAACACTAAGAAAAAACTCCTATGTTGAAGATCCCGGGCTCTCAACAAGCATGTGCGGCTGGACCTCCGGACTTTTGCTGCTGTATCTGGCTGAAGGTCAGGAAAACCTCAGTTTCTTAAAGGTTGACTATTGTAATTCGGGTGATTCAAAATACGGATCCAGGGATGAGGTTGTCGGATACAATGCGATTACCCTCATCGAAAAGAATTCTGACAAAAAAACTGAAGGTTCTGTTTTTAGTGAAATTAAATTCTCTGAAAGCGAAAAGGCACAACTGATAAGGCTTGCCCGGGAAAATATAAAGTCTCACCTGGTTAACAGGAAAGGTGTAAGTGTTGATGAGAAATTGTTGCCTGAGGTATTCCTTAAACCATTCGGAGCCTTCGTAACCCTTAAGAAGAAAGGCGAGTTACGAGGATGTATAGGAAGTTTTGCCGCATCATCCCCTCTCTATAAGGTGGTAATAGAATCGTCAGCTTCCTCAGCCTTTGAAGATCCGAGATTTGCTCCTCTGACAAAAGAGGAACTGGCTTCCACGGATATTGAAGTAACTGTCCTTGGGCCTATGAAAAGAATTTACGACATAAAGGATATAGAACTGGGAAGGCATGGTATATACATAAGGAAGGATTTCCGGTCAGGGACCATGCTTCCTCAGGTTGCAACTGAAAATGGATGGAGCGTTGAAGAGTTCCTCGGTTACACATCGCGCGACAAGGCAGGGATTGGCTGGGACGGCTGGAAGAATGCCGAACTCTACATTTACGAGGGCTTAATCCTTGAAGAAAACAAAAAGTAAGGATGTATCATGTAATAAACACAGGATTAACTTCTCTGATCCTGTATCTTCTGAGTTACTTTCTTTACCGGAGCGGGATTTATACTCTCGACCTGCACAGGAAAATATGGAACTCGATACTGGCGCTTACATTTACCATTACCGCACTGGCAGGATTGTTCCTGGCGCTTCAGGTAAACTATAAATGGGAGATCCCGTTTACAAAAACAGTTCTTAAATGGCATGTTGAAACAGGAATAGGCCTGAGCTTTTCCGGACTCTTTCATTTGTTGTGGCACCGCAGATATTTTTCAGGTCTTTTAAAAAGAAAAACAGCAGGATTGCCTGCAGATACCTCACCTGAACCAGGGGGGCATGACATTGGGACAAATCTTTTCATTGCAGGATTAATCAGCTCTTCAGTACAACTCCTGCTTATGAAGGAGGTGATGAATATTGCAGGAGGAAATGAGCTTATTTCAGGCGCTTTCCTCAGCTCATGGCTTCTGGGATCAGCTGCAGGATCAAGGCTTGCCTCATTGTCACCCCTGAACGACCTGAAAAGAATTAACCTGTTATTTGCAGCAGGTCCGCTTATTTCATTGTTCCTGATAATTTTGTTATCAGAGCTCTTCCTCAGTCCGGGAGAGACTCCTTCATTTTTCTCCGGGGTGCTGTTTACATTTCTTGTCCTTACCCCTTTCACACTTATTTCCGGATATACCTTCATAAAACTTCTCTCGGCAGCTTCATCCCGGGGAGTATTGCCTGGTAAATCCTTTTCCATCGAGACAGTCGGAGGAATTATTGCAGGCATCTCAATCACGATCCTAAGCGGCGGGATTCTGAACACATATCAGATTTTTTTCCTGACGGTAATTCTCGGGTTCACATACACCATTCTCTCTTTCCTTCAGGTCGGCAAAAGATATGTATCCCTGCTCAGGATCTCCGTCCTTGCAGTTTCTTCAGCTGTTATTCTACTTTCGCCGGACACTTTTATCAGGGATCTTTTGCTCAAAGGCATCAATGTAACAGAAACAACAGACACTCCCTATGGTAACATAACCACTGGTGAATATATGGGGGAACAGAGTATCTACTACGATCAGCGTCTGCTTATTTACAATAATGATGCTGCCGAAAGTGAGGAAGACATTCATTATGCAATGCTTCAGACCACTGATCCGGCCAGTGTGCTACTGATTTCGGGGCCTCCCGTGTCGCGTCTGAGAGAAATCCTGAAATATAAGGTCAGGAAAGTTGTATATGTTGAACGCGATCCTGCACTGGCCAGGGTTGATCCTGAGGCTCTCGGCAGCGATTCTGCCCTGTTTATTTTCGAAAACATAGATGCTTTCACTTACATAAAGAAAACCACGGAAAAGTTTGATGCTGTAATAATGCTGCTTCCTCCTCCCGCATCATTGTCGCTCAACAGGTTTTACAGTGTTGGTTTTTTCGGGAGCGTTAAGAGGAAAATGAATCCGGGAGCCGTATTTGCCTGTTCACCAGGCATAAATCCGAATTATTTCAATGAGGAAGCGGTGAAACTGTACTCATCGATCTTTAACAGCATGAAGCAGGTATTCAAACATGTCGTCCCGATAAGCGGGAATAAGCTCTATTTCATCGCCTCCGACAGTGAGCTGTCTGCATCAGCAAGCAGCCTCGCACAGGAGAAAGGGCTTCAGAATGTTTATGTGGGACCTGACTATCTTTCTGATGATCTGATCGAAGCAAGGTCAGAAGAGATATTGTCCTATATCGATCGGAGGGTGAGAAGCAATAGTTCTGAGAGGCCGGTAGCCTGTTTTCATTATCAGTCTTTTCACCTCAGTAAGGATCCGGGGGAAAGGATCCCGGCATTGGTTATACTTACCCTTCTGGTTGCCATATCAGTTGGTACTGTCCGAAAGAATACCAGCCTCATGTATTTCAGCGCATTTGCGCTTGCAGGCTTTGAAATAATCCTTCTTCTCGTATTGCAGCTGACCGTTGGAAACATGTATCAGGCAACAGGTCTGATACTTGCCGGACTTATGGCTGGCCTTGCCGTCGGAGCGGGAATAAAGACCAACTCTCCGAAACGGAAAACCATATTTGCCCTGTCCCTTGCCCTAATTCTAATCTATCTTACAGCAGGAATGTCAGCAGGTTCTGTAATGAATATCGAAAACAATATTCTGACAACGATCATTCTGATAATCATGGGATTTATTCCGGCTGCCGTGACAGGGTTTTTCTTCAGGGAACTTACTCATCCGGAAACCACTAAACTGAAACCGTCAAAAATATACAGTTCCGACCTTGCAGGATCAGCACTGGGATTTCTGCTTTTTTCAGGCTTTCTGGTACCTCTTCTGGGGATCACTTACTCCCTTTACATGCTGCCGGTGCTTGTATTGGCAGGTATTGTTGTTTCGCAGCTAGGCAAATAACAGATGATTTATTAAATTTGTGACAACCCGGAACAATAGTCGAAATGTCGGAAATGCCAAACAGAATTACAAAACGCCAGTTCATTAAAAGATGTACAGCAATCTCTGCGGGGATGGTATGTTTCCGGCTGCCTGACATGTCAGAAGGATTGATCCCGGATGAGGAACAGGTTTTCAGAAAGGAGGCGATGTTCCAGGAGGAGACAGCACGGGGTATTATGTGCCGGATATGTCCCAACGAATGTGTTCTGAAGGAGGGAGAATTAAGCAAATGCAACAACAGGAAAGTAATAAAGTCGAAGCTTTATACCCTCGCATACGGAAATCCCTGTTCTGTTAACGTGGATCCTATTGAGAAAAAGCCACTTTATCATTTTTTACCGGGATCGAGGGCTTTCTCCATTGCTACTGCCGGCTGCAACCTTGTATGCCTTAACTGCCAGAACTGGACAATTTCACAGACCAGTCCCGATAAAACCAGAAATTACACTCTTCCGCCGCAAAAGGTTGTTTCGGAATGCATCAGCAAGGATTGCAGATCGATAGCATACACCTACTCTGAACCTGTTACTTTTTATGAATATGCTTACGATACAGCTTCGATAGCCAGGAAAGAGGGAATAAAAAATGTCTTCAAGTCAAACGGGTACATTTACCCCGAACCACTGGAGAAGCTGTGCAGTGTTATCGATGCAGCAAACATCGACCTGAAGGCATTCAGCAACACTACATATCTGAAGCTGTCAGGCGGGAAGCTTCAGCCTGTCCTTGACTCCCTTAAAATTTACAGGGATAAGGGAGTATGGCTGGAAATAACAAATCTCATTGTCCCGGGCTGGACAGACAATATGGATGAGATAAGAAAAATGTGCAGATGGCTATGCGACAACGGATTCAAAAATGTTCCCGTTCATTTCAGCAGATTCCATCCTACCTATAAACTTGAACAGCTCCCGCCCACCCCGGTCGAGGTTCTGAACAATGCAGTTAAGATCGCTTCAGAAGAAGGATTGAAATACATCTATACGGGTAACGTTCCAGGACATGAAATGTCTGACACAAGGTGCCCTGTCTGCAAGACTGTTCTTATTGTACGCCAGGGTTACAGAATAGCCTCGAACAATATGCCCGGGGGGAAATGTGCCAAATGCGGCACATCCATAGACGGAATCTGGAGTTAAAAATCTTTCTGACATGAATAAAAGGGAAGCCAGGGAACGCATTGAAAAACTGCGTAATGAGATAAAAGAGCACGATCGCAGGTATTATGTTCTTAATCAGCCGGTAATTTCTGATTTTGAATATGACCTTCTTATAGGCGAATTAGCAGCACTTGAAAAGAAGTTTCCCGAGTTCATTACTGCTGATTCTCCCAGTCAGGTTGTCGGGAGTGATATTACCAGGGAATTCAGGCAAATCGGGCACAGGTACCCGATGCTTTCACTGGGGAATACATACAGTTATGAAGAAGTGCGCGATTTTGACAACAGAGTAAGGAAATCGGTAACCGGGCCGGTGGAATATGTCTGTGAACTGAAATTTGACGGTGCTTCCATAAGTATAACCTATTCGGGAGGGAGCATGCTCTATGCCCTTACACGGGGCGACGGAACAAAAGGCGATGACGTATCTGCCAATATAAGAACAATCAAAAGCATTCCGGTCAGTATTGGCAGAAAGGATATTCCTGATGAATTCGTTGTCAGAGGGGAAGTCCTGATGTCAAAAGCCGTATTTGAAAGACTGAACAGGGAAAGGGAAAAAGAAGGTTTGAGTCCGTTTGCGAATCCGAGAAATGCGGCTGCAGGAACACTTAAAACCCTTGATCCTTCTGTGGTTGCTTCAAGAAATCTCGATTGCATATTCTATTTTCTCCTTGGAGAGTCCCTGCCGACGGGCAAGCATTATGATAATGTGATGGCTGCCGGCGAATGGGGCTTCGACATTCACGAAAGCATGACGCTCTGCAGTAATATTGAAGAAGTTATTGGCTACATAGATGAATGGGAGCAAAAAAGGGATTTTCTTCCATTTGAGACCGACGGTGTTGTTATTAAGGTAAACTCACTCAGGCAGCAGAATGAACTTGGGTTTACCGCAAAGTCGCCCAGGTGGGCCATTGCATACAAGTACAAAGCTGAACAGGCAGCAACAAGACTTCTCTCGGTCGATTTCCAGGTAGGACGCACCGGCAATGTCACTCCTGTGGCAAACCTCGAGCCGGTACTGCTGGCAGGAACAACGGTAAAAAGAGCTTCTCTTCACAATGAAGATCAGATTCTGCTTCTCGACCTGCATTACAAGGATATGGTTCTTGTGGAAAAAGGTGGAGAAATCATTCCCAAAATAGTTGGTGTTGACGCATCAGTCAGGGAAAGCAGCAGCGAAAAGGTGAAATTCACTGACATGTGTCCTGAATGCGGCACACCTCTTGTAAAGAATGAAGGAGAAGCAAACCATTTCTGTCCCAATTATCTTCACTGTCCTCCGCAGATAAAGGGAAGGATCGAACATTATATAGGCCGCAAAGCCATGGACATAGAGGGACTTGGAGAGGAAACAGTAGATCTTCTTTACAACAAAGGGCTTGTCAGAAACATCGCTGACCTTTACGATCTTAAGCAGGAGCATCTTGTTCCGCTTGAAAGGATGGGTGAAAAATCGGCCGGGAATATAATAAAGAGCATACATGAATCGAGGAATGTCCCCTATCACAGAGTTCTTTTTGCTTTGGGCATAAGGCATGTCGGGGAGACAGTCGCAAGGACTCTCGCATCGAGATTCAGTTCGCTCGATGAGCTTATTGAAGCTGACGAGTTAACCCTTACTGGTGTTAGGGAGATCGGGCCCAGGATTGCGACAAGCATCAGGGCTTATTTCAGTGATCCGGAGAACATGGATATTATCAGGAGGCTGAGGCAAAAGGGAATACAGTTCAGCGGAGAGTCCGGATCACTTCAGGTATCTGCTGCACTTGAAGGTATGACGGTTGTAATATCAGGAGTATTCAGCAGGCACAGCAGGGAAGAGTATAAGGAGATAATAGAAAAGCATGGAGGAAAGAACTCTTCTTCCATATCAGCAAAAACAACTTTCATCCTCGCCGGAGAGAACATGGGGCCTTCAAAGAGGGAAAAAGCGGCTGAGCTGGGTGTCAGGATAATGAACGAATCTGAATTTCTTAAAATTATTGGTGAAGAATAGTAACCCGCCTGTTCTTGTTTTACAAAAAACTGTTAGGTTTGCACCATGGAATTTTTCAGGAATCTGCGAATAAAGGCGGGAAGGTCGATGCTGGCAAAGAGGTATTCAAAAATCCTTCACAAACCTTCCTATAAAGGTTTTGGCAGCATAAAAGGCATAGGTATTGTCTGGGATGCAACTAATCCTGAAGAGCTTGCAGTTCTTGCAAAATTTCACCAGAAAATGTCGGAAGCCGGCAAACAGGTAAGAGTAATAGGTCTTTTTCCCGGGAAAGTACTTCCCGATCAGTATGTCGGCAACCGTTTCATGGTGTGTTTGAAAAACAATGAAACAGATTTCTTCTATCGTCCTGACACAATTGAAGCCGAGGCATTTATGAAGGAGAAGTTTGATCTGTTGATAGATATCAATCCGAGGGATCATTTCCCCCTCTTTTATATTTCATCTCTTTCAAAGGCCTCACTGAAGGTGGGACTGGCAGGTAACGATCCCGGAACCTCTCCTTTCGACCTGATGATCTCAATGAGGAATCCTGTCAATGTTGATAAGTATCTGGAGCAGGTTCTCCTGTATCTCGAAATGATAAATCCTGAAACAGTAAAAAAAGCAGTTTAACCAAGCCATGAAAAAATTCAGAGGGACCGGCGTTGCAATAGTAACACCGTTTAAAAATGATTCAAGCATCGATTTTTCAGCGCTGGGCCGTGTAATTCAGCATGTAACAGACGGAGGCGTGAATTACATTGTCGTACTTGGAACCACAGGAGAATCGGTTGTACTGACAAAGGAAGAAAAACAGGCTTTAATTTCATATGTAACTGAAATAGTCGATGGCAGGGTGCCTGTGATTGCCGGAATGGGCGGCAATAACACTCAGGAAGTCATAAACACGATCAGGCAGACAGATTTCAACGGGATAGACGGGATCTTATCCGTTGCCCCATATTACAATAAGCCAACGCAGAGAGGGATTTTCCAGCATTTTAAGACAATAGCCACATGGAGTCCTGTCCCTGTAATTATTTACAATGTACCAGGCCGTACGGGATGTAATATTTCGGCTGACACATGTCTTGAACTCGCTCATTCGTGCGAGAATATCATTGGTGTAAAAGAGGCTTCAGGGGATCTTTGCCAGATAATGAAGATCATCAGGGGGAAACCTGAGAATTTTGGAGTTATTTCCGGTGATGATCTTCTGACTATTCCGATTATAGCTTCCGGCGGTATCGGAGTAATATCCGTTCTTGCCAACGCATTTCCTGCTGCCTGCTCCGAGCTTGTCGGTAATGCTCTGAAGAGCAATTTCAAGTCGGCACGGGAGATACAGTACCGCTATCTTGAAATGACTGAGCTACTATTCGCTGAAGGGAACCCTGCAGGGGTAAAAGCCATGCTCAGTACTCTGAATATCTGCCTGAATAACCTACGTCTTCCACTGGTTCCGGTAAGCAGGCAAACGATGACTCGTATTCAGAAAGCTATCGAAGAATTAAATAGAGGATGATCATCTTGGCGCCGCAGGGCTGCCAGGCATTGTTCCGGGCTGATTAAGTCCGTGACAATGTTTGTATTTTTTACCGCTGCCGCAGGGGCAGGGATCGTTTCTTCCTACTTTCTTTTCGA
>Ga0302252_1001741_pt1 | contig 11939 bp, 10 predicted proteins | sample AAG_RA_Leu_MG_FD_193511 | JGI IMG/M metagenome (GOLD analysis project Ga0302252, IMG submission 193511) | Enriched activated sludge microbial communities from anaerobic digester in WTTP, New Holstein, Wisconsin, United States - AAG_RA_Leu | ecosystem: Engineered > Bioreactor > Anaerobic >...
CCAGCACAATCATGCTTTTGCTATCGTCGCGCTGTTTCAACCTGAATATTTTGTCAACCGCTGCAGGGTTTGTAGCATCGCAGCCAATCCCCCACACCGTATCGGTTGGGTAGAGGATGATGCCGCCGGAACGGAGGGTCTCGGCAGCCCGAAGAAGAGATGGGTTGCTAACATTCATACATTCTGGCTCTATTCCTGACAACAATTATTCCCCAGTGAAGTTTTGATTAGCCCGTTTGAACAGATCACCGACCCACTCTTTTGCTTCCTGAGCATCAAGTCATGGTTGATAACCTGTTCTGTCCAGCATTCCTTATGATGAAGATGATACTGAACTGCCAGATTTCTTAGGGATTTAATCCGAAAACCCGCCATTTTAAACCTCCAGGTTAGATCAATGTCCTCCCCAATTGCCGGGTTTATGTAATCCTCATCAAAGCCATTTATGGAATAGATGGCCTTTTTGGAAAAAGACATATTGCACCCTTTAAGCTGGTGCATTGCCCGGATGGCCGGTATAAATGCAAATGGCCCCCGGGGATTAATGAATATACCCTCCTCAATGAATTTTGCCTTTTGCCTTTTGAGCGAAGTGAAATTTTTCAGCAAATAGGCATTCATCTGAGAAACGACAAGCTGGTCGTTAAGCAGCAACGCCGACGTGTGCGGGTCAAGTTTAACCCTTTTTCCGGCAAGGATACTTTTGTCAGAGGCAAATTTTAGGTGAAATTCTATGAAGCGGGGATGTAGCATGCAGTCGCCGTCAATAAAAATTAGGTAGTCGGTTGTCGAAGCCAGAATGGCACGATTTAAAGCTTTATTTTTTCGCCATCCAACGTCGGGTTGGGTTAAGTGCCTGAGAGGAAGGGGTGATCTAAGCTCCGAAACAAATTCTTTAGTATGTTCACACTCCCCATCTTCAGAAATAATAATTTCAACTCGTCTGTCGGTTTGCCTGAACACCGATTTTATGACAGCATTAAGAAATTCTACGTTCTTGTAGGTTGAAATAATCAGGGAGGCAACTGGTCTGGGCATAAATATGGATGTATAGAGTTACTTGATAATACCGTTGGATGTCCAGGTAATTTTATTTCTCCTTACATCCTTGCGGATTTGTTTATTTTGGTCCAGGGTAAGTTGTGTTTTATACGGACGTGGATGGTCCAGGTGAATACAGGCAGCGCTGTACCTAATTTGCTTTCCTTTTAGCCCGTAATTGACAAGCCTTTCGCCAAGTTCACGGTCTAAGCCCCCGTACTGCATGTTCTCATTATAGCCGTTTACTGCAACAATATCTGCTTTCCAGCCGCTAACATTATGCCCATTCCATGTGGCACGGGCAGTAGTTATGGTATTCAGGAGGTTTTGCAGAAACCTGCTGCGGGTAAACTTAAGTAGCTTGTAGGTAAAGGGTTGCCCCTGGTGAAGCAGCCAGGATGCCTTGAATGGTTTCTGCATGGTGATATCATCATGGGTGATGGTCACGGAGACAGGCTGGGTAAGTTTAAAGTAGCCGCCACTTAGAAAGTAACCCCGACGGGCATATTTTACATGGGTCTCCACAAAATCGTTTCGGGGAATGCAATCCCCGTCAGTAAAAATTAAGTAATCGGACGATGCCTGGGTAATAGCCTTGTTAATAATTGTGCATTTACGGAAGCCCATATCGGGATGCCAAACATGCTTTAGCCGGAACTTCCCAGTTCTTGAAAATTCCTCAATAACCGCTTTGGTTTTTTCATCAGAGCCGTCATCGGCTATGAGAATTTCAAATCCGGAGAAGGTTTGCATGCTAAAACCCCAGAGTACCTTTTTTAGCCATTCCGGCTGGTTATAGGTGGTAATAATGATGGTGGCAATGGGTTTCCCGGATGCTGGTTGCGAAGTGAGGGGTACGAATTCTTTTTTTGCAATTCTTTCTACGCTCAAACTCTCGGATTTATGTTGAAGGTTCAAATGGCGTAATTTTACGTATTTTAAAAAACGCGTGTAGGCTGTCAGCGAGCTTACCACAAAACCATTATACCCATCGAGAAATCCAAGCCGGATAACGTAAGCTTTAAAAAAGCACCATGAACTGTGGTAGAAAATACCGAAAATGCTGCTTTTCTTTCCCAACTTGAAGTATTCATGTGCTGCAATGGTGCTAAACTTGTTGGCCTTTTCGATGTGTGCCTCGTAGCTGCTATGCACCCAGTGTAGCATATCACCCTTAAGATAATGCACCTTACTTCCCTTTTGCATAACTACCCTGTCATGTGGGTTTACTCCACCCCAGCTGCCCTTTTTCCTGTCAAAAAGTCTAAGCTTCCTGTCGGGGTACCAGTTTGTATGGTGAATCCATTGTCCACAGTAGTTATTTAACCGGTTAAAGTAGTAGCCATCAGCACCCCAGTTCTCCTTTACATTTAGTATGGATTGCCTAAGCTCTTCCGAAAGGGCCTCATCGGCATCGAGAGACAGAATGTAGTCATAGGTTGCAAGCTGCATAGCATAGTTTTTCTGCTCGCGGTAACCCTCAAAGGGGTGCCGGATAAACCTAACTCCCAGCTGCCGGCAAATATCGCCGGTTTTATCGGTTGAGAATGAGTCAACAACTAGCACTTCATCGGCAACGCCCTGAACGGATTTTATGCAACGTTCAATGTAATCCTCCTCGTTGTAAGCTATGATTACGGCTGAAATTTGGGTCATGTTATTTTGAAATAATTCTGACAAATGGCGTGTAAAAGTAAGATTTTTTCAATAACACGGTTGCTGGTTTAACGAATTTAATTGCCATCAGGTTAGAGGGGAAGCAGGGGGTAGAGAGAAAAAAGCCCAGCTGGATATGCTGGGCTTTTAAAGGATTCATGGCTATTCCTAAAAAATGCTGAAGGCCACTGTAACCCCCGCCATAACTATGGACACCATGCTCATCAACTTGATGAGAATGTTGAGGCTTGGGCCTGAGGTATCCTTGAATGGGTCGCCTACGGTATCACCAACCACGGCAGCCTTATGGCAATCGGAACCCTTACCCCCGAAGTTCCCCTCCTCGATGTATTTTTTTGCATTATCCCAAGAACCTCCCGAGTTGGCCATGAAAATGGCCAGCACAAATCCTGCCCCAAGTCCGCCGGTAAGTAAGCCCATCACGCCAGCTACACCCAGCAGCAAACCGGTAAGTATTGGTACAATAATAGCCAATGAAGAGGGAAGGATCATTTCGATTTGCGCTCCCCGGGTAGAGATGGCCACACACCGCTCGTAATCGGGCTCGGTTTCCCCTGTCATTATCCCTTTAATTTCCCTGAACTGCCTGCGAACCTCCTCCACCATCTTCTGGGCAGCGCGACCAACCGCATTCATGGTCAACCCCGAGAAGAGGAATGCCATCATGGCTCCTATGAAAATTCCGGCGAGTACAATAGGATTCATCAGGTTTATCTGGTAGTAGCTCATAAAATCAACAATGGTTGCCTTGGCAGTCTCAACGGTTTCACCATTGGCAAAGGTGAGAACGTTTTCACCTATTCGCACAAGGCCAATCTTAATTTCTTCGATGTACGAAGCTAGCAGGGCCAGCGCTGTTAGGGCGGCCGAACCAATGGCAAAACCTTTACCAGTGGCAGCGGTAGTGTTTCCCAATGCATCAAGGGCATCGGTACGTTTGCGGACTTCAGGGCCAAGGTGACTCATCTCGGCATTTCCCCCTGCATTATCGGCGATTGGCCCGTAGGCATCGGTTGCCAGGGTTATTCCTAAAGTTGACAGCATCCCCACGGCGGCAATGCCAATTCCATAGAGCCCCAGCTGGATGTTTTGAGCTTCCAGCATATGCTTAACGTCAAAGTTGATGGCGCATAAAAATGCCATCAAAATGGCAAGGGTTATGGTGATAACCGGTATGGCTGTTGATACCATTCCCAGGCCGATGCCCGAAATGACAACGGTAGCCGGTCCGGTTTTTGAACTTTCGGATACCCTTTGGGTGGGCTTGTACGAATGGGAGGTGAAGTACTCGGTGGATTGCCCAATGATTACACCTGCTGCAATTCCCGATACAACCGAAAATGAAATTCCTAGCCAGTGGTGAAGCCCAAGTCCATAAAGAACTCCAAAAGTTGAGAGGGCAATTAGCAGCGAGCTTACGTTAACACCCCTGCCAAGCGAACGGAGCAAATCCCTCATGGTGGCGTTCTCCTTGGTGCGGACAATGAAAATGCCCAGCAGCGATAGCACAATACCAACCGACGCAATAAGCATGGGAGCTAAAATAGCTTTGTACTGCATGTTACCTTCAAATAGTGCAAATGCTGATGCCCCTAGTGCAGCAGTAGCAAGGATTGAACCTGCATAGGATTCGTACAGGTCGGCACCCATTCCGGCTACATCGCCCACGTTGTCGCCTACATTATCGGCAATGGTGGCAGGGTTACGGGGATCATCCTCGGGAATGCCGGCTTCAACCTTACCAACAAGGTCGGCGCCAACATCAGCAGCCTTGGTGTAAATTCCACCTCCAACACGGGCAAATAGCGCCTGGGTGGATGCTCCCATACCAAAGGTAAGCATAGTAGTAGTGATGACAATTAGCTTCTGGGATGGGTCGGGCTCGTCTATAAAGTAGTTGAGGATAAGGTACCACAGCGAAATGTCGAGAACCGCCAGTCCAACCACCACCAGCCCCATAACAGCACCCGAGCGGAAAGCAATTTTCAGACCTCGGTTAAGCGATTTTTGTGCAGCATTTGCTGTGCGGGCCGATGCGTAAGTGGCGGTTTTCATACCCAAAAATCCGGCCAAACCCGAAAAGAAGCCGCCGGTAAGAAATGCGAATGGCGTCCATCCATTTTGAACGTGAAGGCCATAGGCCAGAAGTGCGAAGAGGAGAACAAGCACCACAAAAACAAGCCCAACAACTTTATACTGCTGTTTTAGGTACGACATGGCGCCCTTTCGCACATGAAGGGCAATTTTTTTCATGATATCCGTACCCTCATCCTCCTTCATCATCTGCCTGAAAAAGTAGTAGGCAAATAGCAGGGCAAGCACCGATGCAATCGGAACAACCCAGAATACATTGGAAATTATCATACTAGTTGTTTTTAGGTTGAATTATAGTTAGGTTATAAATCAGAAATTCAACAATATGCAAGTATGGTTTAGCAACAAATCCCTTTTATTTTTAAACTCGCCAATATACAAAGTGTTGAATGGTAATGAAAGCATATTTGGTTTTTTTTCGGGTTGACTCGAAGTGTTTTTATTCAACTTTTAGTAATTGGGAGAGTTTAAAAAATAGCATAAGATAAAAGCCTTTACCCTGCCCAGTTTTCTCTGTCGAGGCTTCGGTACTGTATGGCCTCGGCCAGATGCTCGGGTTTGATACTGGGTGAATCATCCAAATCGGCAATCGTACGGGAAACTTTTAGTATTCTATCGTAGGCCCTTGCTGAGAGGTTGAGCCGTTCCATGGCAGTTTTTAGCAGCGACGATCCAGCACTGTCGAGCTCACAGAATTTTCTGATCAGCTTGGAGGTCATCTGGGCATTGCAGTAAACTTCCTTCCACTCTACAAATCGTTCTTCCTGAACTTGGCGTGCTTTAATTACCCTTTTACGGATGGTTTCGCTGGTTTCGGAGTTTATTGTTGTGGCCAGCTTCTCGAACGGTACGGGAATAACCTCTATGTGTATGTCTATTCTATCGAGGAGGGGGCCGGAAATTCGGTTTAGGTACTTTTGCACCATGCCTGGTGAGCAAACGCATTCTTTAAAAGGGTTGTTATAGTTTCCGCATGGACAGGGGTTCATGGAGGCAACCAGCATGAAGCTGGCGGGGTACTCCACGGAAAATTTTGCTCTGGATATGGTGATAACCCTATCCTCGAGCGGTTGACGCATGACCTCCAGCACGGTTCGTTTAAATTCTGGCAGCTCGTCGAGGAATAGCACGCCATTATGAGCCAGCGAAATTTCGCCGGGTTGGGGGTACTGTCCACCACCAACCAGCGCTACATCTGAGATGGTGTGGTGAGGGCTACGGAAAGGACGTCGGGTCATTAGAGAGGTGTCGCGGTCTATCTTTCCGGCAACAGAATGAATTTTCGTGGTTTCGAGCGCTTCGCGCAGCGTAAGAGGGGGAATGATGGTTGGAATCCGTTTGGCCAGCATGGTTTTACCGGCGCCAGGAGGCCCAATCATGATGATGTTGTGCCCACCGGCAGCGGCAACCTCCAGCGCACGCTTCACATTTTCCTGCCCCTTTACATCGGCAAAGTCAACATCGTAGCTGTTGGCGTTGGCAAAAAATTCCTCACGGGTATTGATAATTGTGGGCTTTAGGCTTTCGTTTCCGTTGAAAAAATCAATGACTTCCCGAATTGATGATACCCCGTAAACATCCAAATCGTTTACTACGGCTGCTTCCCGTGCATTTTGTATGGGCACGATGAACCCTTTGAAGCCCTCCTCACGAGCCTGAATGGCAATGGGAAGCACCCCCCTTACGGGCTGAACGGAGCCATCGAGCGAAAGTTCGCCCATAACAACGTAATCCGGCAGCATTTGAGGGTTTACCTGTTCCGATGCTGCCAGAATCCCCAATGCCAGTGGTAGGTCGTAGGCCGAGCCCTCCTTCCTTATATCGGCCGGAGCCATGTTGATAACAACCCGTTTCTTTGGGAACCTATATCCATTTGTTTCTAAAGCCGAGGTGATTCGTTGCTGGCTTTCCTTCACCGCATTGTCCGGAAGCCCTACAAGAAAGAAGTTTATCCCTTGCGAAACACTCACCTCAATGGTTATGGTGGTGGCCTTTATGCCATGAACAGCACTTCCAAAAGTCTTTACAAGCATATATGCCAAAATTTATATCACTTGCAATTTACTCGAAATTAATGAATAGCGGAAATACGAAGTACCTTTATGCTCATAAGTGTAGCCAAAAATTTATTGGCGCCTGTTGATTTTGCCTTAAGCAGATTTTTTATCAAACAGTTTTTGTACAGAAATGCACTTACCCTTTGAATTTTTCCCAGATTCCCTAATTCAATGGTTGAGTTTTAACCAATCAACTTGACAATAAATGCTGCAAGTAGAGTATGCTTTGCCCATTTACTTGTTGGGGAGCTCATTTTTTATTTCAGAGTGAACGGGAATGAACTATATTTCGCCAGCTATGGCATTAAGCGCTATGTTGTGCCCGAGGAGTTTGTGTTGCGTGTTACAGGAATTGTAACTTTGTAAAATATTTTAACTCAACATGTATGAAGATTTCGCAGTTTAACATATCAAACTTTAAGGTTGACGGTGGGGCAATGTTTGGCGTAGTTCCAAAAACTATGTGGGGTAAGGTTTACCCCTCTGATGAGAATAACCTGATACCCCTTTCGCTTAAATCGCTGGTTGTTGAGGCTAACGGGAGGGTTGTGCTGATTGACAATGGGATAGGCAGTAAGCAGGATGCAAAGTTTATGAGCCATGTTTACGCTTTTGGCGGCGAGGGCTTGTTGCCCGGTTTAGCAGCAAGGGGCTACAGGCCAGAAGATGTTACCGATGTGATTCTCACCCACCTGCATTTTGACCACTGCGGTGGAGGGATTTTCCGTGATTCCCATGGGAAATTTCAGCTGACATTCCCTAATGCCCTTTACCATGTTTCGGCCGCACAATGGGAGTGGGCTACCCACCCAAACTCCCGGGAGGACGATTCCTTTCTTCCTGAAAATATTCTTCCTATGAAGGAGTTGGGTGCACTACACCTGATAGAATCCGAAGGAGAATTGATACCCGGACTTTCTCTTAGAATTTTTAACGGCCACACCCGCGGACAACTTATTCCGCTAATCAGCTATCGTGGGAAAACGCTGGTATTCTGTGCCGATCTTTTCCCTTTCACTGCCCAAATTCCTTTACCCTGGATTATGAGCTACGATGTTGAACCGCTTAAAACGCTTCAGGAAAAGGAGCAGTTTCTCAACGAGGCGCTTCGGGGGAACTACATTTTACTGTATGAACACGATTACTTTGCCGATTGCAGCCGCCTTCAGCTTACTGCTAAAGGAATAAGGGCAACGGAGGGTTTTTCGTTTCAGCAGCTTCTAAAAGAGCTGAACGAATAGCCTGAAAGTATATGAAATAAGCGGGGCAAAGCAGAAGACAAAAAGCGCTAGCGATATGCAAACATCTACCGCGATACCTTTTACGGGGAATGGGCTGCCAATAATTTTAGCTGCTGCAAACCCGGCAACCCGCATGACCAGCTGAATCAAAAAAAATGCGAATATCTGCAAAGAATGAGGGTTGATAAGCTTTGCTGCGGATATATTTCCCCTTACAATTTCAGAAAAACTTTTTGAAAGTCCCCGGCTCGGAGGTATTAACCCTGTACTTTGGGTGAGCAGTGCAGGAATTGGATATTTTTCGGTCTTGAACGCAAAGGAGTACATAAAAACTGCCAGGATAACGACAATAAAAAGTGCATTAACAGAAGCGTAAACGTTAATACCCTTTTTGCAAGACGGAGGTTTCAACTACTTTAATGGCTTTTATTGCTGGTTTCAAATTGAATCTTACCCGAGTCGGTTTCAATTACCACCCGTGTAGATTTTTTTAAGGCTCTGGCAGCAGCTTGTCCTGCCTTGCGAGCCTTCTCTTCCGGTATGTAGCCATCCAGACTGTCCAGCTCGTTTTCGAGCTGGCGAAGTGAGTTTTCGAGGCTGTCGGAAACAATTTTTAAGTTCACATCTCCCTTGCCAAACTCTTCCTCAAAGGCCTTGCCAAATTCCTTGCCAAAAATTTCTATCTTGTCGCTATTCCTAATTGCCCTGTCGGCAAAGGCAAATGTGCCACTAAAGACAATAAGCCATGCGGCAGCAAGCACAATAGATACCAGCGAAACAATCAAGGCACCTATACCCAGGCCCTTAGACCCATAACCATTCGAAGCCTGCACAATAGAGATTATGCTGAAAGTAAGGGCCAGCACTCCCGGAATGAAAGCCATAACGCCAATACATGGTATAAAGGCCAAGACCAGCGAAACAACTCCTAACACTATCCCGATAACACCCATAACCTGTCCGGCTGTGGTTCTTGTTTCTACATCCATATTCTGGTTTTTTTAGTTATACAAAAATGACGAAAATTTAAGTCATCCGCTGCATTGAGCACAATAAAAACTACTGTTTTTGATCCAAAAAAAAATTTCTGGAGGAGTAGATAATGCTACTTTAGGCCATGACCTAAGGGTTTAGGGTAGAGTTTTTATTTTCAAAGGGGATAGGCATGATTTTTTTCCCGATGCTGCAATATAAAAAGCAGGGAGTAGAAGCTGAAATAATAACCCCGGTGAGGGTTGAACAATTACCTGCTACTTTTGTTAGCGGGTTGATGCTTTTGTGCTATTTCAGAGCAACCGAAAGTAAGGATGTTATAATTTTTTCGGGAACCATGGGTGATTACGTACAGCTTAGGCGTGAGTACATGCTTAAATCGCTGCGGAAAACGGATGTTCTACCAAATCCGTTTGAACAATTTGATATTTGGTTTAAGGAGGCAGTGAATGCCAAGCTACCCGATCCAAACGCCATAACCCTTGCTACTTCAACCTTTGAGGGTAGGCCTTCGGCACGTGTTGTTTTAATGAAACACTACGATAGCGATGGAATTGCTTTTTTTACGAACTACGAGAGCCGCAAAGCCAGGAACCTGCTGCAAAACCCCTACGCTGCTATGGTGTTTTTCTGGCCGGAGCTTGAAAGGCAGGTAAGAATTGAGGGAAAGGTGTCCAGGGTGAGCGAGCAGCAGAGCGACCGCTACTTTCAAACTCGTCCAGAGGGAAGCAAGATTGGTGCATGGGCATCGCCGCAAAGTTCAGTAATTCCGAACAGAAGGTACCTGGAGCAGCTTCATGCTGATTTCATGGAGGAGTTTCAAGGAACAACCATTAAGCGTCCACCAAATTGGGGTGGCTACATTCTTCAACCCGCTCTTTTTGAGTTTTGGCAGGGAAGAGAGAATCGCCTACACGACCGCATCCAGTACTCCCTGGTTAACGAGAAGTGGTTGATTGAGCGCTTGGCTCCCTAGCCGAGCCGTTGGCTTTTCCACCAGTCAATGTAAACATTACTATTATCCAGCCCAGCCAGACCTGGCGGTTCGGAGATATTGCTTTTGCACCCACCTATGCTAAATTTTGTGCGCTTTGGCAAGTTGCATTCATGCGCCAATGCCCCCGGTTACTTTTTTGTAGGGCTTAAAATGGCAAAGCCTTAAAACTTCAACCTTAAGTGTGAATTCTGCCACGAAGGCTTGAGATAGTGTTAGGATATAAGCTACCTTTGAAGCAGGTTATCTGCATTTGGGCGGGTAAGCGTACTGTTGGATAATGCCCGAAGCCGCTGGCAGTGTGAACCTGAAATGAGACATCCTCATTACCGGCTATGATGTGTGGTGAGTACTTTCCCTGGATTACTACCTTTTTGCCAACCCTTAGCAGAGAGGAACAAATATTTTTTTAAAACTATACACCTAGGGTCATAGTAAAGTGTTTTGCTAGTTGTAATAAAAAGTTGAAATATGCATGATGAGCTGGAAATAGTGGAGTACAACTTTGAGTCGTCATCACACAAGATTCTTCCAGGTGTGAATAAATATCATTGCACATTGCATAACCTAGATATTGAGTGCAACTATACTTACTCTACCGAGGTTGGCAATCCTAATAGCAATGTTGACACCAAGGATATTTGTATTGAAGAAAACAGATTTTATAAGTATCAAATCATAAAACCTAAAGGCGAAGCCACCACCCAAAGAGTGGTTTTTCTATTTCATGGGTTCAACGAGAAAGACTGGGGAAAATATGTGCCCTGGGCCAAGGCAATTTCTGAAAGCACAGGATTCAGCGTTATACTATTTCCTATAGCTTTTCATATGCAGCGGGCGCCAAAAGGCTGGAGCAATAAAAGGGAGATGTTTAAGCTGAGCGAAATGAGGAAAAGAAGCTACCCGAATGTGGTGCACTCAACCCTGTCTAATGTTGCCATTAGCATCCGGCTGCATTCAATGCCTCAGCGATTTATATGGTCCGGATTGCAAACTTACTATGATGTAATTCAGCTGATTGAAGAATGCAAGGAAGGAAAGCACCCCTACATCAGCAAAAATTTTGAATTTGATTTTTTTGCCTACTCCATAGGCGGTTTTCTTGCCCAAATACTTAAGCTAAGCAACTACAACAATTATTTTGCTAACTCAAAGGTTTGTTTATTTTGCAGCGGAGCCACTTTTAACCGGCTATCACCAGTTTCAAAATTTATACTCGATAGTGAGGCCAACATAGCGTTATACTCATTTTTAATCGAACATTTTGATTCCGTTCTGCAAAAAGACAACCTGCTCCATCATTATATCACTGAACATTTAGAGGGTCAGGTGTTTCGGTCAATGCTCAACTACCAGAGGATGAGAGATCTCCGTGAAGGCTTATTGAAAAAATACGAAGATCAGATTTATGCTATCACCCTAAAAAAAGATCTTGTTATTCCCTCTTTTGAGGTAATTAATACATTAAAAGGAGCCTACCGCACAATTAATATTAAAGTAGAAGAACTTGATTTTAACAGGGAGTATATTCATGAAAACCCTTTTAATGCTGATAGTGGCACCTCACAATTGGTTGATGAGGATTTTAAGCTGGTTTTTAGTAAAGTTTCCGATTTTTTTAAAAAAGGATAACTTCAAAATTTGGCTTGATTTACTTTCTATCTCTGGTAAAATGTGCCCCAAAATGGACGCTATTAGATTCTTTGCCGTATCCGTTCTTCAGCCAAAGTTTTTCTACGAAAAGATTCATTTCCCATTAGCCTTAATGAAACTTAAGACATCACGCCATAATTGGCCTACAAAATATGTTAGGTTCAGCTGTTAAGTTGGATTACCGGACAA
>Ga0302252_1001743_pt1 | contig 11911 bp, 10 predicted proteins | sample AAG_RA_Leu_MG_FD_193511 | JGI IMG/M metagenome (GOLD analysis project Ga0302252, IMG submission 193511) | Enriched activated sludge microbial communities from anaerobic digester in WTTP, New Holstein, Wisconsin, United States - AAG_RA_Leu | ecosystem: Engineered > Bioreactor > Anaerobic >...
TCTTCCAATAACCCTATCTGACAGCGTTATACTAAATGCTTGACTCGGTGTTTATAGGTGCAGGTCCATCGAACACATAAATTATATAATTTTTGAAATAAAGTATTTTCTTAGGTGATATTTGCTTTGTATATGTGTCAACATCCCCTTTCAAGAGAGATACATTTTTACTAACTAAGATGAAATAATCATCATTCATATTCTTTCGATTATCATACCACTGCTTGCAAGAGAGCCACAAATATGGTTCAATGTCATCATAGTTGACAAAAGATGATAAAACTTCTATATCTCCTCTCGATAAGTATGTTATTATGTTAGAATCCCAATAATCACCATAACCATATTTTAGATTGTTATCCTTTAAGTATTCTATCAAATCTAATTCATCTTTATTGGCTTGAAACCCCAGGTCTATGAAATAATAATTAGATATCGCACTAGAAATTAAAAGTATAAAAATCAATACCGCGTATGCATTATTATTCCATTTATTCGATAATGCTATGATTACATATATCGATAATAGAATGAATATCATATATCTGGTTGTGGACATGTCCACGCTTATACTAGTAAAAATATATCCCATAGAGATAACCAACGTTGCTACTAAAAAATAGACAAAAATAGGCAATAATTTTTTGCTTTTAATCATGCTGATGGAAGCATACGATAACAAAATTAAGAAGATTAAATATAGTGCGAAGTTATATGGTTCTCCTGTTGATATGTAAGATAATCCACTCAGATATAATGGTATATTCGTTCCAAGAGCAGTCTTCATATTCTCTATGCTAATTGGAGTGGATAATAACGTGCTAATAAAGAAGCTCTTATATACATAGGTGAATACTGAAGATGCTATTAACAATATTAAAAATATGTTTGATTCTGTAGTTTTCTCTTGATAGAAAACCAAGTAATAAACTACGAATGGAATGACAAACCAGGCTATAAAAATCGAATCTGAAAAAACCATCAGATCTATTAATAATATACATGCAATAAATTTAGCATTTAGTTTGTACTTCTTATTTATAAGGGCCAACATGAGCAATCCAGTGAAAAATAGTGTGGCATTGTGACAAGCTGGGTATTCATAATATGCAAATGAGGTTGGAATAATATTTATAAATAAAGCCGCAAAGGTCAATGCTGCTATTCTGCTATTGGATATATTATAGATTAGGATAGCAAAAACTAGAATGATCAATAAAAAGATGATGTAGCAAACTATTTTTAGGGCAAGCGGATCGAAATTTGAAATTATTTGTGGAATTAAATGAAATGGTAGAATGTCAGAGAACCAAAATGGGTCATTTGCCGGAAAATAATAAGAATTGAGAAGATAATTATTATTCTTCCAGATATCTATGCAAATCATGCCAGGGTTTACACAATCGCTGTCTAAGCTTCCTTTTAACCGGATTATGAATTTGCTGATCATCCCATATACAATGAATATTATTAAAATAATGTGTAAATTATTATTTACTATATTGTTAATCTCTGGTTTATCGTCTTCGGGCATAAAAGAGCAATAGGAACATGTAATATATTAGCTCTACCACCACCTAAACCCTGCCAGATTCGCCCACTCATCAACCTCATAAATATTCCCATGCGTCATCGGTTAAGGCTTGCTTTATATAGCACTCCTCTCTTTTGATGCAATCTAAGTTATATGACAGTAAAGATAGCCTGGTTAATAACATATAAATATTATAGAGACTCTCTTAGATCCGTAGGGGGTCGATTGAGTTGACCAGGCAATATTCATTCGATGACACAAATCTAATTGAGCGGACGCTTTGTGAGCTATTTCCGCCGGAATGGCTCAGAGATAAAGCGAAAGAGACAGGACTGATAAAGCGCGAACGCAAGATCGATCCTGTGATCATGTTCTGGACACTGGCTATAGGTTATGGGACATTTCTGCAGCGAACCCTTGCTGGTCTGAAGCGCAACTATGAGTCGGCATCAAATCTGATTTTAAGTGATAGCAGCTGGTATTATCGCTTTACCCCTGAACTAGTAACCTTCCTCCGCGAATGCGTATCTCATGGCCTCGAACATTTGGCTCAAGAGCCCAATCAAATCCTCAGTGATCGGCTATCGCCTTTCGAAGACGTGTTGATCCAGGATAGCACCATCATAAGGTTGCACGAAAAGCTGGCAGATATCTGGCCAGCTACCAGATCACGCAAAGTGGCAGCCGGTGTCAAGGTTGCGGTATTGACCAGTGCCATAGCTAGCGGCCCTAAGAGCGTGGCATTGTTCTCTGAGAACACCAATGAACTGAAGACACTCAAGATAGGACCATGGATAAAGGATCGCATCCTGCTTATCGATCTAGGATTCTATAAGTATCAAGTCTTCACCCGAATCAAGGAAAACGGCGGATACTTCGTATCCAGGCTGAAAAGCAACGCCAATCCCCTAATTATCGAAAGCTACCGAACTCATCGAGGCCGGAGCATCGATGTTCGGGGAAAGCAGCTTCAGGATGTCCTTAAGAACTTGAAAAGACAGGTGCTGGATGTCGAGGTGGAAGTAACCTTCAACCGTCGAGCCTATCGGGGAAAGGAGAAAAAGGACAGTGAGCGATTCAGGTTGGTCGCAGTATACAACGAGGATGAAGACAAGTACCATCTATATATAACCAATCTCTCAACGGATCTGCTGAAAGCTGAAGAAGTAGCCAGATTATACGGAGCAAGATGGGAGGTAGAGATTCTTTTCAAGGAGCTCAAGAGCAAATATGCATTGGATGTTGTCCCTACGTCTAATCCGCAAGTCATCGAGGCCTTTATCTGGATTGCGATATTAACGCTATTAATAAGCAGAAAAATTTATACAATTATACGTAGACTAAATCCCGGAGAAAAGGTCGTTCGATTCACTCAGCTGAGATGGGGGGGACTGTATTCTCCGAGAAAGCCAACTATCTGTTGGCAGATGTTCTTGAATATCTGGGATTGGATACTTCTTTTATAACTTCATTGAGAATTAGCTTCAGTGAAGCACTCGACCCGCATGTGAATAGAAGGAGATACACAGAGGAATGGTGAGTGAGCTTAACCGATGACACACGGATTCTGCTATGATTGCGCCCAGAATCTCCCTAAGACAATCCTCGCGAATCCCACTATAACTATTATAGCTCTGTTCTTATATTGGGCACCACATCTCACCTTGAATTAGGTTGTGTCAACCAGAAGAATGAAAATTGCCGAAATTATCACGAAAATCGATGGGATGAGGGCTATTTTGAAGTTGAAATGCCTTGTGTTACCTGCTAACGTTTTCAGCAGATCACATGCGCGGCCCAAACCCTCAGCCTGGTGTTTGGTGGGCACAATCTGCCAAAAATGTTTTCAGGCCCTCGAGAGGATGAATCTCTATTGGCCCTGCATAAAAAACTGTGAATATTTCCATGTCTTGCCAATCCCATGCCCGAGCCGTATCGATGTCAGCCGCTTGTGCCCATAACCAATAGGGATAGGCCACACCGACAATCTGCACAAAAACAGACCACGCAAACAAGATAGATATGCAAAAAATGGCTAATTTATTCTTTTTCATGCTCAGAGTATTGATATATAGTCCCATGAATATAGCAATATAGGGGAACATTCCCGTCATGAACCGTGGACCATATGATCCACCAGACCACCATATCGCAAAGCTACCATAGATCGCTATCTCAGCCAATATGGACAGGACCATCAGGTTACAAAATGGATCTCGCCTCGATTTGAAATAACCAAAAACGGCCAAAACGACAATTGGGGAATAGATCAATATTCCTCGGTTCGGACTCACCAATAGCCCCAAGGCGTTGCCTATGTTATATATATTCAAAGCGCCAAACAGTATTTCCATGCCGCCCATTATACTGCCAAAATAATATAGGTTGTATGCCGCGAAAGGCATACCCGTGGCACAACCAACTGCATAATAGAGCCTATTATCTGATTTCAACACATAATATAAAATAGGCAATAAAAGAATGCTATCCGCTGGCCGATTAAAAACGAACAGACCTGACAGAGCGCCCATTGCTAGCAGATCCTTTTCAGTATTGTTATTCGTAAAAATAATATATAATAACATGGCTAAAATCAGTTCCGATAGGCCATGCTGCCATAGCTGTTGGCTGCTTGTAGCCCATGTATTAGTTCCGAACGCAAAAAAAATTGCAGTGACTATAGCAGCTTGTTCGCGTATGAGCTTCCGAGCAGCTAGATATATGAAAACGCCTGATAATGCAGCAACAATAGATGCTGCTATCTTTTCCAGGATATCAACAATTAACCAAAAGCTAGGGTTCAATGGGTCCATTGGGTAATGAGCGACTTTTATAATTAAATATGGTATTATGTATAATGGCGTCACCAATACGGGCGTTACTATTGGATATACCGAAAGCAAATGGCTACCGGGTTTTTTCACCATCCAGGGAACCGGAATTGTATCAAAATATTCTGAAAAATAATCTAGTGTTAGATTATGATTCTCCAGAATATTAAAAGGGAGCAATGATGCAGGAACAGAATCACCGTTGTCTATTATGTTTAAATTTATATTATATATAAAAATAAACATGGCTAAAAGATATATCTCACGCCTCATATTGAATCCCCCAGGATCCGCGTAACCTCGCAGGTCTGGCAATATTCTGGACTGCACCCATGATAATGGACAAATGGTTAAGTAATGGTATTTAAGGCAACCTCCACCTCGAACTGCACCGGAGATCTGTAATTGAGGGCTGAATGCAGCCTCTTATGGGGCACATCTTTTCAATTATATAAATACCATATGCTTTGAATGAAGGTCGTGAACTCATCGCAATTCGCGACTGGATGGGGATTTGGGAGACATTCACCTGCCAGAGCCTTGGACTCAACGACTACGGTTCAAAGACAAAGCCTTAAATAACCGTGAGCGTTAACGGCAATGAACATTGTATCTGGTGCTCCAATGAGGATTTCTGTAATTGGTGGTGGCTATGTCGGCTTGATCTCATCAGTTTGCCTGGCAGAACTCGGGCATTCGGTAAATTTAATTGAAATAGATGAAGGAAAGGTTGCGTACATCAATTCCGGAAGGCCGACAATATTCGAGGAGGGCCTTGAAGAGATGCTGGTCAAGCATATTGACCACAATTTGACGGTTAGCTCAGACTTCAATAGCGTTTTAATATCAGATATAACCTTTATTTGCGTTGGAACGCCATCTTCTTCGAATGGCAACGCAGATCTTTCCATGATAAAAAGCGCAAGTATATCTACAGGCCATGCTCTTCGAGGCTCAGAGAAATACCATGTTATCGCCACAAAGAGCACTGTGCCTCCAGGTACAACGCAAGACGTAGTGATGCCACTTGTTTTGAAAGAGAGTTGCCTAAAAAAGCAAAATATTGGATTTGTCATGAATCCAGAGTTTCTGCGAGAAGGGCGTGCAATACATGATTTTATGAGACCAGATCGGATTGTGATAGGAAGTGATGATAAAAAGGCAGGTGATCTTGTAGAGACTGCATATTATGGGCTAAATGCGCCCATAGTCAGAACAGGACTTACAGCTGCAGAAATGGTAAAGTATGCATCCAATGCCTTCCTTGCCACTAAAATCTCATTTTCCAATGAAATAGGCAATATCTGCAAGAAGCTAAGCATTGATGTATATGAGGTCATGAATGGAGTGGGCTTAGATCATAGAATCAATCCACACTTCCTAAATGCAGGAGTTGGCTTTGGCGGTAGTTGCTTTCCCAAAGATGTATCTGCTTTAATCCATCTTGCAGAATGCTTAAGGGAAGACCCAATATTATTGAGATCTGTCATGAAAATAAACGATCTGCAGCCTAAGAGACTGGTGGACCTGCTTGAGAAGAGAATCGGCTCATTAAGAGGGAAGCGAGTTGCAGTCTTGGGCCTAGCTTTTAAAGATAATACAGATGATATCAGATATTCACGATCAATAAATGTTATTTTGGATTTGATTAAAAGAGGTGTGCATATTGCAGCTTACGATCCAAAAGCGAATGACTCTATGCATAGCATAATACCTGATATAGATTATTGCCATAGTGCAGCGGAGGCTCTTAATGCAGCGGATGCTTGCCTGGTCATGACTGAATGGCCACAATTCAATTCGCTGGATAAAGAGTTTGACCTCATGAAGTCCAGAGTAATCATCGAAGGACGGAGAATCCTGTCCTGCAATTATAGTGAAGGTATATGCTGGTAAGAAAAAAAATGAGGATATAATTATGCGAAAGGCGGGGGTTAGAAAGGCGATAATACCTGCGGCAGGAATGGGCACACGGTTTCTCCCAATAACAAGAGCTCAACCCAAAGAGATGCTTCCTGTTGTCGATAAGCCTGTCATACAATATGTCGTGGAAGAAGCAATCTCGTCCGGAATAGAAGATATTTTAATAATCACCGGACGAGGAAAAAGAGCTATTGAAGACCATTTTGATATATCCTGCGAATTAGAGAGAAAGCTAAAGCAGAATGAGGATTCCAGGCAGTTCGATGAAGATAGGCAGATTTCAAGTATGGCCGATATTCATTATATTCGACAGAAAGAACAATTGGGCTTAGGAAATGCAATTCTTCATGCGGAGAAGCACTGTGATGATGAGCCTTTTGCGATCCTCTTGGGTGATACAATAACTGTTCCTTGCGATAATGCCAAGACCTGCACAAGTCAGATGATTGATGCTTTCAATAAATATCAGAAGGCGGTAGTGGCTGTTGAGCGTGTTCCGAAAAATAAGATCAAAGACTATGGCATAATTGACGGTGTGCCTCTTGAAGAAGGAATCTACCAGATATTAGATATTATAGAAAAGCCCTTGCCCCAGAACGCGCCTTCGGATATAGGAGCTATTGGCAGGTACATTTTGACTCCGGAGATATTCGATATATTGAGAACGGTGCAGCCAGGACATGGCAACGAGATACAATTGACTGATGCTTTAAAACAGCTGGAATCATCTATCGGCCTAATCACTTGCTGCAAGCGTTATGATATTGGAGACAAACTTGGCTGGATGAAATCAAGCATAGAAATGACTTTGGCAAGGGAAGAGTTCGCAGATGAATTGAAGTGTTTTCTAAAAGATCTACTGAAAATCTAATTTATTAAGGTTTAAGGATGATGCGAATGACATGGGATAATCGGGAATGTATCAATAAAGTTTTATATGATTTAGAGAATATATCATTTAAGGATAAAAACATACTTATAACTGGTGGAGCAGGCTTTCTTGGCTCGTGGATATGTGATGCTCTTATTGCCAATGGTGCTGAAATAATATGCTTGGACAACATTTCCAGTGGCTTGAGGTCTAACATTTCACATCTCATAGATTCAGATGGATTTCGTTTCATCGAGCATGATATAACTAAACCGATCAGTTTCAATGAGCACATAGATCTGGTCATCCATATGGCTAGTAGAGCTTCACCTTTTGAGTTTGAGCATTACCCGATTGAGATTCTCAAAGCAAATACAATAGGATTGATGGTATCACTGGATATCGCTAAAAAGCAAAACGCAAGATTTCTCTACACATCTACCAGCGAAACCTACGGCAATCCGCTGGTAATACCGACACCTGAAAGCTACTTTGGAAACGTCAATGCAGTTGGGCCGAGGGGATGCTATGATGAAGCCAAACGATGTGGAGAGGCATATGTAATGGCATATCGGAAGCAATACGGCCTGGATACTAGAATTGCACGAATCTTCAATACCTATGGTCCGCGGATAAGATCCGATGGCATTTATGCCAGAGCTATTCCCAGGTTCATAGATCAGGCTTTAGGCGGCAAACCTATAACAATTTTTGGTGATGGAACCCAGACCAGAAGCTTCACATATGTAACGGACCAGGTAGAGGGTTTGTTGAAGCTTGCGGCATATGACAAAGCAAATGGATCGATCATTAATATTGGTAATGATAAGGAGACAACTATAATAGAAATGGCAAAATTAGTTTTAGATTTAACTGGTTCAAGATCTGGTATAGCATATCATCCATTGCCTGAAGATGATCCTTTGCGAAGAAAGCCGGACATTTCAAGAGCTAAGGAGATCCTTGGTTGGAGACCCAAAGTGACTCTCGAAGAGGGACTGCGGAATACTATAGAATGGTTTAATAGCAAAACGACATTTGGGGGATAAAGATTATAAGGACATAAAAGGATTCAGTGCACGCCTTTGAAGTGATTTGATGAAGACGTCGCTTGTAATTCCTGCATATAATGAGGAGAAAGGGCTGCCTCTGGTTGTGCAGGAATATATGAATTCAGTAGACGAGATAATCATAGTAGACGATGGTTCAAAAGATGGCACATTCCAGGCAGCAAATGCCCTCGCTGGCGGAAATGTATGTGTATTTCACCACAAGACCAACAAAGGAAAGGTGGCAGCACTTAGAACTGGAATTGAGCATGCCACTGGCGATATTATAATTTTCATCGACGCTGACTGCACCTATCCGGCCAAGTACGTTCCAGATCTGGTCTGTGAGATTGAAAAAGGATCGGACCTGGCTCTTGGAGCAAGGATACAAGCGCGAGAAAACATTCCTGCCTTCAATCGGCTCGGAAACAGTATCTTCTCTTTTCTCGCCACCTATATAAGCTGCATGAAGATCAGAGACAGCCAGACAGGCATGCGGGCATTCAGGCGTGAGATGTTCGGTAAATTGGATGTTAAAGCCAAGGGCCTGGAGTTCGAGACCAAGATGACTGTTCGGGCGGCAAAATTAGGCTACAAGATTGTTGAGGTACCAATTGAGTACCGGGAGCGAGTAGGTGTGTCCAAGCTTAATCCAATTAAGGATGGGGCAAGGATGCTAACAGCATTGCTTTCGGTAGCCTACACAGAATCATCTCTTCTTTCCAAGATGGTGCTTCTTCCGTCCATCGCATTTATTTTTATAGGATTGATCACAGGATTCATATCTATCTATGAAAAAGTGCAGTACGGCATAATATCGCATGAGTTTTATCCCATATTTACGGCATTTCTTATCCTGGTTGGTGTGCAATTAATCTCGCTTGGTTTAATCGTAGACTACCTGACCAAAAAGCTGGATCGGATCGAGGAGCATCTGATACGATGAGAGAAAATCAGCAGAAACTCCCATCGGCTGGACTTGGGGTTGGGCCAGAACGTGGACTATCTTTGATGCACGAGTCTCTTTTAGTGGGAGGGATTAGGCCCTGAATGCAATTGTGATAATTATTATCGGAATTATCTTTGCAGCCTTTGGCCAGGTATCCTGGAAGCTGGGCATAAACCAGGCCGGGCAGTTGGCAGCTCTTAATTTCACAACCCTGTCCACAGTTCTGCTAAATCCTTATGTATTGCTCGGCTTCGTGATGTATGCACTGAGCACCATCTTCTGGCTGATAGCGCTGTCCAAGAAGGAGCTGAGCTTTGTCTATCCGTTCATATCTTTGACTTATGTACTTGTGCTTATGTTGTCGAGTTTGGTCTTGAAAGAGGATATAGGGCTAAATAAGATTGCTGGGACGCTGGCGATTATAATTGGTCTGATAATAATATCTAGATCGTAATGGGGGCGATAACAATTCTGTAGTTTCTAAGTTTTTTATGTTCTGAAACCAAACATTTATCACTTATTAGGCTCTAAGGGTAGGTATGTCTCGGCCCGATCAGATTACCCTTAAAAGACATATGACTTCTGATGAGTTGTATAGAAGAATAAAGACACTTGAGACAAATGCAAAAATATTATAGAGATTGTGTTTTATATTAAAATAATATTACACGGCGGACTGCCGGGTATTGCTTTTTAAAATCAAGGTGTAAATGGCATTCATGATACCTGTTCAATGATTTAGGACTCCGTATTCTCTTTGCAGGACCAAAACATTAATTAGGTAGCAACCATGATAAGCATACAACCCTTGATAGGTAATAAAATCAAGCGAAGAAACGCATATAGGAGGAAAAGTTATGGGAAAATATCCGAAGATATTGTCTGTGCTCACCTTAGTATTCTTTGTAGCACAGGCGAGCGCCCTAGATATTTGGGGGGGCTCAAATAATGCAATTGGATCCTATTGGGATGGAGCATCCACAGCTGGCGGCCTGATTATCGGCCCTAATACAAACGAGCTTAACTACGACTTGTTTTCATACTCACAAGTTCCTGCTGGAAGCACAGGCTTCGCCTATTCCGACTGGGAAATACCAAACACCCAGATCACAACTGGATCATATACAAATCCCGTAGATAGCATTTCTCACGATCTCACCGTCCTCTACAGAGGACATGTGCAGACCGGCGTCGAGAAGGATTCTGCGCCTGTCGATCCTGCTGATCCAGATGGGGAGTCTTATGCAGAGGCCCATGTAACAGCTGTGGCTGGAGTTGAACCCTTCACCTCTAAGGCAGTCTACGGCTCTGCCGATATCTGGGCGGAACTAGGGCTTACCGGAGAGAGCGAGGGCTACGCAATTGCTAATGGCCTTGCAGGCTACTCTTCTGCAGCTAAGGTGACCGGCAGCAGCAACGATTACACCAAGGTTGAGGGTGCTGCATCTGGTGAGGCTAACCTGAACGGTCTTGGCGGCGCCTACTTTGAGAACACTGGCGCTGGCAGATGGGCTTATACAAACACCTATGGATTTTCTGAGATCTATTCGGCAGCTGGAATGATTGATCCCAATTTCTTCCCCTATCCGTGGAATACCTGGGCGGACTCGTATCTCTGGACTGACGGCTATATCGATTATACCACCGTTAATGGGCCGCTTGGTGCCAATCAAAATGGAGCCGATGGCTCTACCAGCCTCGATATGTCAGCTACAGGCTCGGCCAACGCCAAGGCCTGGGGAGGCAACAGCCCTGTCATCAAGACTGATGCCAACGCCAACAGCCTGGCCGATATTGACGATGTCAATATTGAGAGCTTACTTGAGACATACAAGTATGGCGACTCCGTTGATACTGAAGCTTGGGTCGATGCGGAGGGCGATCTATTCAGCGGCGCAAGCGCTGACATCTATACTTATGCCGATGCATATCGCGAGAGGGCAGATGAAGATCACCAGGCCACAGCCGAGTCTTTCATAAACGGCGGCGAGTATAATGCAGCATGGAAGCCCCTCAACAATTTTGGCTTAGCCACAGTCTCAGGAACAATCGGATGGGACGGATACCTGCCAGGAATGGGGTCTGGAGCTCACCTTGTGAATAATCTGGACTATAGGGTTAATTCAAGATCGAATCTCCAACAAACTGCTATGCTAGGAGTCGGAATAGGAGCTCCCAGGACCGCTGCAGTTTACACAGCAGACACATACGGCCCAGAGTACACGGACACCAACGATGACGATGCTGGCTCTTACTTCGCCACAACTGGATATACCACCACATCCACCGTGTTCGATACCTACTCGACTTCAGTTGCCAGCTACTATGACATTAACTGGATCGCCGGCAAACAGGTCAGCACTCCCAGATACGATTCGTCCGTGACGTTTTCCGAAACACCGGATTACAGCGCCCTATACGACGTATGGAGCGATGGTGGCTGGGACTGGGGTACCGGTGCCAGGACGAACAATGTGGGCAAGGAAGTTACTCAAACCGTAGGAACTTGAGCGGCAGTACCTGGCGCTCAAATTCTTTCTCTTTTTTTCTTCAGCGGGCTATTGCTTTAGCAGACATCTTAATCAATGTGTCGTGTAGTTTTCTTTGCAGGACCAAAACATTGATTAGGTAGCAAATAGGTTTAACCCATAAGCCATATAAGGTGCTCAAGATTATAGAAGTACCGCAGGTAGGAGGAAAACTAATGGGAAAATATCCGAAGATATTGTCTGTGCTCACCTTAGTATTCTTTGT
>Ga0302252_1001744_pt1 | contig 11901 bp, 13 predicted proteins | sample AAG_RA_Leu_MG_FD_193511 | JGI IMG/M metagenome (GOLD analysis project Ga0302252, IMG submission 193511) | Enriched activated sludge microbial communities from anaerobic digester in WTTP, New Holstein, Wisconsin, United States - AAG_RA_Leu | ecosystem: Engineered > Bioreactor > Anaerobic >...
ATGCCGCCCAAGGGCGGCTAAATTATTTGCGGGCCCGTGGCTTAGCCAGGATATAGCACCGGGCTTCTAACCCGGGGGTCGCGGGTTCGAATCCCGCCGGGCCCGCCTTATAGTTTTTCATTTTGGGGAGGTTTTATGTGCGAGCTTAATGTCTTTCTCTTGAAAGGGCAAGAGCGGGAGAAGGTCATGGATGGAGTGGTGAGGATCACTGTCCAGGATGGCAGTGTGCTTTTAGAGGGCATCTTCGGGGAGTCGAAGAAGGTGGAGGGAAGGCTGGTCCGGGTGGATATCATGGCCCAGACGGCGGATCTGGTGACCGGCTAGAGCCTGGCCGGGGCTCTTCCTAATTTCCCTGGGAAGGCTTAAATAGTTCACAATTAAAACTTTTAATGTTATGGAGCCTGTAATAATAATCAGCATAGCGATCAGCTTTCTTGCCTCCTGGCTGACTGTGAGAAAGTGGATACGCAAAGCTCCTGAGATCGGAATTTTGGGTTTTGATATGAACAAGCCGGGCCTGCCCAAAGTTGCAGAGATGGGCGGGATAGGGGTTGTTTTTGGATTTGGAATAGGCATGCTCATCTATATGGGATTGATGACATTTTACCTGGAACAGCCGGCTTATGTTTCCATTCTGGCCGTCCTTTGCGCTGTGCTCATATCCTGTATCATAGGCATGATGGACGACATGCTGGGATGGAAGAAGGGCCTGCGGCAATGGCAAAAGCCTATCTTTACCTTCTTTGCCGCCCTGCCCATAATGGTGATCAATGCCGGTCAATCCACCATGAATCTGCCTCTCATAGGCTCCATCGATTTTGGCATTTTATATCCGCTTATGATAGTCCCAATTGGGATTGTTGGAGCATCAAACGCCTACAATATGGTAGCAGGCTATAATGGTCTGGAGGCGGGGATGGGGATTGTCATACTATCCGCCATGGGCTATTTTGCTTATATTTCCGGCAGCCAAAATGCGATGGTTCTGGCCTTCTGCATGGTCAGCGCTCTGATTGCATTCCTGTATTTCAACTGGCATCCGGCCAGGGTTTTTCCGGGAGACACCATGACCTACTCCGTGGGGGCGCTGGCTGCCTGCATTGCCATATTGGGGGATATGGAGAGGATTGCGATCATTCTCTTCCTGCCCTATGCCCTTGATTTCTTGCTTCAATCAAAGGGCGGATTTAAGAAGGAAGCATTCGCAAAAGTAAATGATGATGGCAGCCTGGACAAGCCCTATTCGGGGATCTTTCATCTCACCCATCTGGCGATAGCCCTGATCGGTCGATGGAAGGCTAAAGTATATGAGCGGGATGTGGTGCTGCTCTTATGCGGTATAGAAATAGCTATAGCAGGGCTCTGCATTTATGCATATTGAAACCGAGATTTGCCTGAGGCGGTAAAATGGAAGATGAGATCGATCTGCGCGACATATTTGGCGTTCTTTGGAAGAGACGTCTTTTGATCTTGGGCACCTTTATCATTGCTGTCCTGCTGGCAGGGGTGATAAGCTTCGCCATGCCCCCGGTTTACAAGGTCTCATCCATCATCGTCGTAGGAATTTTTGATGATCCCACCTATGCGAGCCAGGCCTCGATGAAGAATGTCATGCTCAGCGATGAGTTCCTGCTGGAGATCTTTGAGGTGATAAGCCCCAACGGCACCTCGGGCGATTTCAGGACTTTTAAGGATGATGTCAAGGTAGAACCGGTTGAAGACAGCGACAGGCTCGTTGAGATCTCAATTGAGACTAAAAAGAAAAAAGAAGGATTGAAGGCAGTTGAGACTATGATAGAGCGCTATTCCATGCTCAGCCAGGATAGCTATAACAAGCAGGAAAAAATTCTGGAGAGTCAACTGGCAGATGCGGAGCAGAGGCTCGATGTCATCAATATGGAGATTAATCAAACCCGTGAAGCAATGCAAGGGATGGAGGAGACCTCCGGTTCATCAACGGCGGTACTGGCCGAAATGCGCTTCTCACGCACTCTAGATATCTTGAACGGCAAGGAAAGCCAGCGCTCTGAACTTATGGACCGCCGAATGGAGCTGCAAAATCAATTGCTGCTGATAAGAAACCTGGAGATAGTTCAGCCGGCGAGAGAGCCGATCAGCCCCATATGGCCCAGGAAGGCCTTGATCATAGCGATTGCCGGGATGCTGGGGCTGATGGCCGGGGTGCTGGCAGCATTTCTAAGAGAAGGGTTAGGCGGGCGGCCGGCGGAGCGATGAGATTTGGAAATAGAGGGGAACGGTTCGATGAGGGGAATTAATTGCCGCCCGGCCCGGCTGGGATGTCTTCTCCCAGGTAAAGGAGAATGAGAGCTATATGCGGATATTGGTTCTGGGCTCCAATGGCCAGCTTGGATCTGAGATATGCAGGATCATGCAAGAAGAGGATATTATCCCTGCAAGGCGCTGCGATGCTGACATCACCCAGTTATCCCAAGTGGTCGAATTCGCCTGCCGTCTCCGCCCCGATATCATAATCAATGCGGCGGGATATACCGATGTTGACCGCTGTGAGAGAGACAGAGAGAGGGCCTTTCTGGACAACGCCATAGGCGCCCGAAATGCGGCCATAGCCTCTCATAAGGCCGGAGCGGAGCTGATTCACATCAGCACCGATTATGTATTTGATGGAAATAAGGATGGCCCCTATATAGAATGCGATCTGCCTCGACCCCTGAACATCTACGGCTGGTCGAAGCTCCTGGGAGAGAAGATGGCTATGGAGCAGAATCCAAATGCCTTCATCCTGCGGACCGCCTGGCTCTATGGCTCCGTGGGTCGAAATTTCCCCAAGACCATTCTGGCCTTGGCTCAGGAGAAGGAGGAGATCCGTGTGGTCAATGATCAATGGGGCACTCCTAGCTATGCCGGAGATGTGGCAAGGCAGATCAAGCTCCTTATGGATACAAAGAGCTATGGCCTATACCACTGCACCTCGCAGGGAGGATGCACCTGGTATGATTACGCCAGAGAGATCATCAATCTTGCCGGGCTGCAGGTCAGGCTTGCGCCTGTGGCCAGCTCTGATTATCCTCGCCCGGAAAGGAGGCCTGCCAACAGCGTCCTGGACAATCTCATGCTCCGGGCCCAGGGACTGGATGTAATGCCGGAGTGGAAAGATTCCCTATCCAGACACATTGATGAGATCATGGAGGCTCTCAGAGAATGAAGCAAACGAGAGCATTGGGGGTCCGAAACCTCAGGGAAATGAATTGCGCCATGCTCCGGGCTTGCACTGACATCATGGCGGAGCAGGAATGCGGGCCCTCTTGCGTATTATGTGACGCGCCTTTCCCCGGGGCAAAAGTCTCCCCTAGACATAGAAAGCCTGCATTGGATGTCTGGGCAATCTCAGAAGAGTGCCTCTGCCAAAGGAAAAGTATAAGCAGAAGAATGGTGAGCGGAAACGGCTGGTAATGAAGGCAATCAGGAGCTGACTGAGGATCTAAATCAATCCCAAGGGATCCAGATCAGCGGCAACTTGATTGCTCGCAATGCCGTGCTAAATTTGATCGGCCAGGCGCTGCCACTGCTGGTGGCTGTTCTAGCCATGCCATTCGTGGTGCGGGGGCTGGGTACAGAGAGGTTCGGGCTGCTCTCGCTAGCCTGGATGTTCCTGGGATCCTTTGCTATGTTTGATTTAGGTTTAGGTAGGGCTACTACCGCGTTTGTTGCCGAGGCTCTGGGCAAATGTGAGTATGAAAAGGTTCCACCCCTTGTCTGGACTGCGGTAACAGTGCAGGCAATCTTCGGGATCCTTGGAGGGCTTGTTCTTCTAGGGATTACCCCATATCTGGTAGAGTGCGTCTTAAACATCCCTTCCGATCTAATAAGGGAAGCCAAAATCGTATTTTATCTACTTGCATTATTTGTTCCCGTGGTCCTGATCTCCGGCTCCTTCAGTGGAGTCTTGGAGGCTGCACAGAGGTTTGATCTTGTTAATGCGGTAAGAATACCCTCCAGTACCTTAACATACCTTCTGCCCATAGTTGGACTGTTTCTGGGATTTGACTTGCCAGGCATCGTGGCATTGATTCTGCTGGTAAAGTTTGGATGCCTTGCAGCTTATATAGCGCTGAACTTTAACATGATACCAGGGCTAAAGGAGTATTCAGGCTCATTTTCCCACTTTCCACGCTTATTTTCATTTGGCGGATGGATCATGATTTTGAACGTCATTAGCCCTATTCTAGAATATTTTGATCGCTTTATCATAGGATCAATCTTCACGATGACGGCTGTTACTTACTATACGGTACCTTTCGAAATGACATCTCGCCTTGGGATCATTTCAGGTAGCTTGCTAATGACACTTTTTCCTGCCTTTAGCGCTCTGGGAATCGCACGAAAAGACTCCTTGCAGCGACTTTATACTAGATCTATTAAGTATCTGCTCCTGATCATAGGGCCAATAATATTGATTCTAGCTACATCCGCAGAGGGTATCCTTCGGTTTTGGATGGGGGCAGATTTCTCTCAACAGAGCACACTCGCTTTTCAAATCCTTCTCTTAGGAGTTCTAATCGACTTGCCAAAACCCATGTCAATTGGTCTCCTTCAAGGTTTAGGACGACCGGACATTGTATCAAAAATATGTTTAGTATATGTTCCATTTAACATAGGGATTGTTTGGCTTTTGGTCCAAAATATGGGCATCACTGGTGCAGCTCTATCTTTTGTTTTGCGAGTGTTGTATGAAACAATCTTGTTCTTTATTATTTCTTCGAGGCTTATTCATCTGCCACATTCTTCTCTTAAGGAAAACGGTTTATGGCGCAGCTTCGGCGCTTTTTTGGCTCTTTGTATATTGGTATTGAGCTCATCAATCATAAATATATATATTATAAGGATCGGTTTTATTGCTATGGGATTTATACTTTTTATCATGTTTTCATGGTACCATGTATTGGATGAGACAGATAAGAATGTTATTATATCGGCAATGAGGAGTTTTCATCCTTAAGGGGGCAATAGGTGTAGTCTACAATGTGAAAAAGCAAGATTATAAAAATTGCCTATAACGCTTATGGTGGTTTGTCTCCGTGATGGCATAATCAGCTGCTTGAACTACACCTCAGATTTAGTTGCTCGAACTGTAATCAATACGGGATAGCTAGGATCTTGGTAATCCAATTCCTCTATTTCCAACTCCTGAGCTGCCAATCCTTCCAAAAAGGATACCGCAACCAATACATTTCCATAAACCTCAACTTTAACATTTGAAGCCGAGAAAACATCCTCAAAGAGACGCTTTGCAGATACTTTTGTGAAACCCCAACACCAATATTCGCGCCATTCTTCATCACAAAGAGAAGTTATACATGGAATAGTGACTAACACGCTCCCGCCTGGCTTTAGTATTCGATGGATCGTGGTTAAAGCAGCCTGCAAATCATATATGAGTTGAAGTGTTTGTGTAATGATTAAACAGTCAAAGCTATTAGTCCGTAAATCATGAGCATTTTCCGCTAAGTCACCAACAATAGTCGCATTAGGGTTTCCATGCTTAACGTGCAGTACATCGCTCTTTGAAACTCTATTTCTCCCAAACTTTCGCGTATAAGTATTATCTCCAATTTCTAGTACGTTTCCTCGAATATCATTAGAATAGAGGGAAAGAAACTTCTCGATGTAGTAGCGGTCAACTGGAAGTCCTCGATCAATGCCAAAACATGAACTGATCGGGGTCACATGTCGCATAGAGCCAAAATCCACCTTTCCAAATGCTGGAGTATCTGCCTGTCTATAGCCTTGGTTTTGCTGTCGTCTTCGAAGGCGAGCGCGCAATCGCCATAGTATAGTTCTCCCTTTTCTCATGATACCGCACCCTTGAGGTACTGTACTGAATAATCTTAGCAGAGATATATCTCATGCCATTATCCTTATAGCATTGAATCGTCCTTCCTGAGAGCAGATATACTTTTTGGTGTCTTATCCGGTCCAAATTGGACACCCCACGTCGCGATTTCAGTACCGTTTGGCTATTTCGCGAGCGCCTGATCAAGAGCGGCAGAATGTATGGTTCTGGAGAGAACTTGATCTAAATCCACTCTTGGCTATTGATCTCAGGAACAGTTCAAAGTGGGGATTACCTTAAATACTGTTAGGTAACTGAGTATCCACTATTAGGTATACAGTCTGCTTTATCGCACAAAGAAGAGGAGAGAGATTTATTTCCCACTAATGAAGGAGATATTGATGCCAAAAGTCAGTGTGATACTTCCGACTTACAACCGAGCCCATCTACTTGGACGGGCCATTCGCAGCGTGCTTAATCAGACTTACCAGGACTTCGAACTAATCGTGGTAGATGATGGATCAACTGACAATACTAATGAGGTGGTTGAGAGTTTCAATGAGCCGCGCATCCGCTATATACGACAGGAGCTTAACAGAGGCCCTCCGGTGGCCAGGAATATTGGGATAAACGCAGCAAAAGGGAAGTATATAGCATTTCAGGATAGCGATGATGAATGGTTGCCAGAAAAATTAAAAATACAAATAAGTATATTTGAGAGATCACCAGAACGAATCGGTGTTGTTTATACTGGATTCTATTTAATAAAATGTGGGCGAAAAGAATATATACCAGATAAAAAAGTAAAAATATTTGAAGATGATATATATCGAGAACTTCTTAAAAAGAATTTTGTGGGGACTCCGGCGGCAATCGTAAGAAAGTCGTGTTTCGAAAGAGTAGGCATGTTTAATGAGAATCTTCCGTGTCTTGAAGATTGGGAGCTTTTCATCCGAATATCGAAGTACTATAATTTTAGATTCATAGATGAACCTTTATTAAATGCGTTTTTTTCCCCTGGCAGTATCTCTACAAATAGGGAAGCTCCTCTTAAGGCGCATATGCTGATACTATTTGAAAATATTTGTGAATTAGAAAAAAACCGATATTCATTGGCTAATATGCTTTATCTAGTTGGAAACCAGTTATGTCAGGCAGGAAATATGTGCGAAGGAAGAGGATATCTTATTCGGGCGTTGAGGACGAATCCGCTAAATATAAAATATATGCTAGCAGCTTTCTCCTCACTATTGGGTAGAGGCGCTTATGCGAATATTTGCCGGCTGAAATGCATTATTTGCCCTAATGACTAGATATTTCATTCAGAAATAACCTTGGGAGATGCTTCAACGCAAATGCATCATATGCTCTGTATATCTGGACTGAGCTTCGAAATCAGAAGGGACCGTGTCGTCAATTTATTATTTTCTTGTAGGCGAGCAGAATATTCTGCGGTCACGCAGGACTTTTCATGCACGATCTGGAGACAGTGGCGAAAAGTGCCTATGAACTACTGCCTGCTAGAAATGATCATTCCTTTCAGAAAATATGGCTTAATCCTACACTTTTGGAATCGAGTGATAAATTCCGTGAGTTACTACTATTGGCCGAATTGTGTATACGATGAATGCTTTTCTTTGATCATAGAATTTTTTCCTGAATTTAGGGTGGTTGAGTGATGTTTTATCACATTTGTGCCCTATTATTGATTGGGCTTGTGCTTGGGCTAGCAGCTGTTCGCCGTTGCTCCTTGTATTCTCCTCTTGTAATATGTGGATTGGTTTGGCTTGTTGTATTTGCAGTTGGACTTATTCTACATAAACGCTTTTATCCGATTCAAGAAATGGCGTTTATTGCCTGGATAATATGGTTCATGGCTACCTGCTTAATTTTCTTTTTGCTCTACCCTTCTCACATTAAAAATGCCTGCAATAGTACGGAAATTCGCAGGCTTCCCGTTGACTACACATTGCCGCTTTTATTACTAATTATCTGGCTAGGATATAGGTTCTGGATAATTGGAAGTTCCGGACCGGAGCATTTTTTTCTCAACCTGCGCATATCAGCAACAAACATGATGGATGGTTTGGCCCACCTCGGATTTTTGGAACGTTTTTCTCCGCTAATCTTCTCGCTATTCCTTTTCGAACATATCTACGCACATCGGAATAACAGGCATCTTCGGTTCCTTCTATGGTGCTGCATGCTTTTATATGCAGTGGGGAGCATGAGCAAACTCTCTATCCTTACGCCATTCCTGTCATATTCGATCATTCAAGGAATAAGTGGTAGGCTTAAAATTAGGAAAATCGTTATATTGACCTCAGTTATCTTTGCATCAATGGTGTCATTACACTTCATTCGTGCTGCAGTAGGAGATTTGTCCACATTAGAAGATTTGCTGGCTATTTATATATATTCTCCTATTGTAGCATTAGGATATATTGATATCGACAGCTCATTACCTTTTGGAGCATATGTTTTTCGTTTCTTCTATGTTGTCGGTAGCTATCTTGATATTGTCACAATTCCTGCTTTTACGCTAGGTTATGCTGAAGTTCCTGAGCCAACCAATGTTTATACTGTGATGGCCCCTTTTTACTATGATTTTGGACTGTTAGGTATTCTCTTTGGAGCTTTTTTTTATGGGCTTTTTTTTTCATATTTATACTTGAAAACAGTTAAGGGTGAAAAATTAGCATTAGCGCTATATTCTGGTTATTCAATAGTCCTAATCATGCAATTTTTCGATGATGTAGGTTTCGCATTTTTCTCTGGCAATTTACAAATCCTGATTTATACTTTTGCCGTTTTTCTAGCCTCGAGGAAGGTTCTTTATGCCCGTTGATATTTTGATGGCCACCTATAATGGCGGAAGGTACTTGCGTAATCAGCTCCTTTCCCTTCAGCAGCAAACCTATGAGGATTGGACCTTATGGATTCGGGACGATGGATCTACGGATGATACTCTATTTATCCTCAGCAAGTTTGCTGAGTCTGATGCAAGGATAAGAATCGTTGAGGAACAGGCAGGTAAGCAATTGGGGCCAGGAAAAAATTTTCTGGGCTTGACTAGCTATTCAACCTCTGAATATGTAATTTTTTGCGACCAAGATGATGTATGGTTTGAAAAGAAACTGGAGATTCTGATCAATTTTGCTGAGAAAAATTTTAATGAAAATGTTCCGAGCCTCGTTTATTGCGATGCTTATGGCTATTCGGATTTAGAGGGCATCATAATTTCTAACGGCATTTACCGATATCATGCCAAGAGCCTGAGGGAGTCTCTCTTCTTTAATGGAGGTTATCAAGGTTGCTCCATATTATTTAATCAGAGATTGTGCAAAATGACTGCAGAGTATCGTGCTAATTATTATTATCTGCATGACGATGTGGTTTCGCTTCTTGCTCATAGTTTCGGGCGCGTTTATTTTTTGCCAAAAAAACTGATGCTATGGCGCCAACACGCATTAAATTTTACAGGGAATATTCTCGACCCCCTATCGTACCTAAAAAGAGTTCTAAATAGAGACTTATATGTGCTGAGTGAGCTTCATTATAATGAGAAAGAGGCATTTTATAATGCATATAGGAACGATCTGGATAATGATGCCAGAGAGCTTTTTGTAGCTTATCTAGCTTTCCCAAAGAAAGGACTTTTTAAACGTATTCTATTAATTATCCGCCATAGATTTGGAATTGGTGATAATATGCTTAAACTTATAATTAAAACTATTATTAGAAGGCCGATAGGATGATTACCTTTAATTTCGATGTAAAGATAATCGATATGAATCCCTTTCGTGTGATCACGAATGAGAAAAAACCCCAGGAACTTTGTCTTTTAAGAGAGATTAGTGATTTTGGCAATATTTTTTTCTTTATAAATAAGTGTGATTATCACAGCAAATATTTTGTTAATAGATACCCTTTCAATTTCTCAATGAATTTTAAGATCAATTTTCGAAGTTTTTGCTTTCTGAAGCGCTTAATCAGATTGGGTCCGCAGAGTCTCTTCTCCCAATGCTACCTTTTCATTCTGCTGGAGGAAATGAATGAAGATTTTATTCTTGATCACTGGACTTAAAATTGGCGGCGCCGAGCGCCAGTTAGTAGATTTGGCCGATCTGCTGGCAGAAAGAGGCCATGAAATCCGGATCGCTTACCTCGTCGGTCCAGCACAGCTTCTGCCATGCAATCCTGATATAAAGGTCAAGCCCATTGATATTTCAAAAGATCCATTTGGCTTTATCAGGGGCTATATGCGTTTGAGGAGGATTATTAAAGATTTCGATCCCGATGTCGTACATAGCCATATGGTCCATGCTAATCTGCTAGCCAGATTCGTACGATTGACTACGAAAATTCCCTGGCTAATCTGTACAGCTCATAATATCAACGAGGGAGGTAGGCATAGGATGCTCGCCTATCGGCTAACGGACCCATTGGCTGACATCTTTACAAATGTCAGTAAAGAGGCTGCTGAGGAATTTGAGGCCAAAGGCGCTGCCCCTGTGGGTAGAATTTTGACCATGTATAATGGCATTGATGTTCAAAAGTTTTCGCCAGACTGCATGGACCGAGAATTTTTCAGGAAGTTTTTTGATGCAGGCAGCAACAAGATTATCCTGGCAGTTGGCAGATTGTCTGAACAAAAAGATTACTCAAACTTACTTAATTCATTTTCTATTATTGCAAAAAAGAGCAGAAATATCCAGCTCTGGATCGTTGGAGATGGTCCATTGCGTGAATCTCTTGAACGCCTGACAGCAGATTTAGGATTAAGTGAGAGAACGAAATTTCTGGGGACACGTCCTGATGGCGAAATTCCTGGACTTATGCGAGCAGCAGACATCTTTGTGCTATCATCTGCCTGGGAGGGCTTTGGACTGGTAGTGGCCGAAGCAATGGCAACCGAGAAGGTAGTTGTCACGACCGATTCAGGTGGAGTGCGAGAAGTGGTGGGAGACTGTGGTTTTTTGGTCCATGCAAAAGACTCTAAGGCACTTGCAGATTCCTTGGAGAAAGCAATAAATATGCCTTCTGAGCAAGCGATAGAACTTGGTAAGAAAGCTCGTCAAAGGATTGTGGAGAAATACAGTCTCGATAGTATTGCGGAAAGATGGGTAGAGATTTACTCGATGTCAGGGATAATTGGATAATGGTCCTGATCACCAGCAATTTTAGCATGATCGGACTGAATGAATATGGAACAGGCCTAGCATAGATTGGAAAGTGAAAATCGTTGAAGATATCCTCCAAGCCAGACTCAGTTATTCGCATCTGCGTCGTAGGAAACCAGGCATTCTCTTTGCTGAACTTTCGAGGGGCACTTATAGCGGAGATGGCTGAAAAAGGTTTAATCGTCTTTGCCCTTGCACCAAACTTCGACGATGAAAAACGCTTTGAAGCACGCGTTATCGGAGCAGAGCCGGTAGAATTCTCGCTCTCCCGTACAGGTATGAATCCAATGCGAGATGCAGCAGATATGCTGCGATTGGCTCTTCTTTTCCGCAGGCTAAAGCCGAACATAATCCTCGGATATGCCGCCAAGCCCGTGATTTACGGAACTCTCGCAGCCTGTATCGCCCAGGTTCCCAGGAAGTATGCCATGATAGAAGGGCTGGGCTATGTTTTTACACCTTCCGAATGCACGGAGCCGCTTAAGCGCCGGGCTATTAGGGGTACGGTCCGCATGCTCTATGCGGCAGCGCTCAGACACGCGAACCTGGTTTTTTTCCTTAACAGAGATGACATAAATGAATTTTTAAAAAATAAGATTGTTGCTCCTGAGAAAGCATTTCTATTAGGGGGAATCGGGGTAAACCTCGACGAGTGGCGACCAAAACCACCAGCAATAAAGCCCGTGACATTCCTTCTAGTAGCACGCTTGCTCCGGGAAAAAGGGATTGTGGAGTATTGCAGAGCTGCTCGGATTGTAAAGCAAAAGCATACACAAACGCGTTTCATGCGTCTTCGGTTAAGACCACAATCCTTCCCTAAACCGTTCCCTATTGGCATGCGGGTCAAGTGCCTCACTTGAATATACATTTAATACTGTTGAGAAATCTTGTTCGATTCCAAGAAAG